>Ga0105046_10005770_pt1 | contig 19561 bp, 14 predicted proteins | sample MAT03_FD_78385 | JGI IMG/M metagenome (GOLD analysis project Ga0105046, IMG submission 78385) | Freshwater microbial communities from Lake Fryxell liftoff mats and glacier meltwater in Antarctica - MAT-03 (megahit assembly) | ecosystem: Environmental > Aquatic > Freshwater > Ice > Liftoff... | reverse complement strand
TTACAGGCTCTAATTATTTAATTTTAACTTAATCACCTGTTTTATTACTTTTTTATTCGGCTGATTGATTACGACTATTTTTGTTCAACCCTTTGTTTTAACATTTCAATAACATTCTTCAATTTACCTGCCTTCAAGCACTCCGCAAAAACTTCAATCAATAAAACAAGCGCCTAAGCAAAGGTAACACTGCAATTGCCCAATCATTCTCCGCACCCACATTTTCCAGTTTATTAAATCCAAGCCGCCTTTTTTCATCAACCATCACTTCTTTTTTACTTTATTACGTATTTTTATCTTCGCAATAAGAATTCTCAACAAACCTCGATTCTTAGAATTTGCTAAATCACTTAAAACATCAAAAAACAACTCACTTCAATCTACAATATGAAATATATAATCACTTTTTGTATTATTTTTTTACAAACATTTCATTTCGCAAATGCACAAAGCCTTGCATTAGAAATTGATAGCATTGCTGCTAATAACGATATGATGGGAGGTGCAGTAGTTGTTTTTTGTGAATCTGAAATAATTGATGCTTATTACTTTGGGAAATCTGATTACGAGAGAAATTTTGATGTTCAAGAAAATACAAAGTTCAGAATTGCAAGTATTTCTAAGACTATATCAGCAATTGCAATTATGCAATTGGCAGAACAAGGCCTTTTAGATCTTGACGCAGATATCAGCACAATTTTGGGATATGATGTAAAAAATCCAAATTTTCCAATAACTGCAATTACAACAAGAATGCTATTGTCGCACACTTCTACAATAATTGACGGCGCTACTTATGGCTCATTTTTAAGTTCAACTGTAAACGATAACCCAATACCCAACTTAAGCGAATTATTAACACCAGCGGGTGCTTTTTATGTTGCAAGTCAATTTAATAATAAAGTTCCAGGTAATTATTTTAATTACGCAAATATTAACTATGTTATTCTGGGAACTATCGTTGAAAAAATTGCTAGTATGCGGTTTGATTTGTATTGCCTGCAAAATATTTTTCAACCCTTAGCACTTGATGCTTCGTTTAATGTAAATGATCTGCTTAATATTGATAGCGTGGCAGTGCTATATCGAAAAATTAGTGGTGTATGGACACCCCAGGCCGATAATTTTCAAGGTATTCAACCTGAGTTTACCAATTTAGCGGGATATATTCCCGGAACCAATGGTGGAAGATTTGGTCCACAAGGTGGACTAAGATGCTCAGCAAGTGATTTAGCAACAATTTTTATGTGCATCAACAATCCAGCATTCTGCTCCACACCATTGCTCAATTCAGTTAGCATTGCTGCTATGCGTGATGAAAATTGGTTGTATAACGGAGTCAATGGGAATAATTACGGTGGACTTTTTTTAAGCTGGGGTTTAGGCATTCATAGAATAACTGCTAAACCGGGTAATGACATTGTATTGCCTGGAAGCGCTTCAATGTTCGGTCATACAGGTGAGGCTTACGGATTAGTTAGTGATGCTTATTTCGACACGACCCGTAAAGTTGGATTTGTTTTTATAACTAATGGTGTTGGCGATGGTTATCAAACTAACACCTATTCCGCATTTTACACTGTAGAGCAAGAAGTGTTTAATGCTATCGAGCAATATGGTAATCTTTATAGTTGTAACACGTTGAACATAGATGCTGAATTTATTGAAAGTAATGAGTTTACTATTTATCCGAATCCAGTAAACAATGTTATTAATTTATACGCTAAAAATTTAGCCAACACCACTTTGTTAAGGGTTTATAGTTGGGATGGAAAAATTGTTTTAGAAACCAATATTAATTCACCACAAAGTACAATAGATGTTTCGCATTTAAATAGTGGAATTTACACATTGCAAATTGATGCTCGAACCATGCGCTTTGTTAAATATTGATTCGAAGAAAAACATTATTTAGCGCATAATTTTTAGTATAACCAATGCAGATAGCATTTTAAAGAAAAAAACGCTCAATAGCAGCGCCTAAGTTAGATTAACGCTTCTATAATTTAAAAAATCCTCGTATTTTTTCAATTTTATTTGAGTTTAACCTTAATAGTAAACAATTGAAAAGCGCATGATATTATCATGAAAAATCTGGTTTATTTCAAATTATTAAATGTTACGCCATCCATTGCTTATGCTGGGATTAACTATTCAATTTACACATCATCTTCCAAACCCCTTTACAAAATTTCTTATATAAATGTTAAGATTTATGTTAATTCGCCTAACCATTTGCATTTTTTTTAAAAAAGTATTATTTTAGCAAACATTACACGCACAACGCAACGCATATTTATAATGTTGCTAACAAAAGGTGTTTACACCTTCTTATAGAATCGCAGGATACATCGTATCCTATTTGCAATAGCCCCTGATCAATATTGCTCATTTTTTAACAAATATTAAATCACGTAAATGACATTACAATTCAATGGTAATCCAACACATCTTACACTTGGTGTAGAAATGGAGCTTCAGGTACTGAATGCCGACAACCTAATGCTTATACCACGGAGTGCAGAAATTATTCAAGCACTCGCATTACCCAAACTCGAAAAGGAGATGTTCAGGAGCACGTTGGAAATTATAACGGGAATTTGCAACAGTGTGCACGAGGTGCACGATGATTTTGCACAAACGTTGGATGCCGTAAAGCATTATGCGGCAAATAATGCGATTCGGTTTGCTGGTACGGGCACGCATCCCATGGCAATGTATCAAGATCGCATTGCGAGTGCGGGAGACCGCTATCAGGAATTAATGGATCGCAACCAGTGGCTTATTCGAAGAATGGCAGTGTATGGTTTGCATGTGCATATCGGCATGCGAAGTGGTGAAGAGTGTATGCGATACAATCATTTTTTTTTGCGCATGGTGCCACATCTAATTGCGCTAAGTGCAAGTTCGCCATTTTGGCAAAAAGCAGATACTGGATTAGCGGCCACCCGTCCAACAATGTATGAAGCACACCCTACTTCAGGTATTCCATATTTGGCAAACGATTGGAAGGATTTTCAACGCGTGTTTAACGATATGAAAAATGCAGGTGCAATAACTTCTATAAAAGATATATGGTGGGACCTGCGCCCAAGCCCACATTACGGCACATTGGAATTGCGCATGTGCGACGGTCCGGCAACGTTACTTGAATTAGAAAGCATAGTTGCCTTTATACATATGTTGGCATTGTGGTTTAACGACCACGGTGAAGCTTATTTTACAAAACATAAACCTATTCCTGAACGTTGGATATTACGCGAAAATAAATGGCGAGCAATACGCTACGGAACGGAAGCCGTGCTTATCGATCCTGATACACAAGTCACAAAACCTTTCGCCGAAATTATGGACGAGTGGATGAAAAATATTGAAGTTTACGCAAAACAACTTGGTTACGAAAAATACATGCAAGTATTACGCGACATCCTCACTAAAGGAAACAGTGCTGCGCGCCAACGAAAAGTATTTGATAATACACGATCATTGGAAGCGGTGGTGAAATACAATGTGGAAGAATGGGAAAACGGCGCGCCATTCGTGTAATTAGTTACTTTAAATTTCGGTGGCGTATACCGTTAAATTTACGGATATTGGGTGCGAATTCATTGGTAGAGTTAATTAACTAGTCAATGTCTAATCGGCGCCATTTGCGCAATAAATAGAATGAAAATTCAATATTTATAAATAAATAAATTGTGATAGCAGCAAACTGCAAAAATTGATTCCATAATTTATTGTTAGAATAACAAGGTTTAAAAGATTGAATAATAAAGGCACATCAATCAACCATTCCCAGCATCCACCACCTCTAATTCTTTCATCAACCATTGTTTGTTTGCTACAAGTGTAGATGAGAATATGTCGGCTTTTAGCGCTGCGAGTTGTTTAGCCCATTTTTCAGCATTAGTAATTCCTTTATCGATGCGCAGTTTATATAATTTAATGGTGTTGTTAAATAGGCTTTTGTAAAGTAAGCGTTGGTTTTTACTGAGTAATTTATCGCGCAGCAAATATATTTTTACCGTGTCGCGTAACGATAATATTGCATCGTATTCATGATGGTCGAAATAAATTTTAAGTAAGATACTTTTTGCATCAAGGTAATAATTGGGGTCAGTAAAGTGCACTTTATTTAACAGTTTCATCGCACGATTGAAATCGTTTTTTTCATAGTATAGCACAGCCAAATTATATTGATAAGCATTGTCGCGTCCTTCAATTGATAATTGCTCATAATAATCGTGAATAAATTGTTCTGTCCATTCAAATTCTTTTAAACGCACACCAGCAGTCACAATATTTTTATATGTCCATTCTGAAATATGCTGACCTTCATGTAGTAAATTTAATGGCAACATAAATCGCGAAATGGCTAACCATTCTTGTAGGAATTCATTGCTGCCTTCGTTAATTCTCTTCACACAATAATTTTGAACATAGGCAACAATATCTTTAGCTTCCTGTTCTGGAAATTCGTGGATGTGTGTAAATAATTTCTCCCTAAAACCATTATACCAAGCATCATTGTGTTGATCTTTTAGCCACAATAATATTGGGTAGTAAATACTGATTGTGGGTTGTTCGCTATAATCGGTAAGATTGTTTTCCAGAAAATTTATAAAGCGTTGAAATTTATACGCATCATATTGCAATGCCAGAATATTCGACCTGCTTAATAATTCGCACCAAATACGTAGTTGATTGCTGAGATAATAAATATCTAACGTTTGTTGTCCTTTTAATAAAAAAGTATTATCACCCTTCCGCGATCTTTGAAAGTAATATTGGTCGGCAAGCTGTTGAAGTTTAAATCCTGCTATAGCATCTTTATTTTTTAATTGTGTTTTTTGTTTTATTATTTTTCCAGCGTTGGCTAATATAGATGTTTCCATTAAATTTTCTATCATCATAACATCTTGTTGCTCACTATTTTCTTCAAACTTTTGCCAAGCTAGAAACTTTTCAAGAAGCTGATATAAATCGCTCAATAAATTATTGAGTTGAAGTTCACTGTATATTGCGCCTTTAAATATTTTATGATGAATAGCTTGCTTGTCCCATGTTTTTTCTACCGTATTTTCTGGTAATTCGCCTTTAAAGTTCGCAGCAATAGCCGCCATTAAAAGTATTATTTTATCTCGTGTATTATGAAAAGCACTACCCACAAATAGTTCAAAACGCTCCTGCTCCTTGGCAGAAAGTGCGTTGTAAATTGCTATAACTTTTGGTAATGCCATCCTATAAAAGGGTTAATTTTGTGAACGTAATCTGTTGATATGCAATTAGATATATCATTTGTGCTGATTCTATTCGGCTATAAAAATAGTAATTCTGTATTTATTGCAACAAATATATCACTCACTTTTGCATTAATGGAAACTAAACAAGGTAATTTTATGAACGTAAATAAATTGATACTCTTCAGTTTACTAGTAGCATCTACTACAGTATCAATGGCTCAGGATCCCTATGCTTAAGCCAAAGAAGCAACTGAAACCTGGCCGGGATTTGATGCAAAAGCTGCATTGGTTTTAGATGATGGTATAGTAACTATTGGTGAAATGGGTTGGCTCAACATTTCGGTAGGCGAGGTCTTGATGGTAAAAACCGATTTAGATGGAATGGTGCTGAGGGAGCAATCGCACGATAAGCTAGGTTCGCTAAAAGTGGTGAACCGCATAACCGAAGTGCCTTTTGATGGCTGATTTTTAGAGGCAACAATGCTTATTGATGGATACAGGCCATGGTTTTTTAAAACCGATGCAGCAGGCAATATGTTATGACATAGTGCGGCGTGGTCCGATTTATTAGGTGAGAATAAAGCCTCTCAAACACTTGCATATCAGTTGCCATCGGGAAATATTGCCTGTGTTGTAGCTAAAGATGTATTTCGTGAATAGCATATTTACACAGTTGACAATACCAGCGGCGAATTAATTTCAACCGTTACGCATACATATGCAGATATTATTGGCATTTCACTTTTTTCGGCCGGCACTTCCGATATTGTACATACAGATGATGGCGGATTTATTTTTGCATCGAGATTAGGTGTGCCCGATTCGTTTTATAATTTACTTTGTAAAATTGATGCAGATTTAATTGTTGTAAGCACTTCAAGTATAGGTTCAACATCCGACAATTTTTTCTCTGCACAAATAACATTACGAACCGACGGTAGTTTAATAATAACTGGTGAAAAAAATGGGGGATTTTTCGGCGACGTATTTCAAGCTGCAATTGCAGTTTTTGGAAAAGATTATAATTTTTTAAATTATGTTACTGCAACAGGCGATTTATTTAATTCAACACTTGGAGAAATTGCCCAAACACCTTTAGGCGATTATAAATTAATTCGATATAATTATGATGGCGATTCATTTGATCCTGCCACCGGCGATTATTTAGAAATAGTTAGTTTGGATGCCTCTCTTACTGCAATTAATACAACTGTAATTAATTATGCACCTTATAATTTAGTGACATTTATTACAGCTGTTTCTGAAAATCAATATATTACTGGCGGAATGGCATGGGTAATTGGTGAGCCAAATTATTATTTAGTAATTTCTTCTGGAGTTGGTGATGCGTTACCAGCTTGTATTTTTAATTGCGTTTGGCCTGGCGATGCAAATAATAGCGGAATTGCCGATGGAGATGATATGCTGGCTATTGGCCTAGGCTATGGCAGCACTGGCGGTGCACGTGATGATATGAGTATTGATTGGAACACACATTTTGCAAATGAATGGGCAACGGCATTGCCATCAGGCATCAATCATAAATACACTGGTTGCAATGGAGACGGAATAATAAACGATGCTGATACTACTGCAGTAAGTAATAATTTTTCGTTAGCACATGCGTTTTACTCATTAAAAACAACCGAAGAAGAAGTGCCATTAATTTTTGCACCTATTGCACATTTAGTAGTTGGAGAAAATGCTGTTCCAATTTTATTAGGCAATGCAGCAGATTTAGTTGAAGCAATTTATGGTTTACGATTTACTGCATTTGCAAAAGGAGAAAATATTGATGCCGCAAGTGTGAAAATTAAATTCAACTATTCATTTATTGGTGATGCAGTAGATTTATTATCGCTTTCGAAAACAATAAATGATATTCCTGCCGCTGCTGGAGCGGGTGTAAAAACTGACCATATTAATGCTAATGGTTATGGTGAAATTGGCACTTTAAATTTTGTTGTAATAGATAACATTGCAGGTAAATTAGAAAGTGCTCCAGTAAGTTTACGTTTCGAAAATATAAGAGCGATTGATGTAAGTGAAAATGAAATTAGTATGGCATCAAGTGATTTAACTGTTGAAGGACCAACTTCAGTTAGTAATAATAGCGCATCAATTATTGCTATTTATCCCAATCCAGTTATCAATAATGAATTATTTATTGTTGCAGAAAATGTAATTGAATCGATTGAGTTGTTTTATATGTTTGGCGAATCGGGTTACAGTGAAAGTAACATCACCACACCAAAAATTAATTTACCAGAACCGGCTTACGGGCAATACATGGTTAATGTTGAAACTGTTGTAGGGCAACATGCTTTAATAATTAGTGTTTTAGGACGTTAATTTTTATTTGTAATCAGTTAAAAATCTATAAATAGACCATTTTAATCATCTTAATATGCTGATATTCAACCTGTTAAGACTATTTTGTATATATTTTGATGCTATAGCAACGTTTTTATGTTCTATTAATTAACTTTGAAGTGCTAGATATTTGTATCCATTAAACTTTCTCAAATACTAAATATAGAGATTATGAAAAAATTATTTACTCCTTTAGCCATGTTCCTCGTGGCTTTTACTATTACAACAAGTGCAGTTGCACAGAGTTGGGGTTTTGCTCAATATGGTAACTGGGCTTACGATGTTGCACAAGGTCCTGATGGCAATTATTGGGCTACCGGTTACGGTGGAGAACTTCCTGATTGGGCAGACGTAACAGCAGGCTATATTGTTAAATTGGATGCGAATGGTGAAAAAATTTGGGCGGGACCTCCTGCAGGTTTACCATTAGACTACTATTCAGCTAATAATATTTTGCCTACCGAAGATGGCGGCGCTGCTGTTTATGTTTCATCTACATCACCTGAAATGTATAAAGTAAATGCTGGCGGCGATTTAATTTGGACAACAGATACTTGGGATGGTGATGCTTATATTTACGGAGGTCAAGCTGCTCAATTAACTGATGGTCGTACGATTATTGGCGGGTTAACAGATTTCCAACATTCATTTTATGAAGTTGATGCTACGGGTGCATTATTATCTACCTGGATTATTGCTCCAGATACAGGAGCTGCATGGACTTGGAGTTATTGGGATTATAAAGAAACAGGCATAACAGCAACCGCAGATGGTGGTTTTGCTTACACAACTGGCAACGGTGCGAACAAAATAGTTTATAAATACAATAGCGACCTTGAATTGGAATGGTCATCATATATACCATGGGAAATGCCATGGGAATATGGATATCAAAATGCATTGAAAACCACATCTGACGGCGGCTATTTACTTTGCGGCTCAGGTACTGACCTTACGGGCGACTATTATGGAACTGCGCGGAAATTAGCTGCGGATGGTTCGGTAGAATGGTTTAATGCGCTTAATCACGGTTCATACTGGGAAGAAGGTGGCTGGGGAGTTGAATTACCTGATGGTAATTATATTGTTTGGACTCAAGATGGTGGAGAAAGCAGCACTGCAGGATGGATTTTAGATGGTGCAACAGGGGTTGAAACTGGTAGCATATTTATTCCGGTTATGGGTGCTATCGGGGGATTCGCTGAAACAGGCATGGAAATTTTTGATGTTGAAACCACGGCTGATGGCGGATATTTGCTTGCTGGTCGGATGTGGTTAGAAGATTTTGACCAACGTTTTACAGTAATTAAATCAAATGCAGATGGTACATTCGATGATTGTATTTTCAATTGCGTTTGGCCAGGTGATGCAAATAATGATGGCTATGCAGATGGCAGCGATTTATTTGAAATAGGTATTAATTTCGGTGCAACAGGAACACCTCGTGCCGATATGTCAATTGATTGGGAAGGTAAATTAGCTCAGGCTTGGAATGAACCCGATTCAATGTTTTGGTTTATTTTAAATGATTTAAAATGGACAGATTGCGATGGTAGCGGAACAATTAATGATGATGATACCACTGCGGTAATAAATAATTTAGGACTTGATCACCCATTAAACAATGTTCGTTTAGAAGGTGGTGAAGCACCATTATATTTTGCACCTGATGCAGACATGTTAAGCATAGGTTTGAATGAAATTCCAATTATGTTGGGTGATGAAATTACAGGTGTTGATGATATTTACGGTATAACATTTACAATAAATATTGATGCAGATGTAATTGATGCAGCAAGCTTAAAAATAGATTTCGATGATTCGTGGATTGGCAACGTTGGTGAAACATTGCGTTTAAGTAAAACATTTGGCGACACTAAGCAAGTTGTTGGTACCATTGTTAGAAAAGACCGTGTAAACACTTCAGGTGATGGCCAAATTGGTACATTAAGCATTGTAGTGGTTGACAATATTTCAGGAAAAACAGACGCAGAAGAAGTTGAAATGAGTTTTAGTGGTGTAACTGCAATTAAAATAGACAGAGAAGTAATTCCTGTTGCGGCAGCAACCCTAACAATTTCTGCAGAAGAAAATACGTATGTTGACATTACCATTGCTGAAGGCATAACAGTATATCCAAATCCAGCAAATGAAGTTATTTATATTGACAATACAACAGGCGAACAAATTGTTAGTATATCAATTTCTGATATTACAGGGAAAATAATTTATGAAAACAATAATCCGGCTGGATTAAACAATGTAATTGATATCAGCTCATTGTTACCGGGTAATTATTTTATGGAAATAAACAACGGGAAATCTATAATTTCTCAATCAATTTCAATTCAGTAGAGGAATTGAATGCTTAGTAACAGAAACCGCGTCTGCTCCTCGACGCGGTTTTTTTTATGTTAAGCATGGATTAAGCAATGGAATTTATGTCACCCTACATTTTGTAATAAAATCAAGTATTTCATGCCAATAACATATGCTCTTCAAATTGTTATGTGGCCATATTATATCAAAATAAACTATTCGTTTAGTTGCCTACCTTATTTCAATTGATTAATAAAGGTTAAAAAGGTGGTGTATGCTAATTATTTTTTAAGGATTTACCGCTAAAAAATCCGTTAAATGGTTCATTTTATTTAACTTAAAGTATTGATATTCAATGATATATGATTTTTTAGCTAATAAAAGTGGTCAAATAAATCGATTTTTCTGTCTTATGAATGTTTTCCAGATATGTAGAATTTTATAATTGTAAGTAAAGGGTATACTTACAAGGGTTTATTTAATTCTTCTTAGTTCTCATATTAGAGTCGCGAACCGCATCAGCTCCTCGATGCGGTTTTTTTATGTACGAAAGTGAGGGAAGAACAACACCTGCCAGGTTTCCGAATACCATACCAATTTTTCATGCTAAAAACACCTAACCGCTTAATTGCTTATTTTTAACACCATGACACTATTAAATTTTTTTAAAACTGCCATTCATCAACAATTATTAAATGGCTTAAATGATAAAATAGCTGCATTTGAAAGCACTTTTGAGGAATTAAAAGAAAGTGTAAGCAATGAAACTAAAAGTACTGCTGGCGATAAATATGAAACCGCGAGAGCAATGTTGCATATAGAGCAAGAAAATGTGTTACGACAGCGTGCAAACGCACATAAACAGCGCATTGAGCTATTGTCAATTAAACATAATGATCAATATACTACGGTTATGCTAGGAAGTTTGGTTCATACCGATAACGGAATTTTTTATATCTCGATTGGACACGGAAAACTTTTGATAAACAATGTAGAAATAATTGCACTCTCGGCAATTTCGCCTATGGGAAAAGTGTTATTAGGATCGAGCGTTAATGAGACGATACTTTATAATGCAATTGAATATTTAATTCTCGATATCAATTAAAAAAACCGCAGTTGAGTTACCGCGGTTTTGTTTTTGAAGTTTAAATTTTAGCAAGCGCGCTATCAATATCATAAATTAAATCTTCGTAATATTCTACGCCTACACTAATTCTAACTAGTTTTTCGGAAATGCCCAATTTGTCTTTTTCCGTTTGCGAAACATCGGCATGCGTCATTGTAGCAGGATGTTCTGCCAATGATTCGGTGCTACCAAGTGAAACAGCTAATTTAATAAGTTGCAAATTATTCAAAAATAAAAAGGCCTCTTTTTCACCACCAATTACATCGAAACTTAGCATTGCACCGGGCGAAAGATATTGATTTCGGTAAATAGCATATTGCTCCGTTCCTTCTTCTATAAATCCGAGATAATACACTTTTTCAACTTTGGGATGCGCTCTTAAAAACGCTGCAACTTTAACTGCATTTTGCGCTTGAAGTTCCATGCGCGGTTTTAATGTTTCTAAACTGCGTAGCAATAACCATCCAGTCCATGGGCTCATCATATTACCCATAAATGTGCGCATCGTTTTAATGCGTGTTATTAATTGGTTGTTGCCAAGAACGGCTCCTGCAATTACATCGCTATGTCCGCCAATATATTTAGTTGCAGAATATATTACTAAATCGGCACCATGTTTTAATGGATGACTCCAAAGTGGTCCCATATAGGTATTATCTACTGCAACATAAACCGGTTTTTCTGGTATTGCAAATTTATCGGCGAGTCGTTTGCACATTTTAATATCAATTAGTGCATTGGTTGGATTGGCAGGCGTTTCTATATAAATTAGCCCAAGGTTTTTTGCTCCTTTGGCACGAATAATATTTTCTATATCTGCTTCACTATCGCCGGCGTCAAAAGAAGCACTTTCAATACCCCATTTTGGAAGCACATGTTTTATAAAATGGTCGGATCCACCATAAAGTGGCGAACTAAATAGTACAAATGCACCGGGCTTCAAAAATTCAAGTAAAACAGTTGAAATCGCACTCATTCCGCTCGAAAAAACGGCACAAGCTGCTGCGCCATCCCATAATGTTAATCGGTTTTCCAATACTTCAAGATCTGGATTATTTAATCGAGAGTAAATTAAACCCTGTTCTTCACCTGGCAACTGCTCACTTAAACCATAGGCTACCTGAAAAAACCTTTTTCCCGCTTCAGCATTTTTAAATACGAAAGTGGATGTTTGAAATATCGGGCATTTTATTGCGCCTTCGCTGAGTTCGGGCTTATATCCAAAGCTCATCATTAAGCTCTCAGGACGAAATTGATGATTTTCCATTTTAGAAGTTTTGCGCAAATGTAGAATTATTTATTGGCTGATACAGTGATTTTTGTTACTAGCTTAAAATAAAAAAGCGAAAGCAATTTATTAAACTGCTTTAGCTAACCAAATAATTAATGAAGAATGTTATTTACATTTTTTCACATTTAGACTTAACTCATCTATATACTGCTTCTGGCTATCTGGCAGTGCTGACAATGAAATTGGCCTTGGGTGTACACTGAAGGCTGTTTGTTTCCGACTAAAATTTGCTATCTCTTCAAAAATAAAACTTCCCATAGTTGTTTTTTATAAACACAAATCTAAAGGAAATCAATTAATTGCCCAATCGCCAATTATGGGGATATCGATTACTCGGCGCCTGCCTCAACATTTCCATTCACATTGCCGTGAACCGATATCATTTTCCAGCCCGCTGGGAGCGGACATTGTTTTTTACTTTTTGTTCCTGCTATACGGAGTTGTAACGCTTCATTTTGCAGATTTACAGTGCCGTCAGTATGACCTCCATTTGCTACTGCTAATGCTTTTGTAATCGCCCAATTACCACTTGTAGAAGTAAAATTCTTTATTACTTTATTGCAGGCATCATTAGCTTCACCCATATTGGTGAATAAATTGATATATTCTTTTTGCCATAATGGCATGTATGGAACGCCGTAGTATTTATTCTTTTTATCAGGACATGGCGTTGTTCCACAACATGGTTCATTACAAATTGCTCCATATGCATCATTAATGTGAATCCATATTTTTTCATCATCGCGAAGCGGATAATTAAATGCATTATGAAATGCATCAATAAATTCATTATTAATGTGGTCGTTATGATAATGCGGCACAATAAATTGTAATAAAATGGAATCGCGCTGCATTCCAAAAATTTGTGTAATAATACTATCAACTTGTTTTACGTCCGCAGTGGCAGGGCCAGTTCCGCGAAAATTATTGCCGAGATAATAATTGTTATCATTACAATCCGAACACATTGTTGTAAAATCGCCATAGCCAGAACCGTAAATCCAAACCGTATCACCCGTGCCTTTTATAATGTAAATATTAGAAGTAGTCCACGGTGCGTCATTAGCGTAAATCATACTGTGTACAACATATACAGCTTGGTCCACAACAGTTTCAGTGCCATCATTTAATTGAGGCAATTCACGTTTTTTACAAGATAGCAATGAACCTAACATTGCCATTATAATTAATGAAAAACGCAATTGTTTCATTTATTAAAAGCTGTTAATAATTGCTTTGATTGTAATTTCCCCTTATCATCATACGACTCCATTTTTACGTTGCCAACATTTTTAGCCATGTACATGGTCGATTTACTTTTCGATTTAAACATGGTTGAAATAACCTCAGTATCGAAAGTATATTTAATGCAATTAAAAGTGCCGGCAGGTGTTGTTACCGATTCTGTACCTTCAATTTTTCTATTTGTTGTCTTAATTTTTGTAGTCATTAAAGGCATGCCACCCATTGTAATTGTCATTGTGCTTTCGGCATCTGGTAAAGTTTGTCCGGCAACAGGATTGGAAGGAAATTCCATATATTGATTTGTAACCTCAATACTAACGCCTTCCATTGCTTCAAATTGGTCAGATTGAAACATGGTACTCATGTCCATATAAAATGATTCTTGAGTGCATTTCATGGTAACATCACCTTTATTAAGCGATTTATTTTTCTCATCAAATATTTCAATATTAATAGTAGCTTCTAACCCATCGGCAACATCTTTAATGGCAGTTAATTTGCTTATGCTTTTTGAAACAACTTTATCTTTTGCATCGTAACTCGTCATTTCCCATGAGCTGCCAACATTTTTGGGGAAAAATGAATCACAAGTATTATCACTTTTAAAAGAGCTTGACATCAGCAATACTAATGCGCAAACTAGAATTATGCTATTTTTCATATAAAGCAATTTTTTCAAAATTACTGCTTAATTGCATCACTAAAAAGAATTTGATGCAAGTTTTGTAACAGTGTTCTAGCATGACTCATACTTTGAACTTGTTCAAAAATAAGCATCAGTCGCTTGTCGGTTTGTTTTATGATGCCGGTGCTGCGTTTTTGCGCAATTAATTGCATCAATCCGTTGAATGTAGTGCTATCGTAAAAGGCTGATTCTGGGTTTTCAACGAAATAGCATCTTAATTTCCTGTTTTTGAATATAATTCGATCCAATCCTAAGTCCTTAGCCAACCAACGAAGCCTGATACCATTAAAAAGTTCTTCAACTTGTCGTGGAACTTTTCCAAAGCGATCTATAAGTTCGTTTTTGAAAATAGTTATTTGTTCCTCATTAATAACATTATCTAGTCGTGTATAAATGCTCATGCGCTCATTAGTATTGGTAATGTATTCGTCGGGAATTAGCATTTCTAAATCGGTATCAATTTGCACATCTCGAACATACGCTTGTTTTTCGGCAATTTGTTCGGCAAATAAAGTTTTAAATTGCGTTTGCTTTAATTCGCGAATGGCTTCATCCAAAATTTTATGATACATATCAAAACCAATTTCAGAAATAAATCCACTCTGTTCTGCGCCCAATAAATTGCCTGCACCTCTAATGTCTAAATCGCGCATCGATATCTGAAATCCACTACCTAAATCGGCAAATTGTTCAATAGTGCGCAAACGTTTTCGTGAATCATCTGGCAATCCAAAAAGTGGTGGTGAAATTAAATAACAATAAGCTTTTTTATTGCTTCTACCAACCCTGCCGCGTAATTGATGTAGGTCGCTTAATCCAAACCAATGTGCATTATTAATAATTATGGTATTCGCATTCGGAATATCCAAGCCGCTTTCTACAATATTGGTGCAAACTAATACATCATAAGTTTTATCAATAAACTTCATCATGTGGTCTTCCAACTCATCACCTTCAAGCTGACCGTGGGCTATGCCAATATTTAAATCGGGACAAACCTTTTTAATAAGTGCTGCAGTTTCCTGAATATCTCTAACTCGATTATGAACAAAATATACCTGCCCACCACGATATATTTCCTGATAAATGGCATCGCGAATAAATTCGGCATCAAATGTTTTTAATTCAGTTTGAATTGGTTGGCGATTTGGCGGCGGAGTATTCATAATAGATAAATCTCTGGCGCCCATCATGCTAAACTGCAATGTTCTAGGAATTGGTGTTGCCGTTAAAGTAAGTGTATCAATATTTGAGCGGAAAGCACGTAGTTTTTCTTTTACAGTAACACCAAATTTTTGTTCCTCATCAATAATTAATAATCCTAAATCTTTAAATTTTATTTTTTTTCCTATAATAGCATGTGTACCAATTAGTATATCAACTTTTCCTGCTTCAAGTTTTTCTAATGTTGCTTTTTTATCTTTATCAGATTTAAATCTATTAATAAAATCTACCGTTACTGGAAATTCTTTTAATCGTTCAGAGAACGTTTTATAATGTTGCGACGCTAAAATTGTTGTAGGCACTAAAACAGCAACTTGTTTACCATCTACAACGGCTTTAAACGCTGCGCGGATGGCAATTTCCGTTTTCCCGAACCCAACATCTCCGCATACCAATCTATCCATAGGATATGGCTTTTCCATGTCTTTTTTGGCATCTTGTGTGGCGCGAAACTGATCGGGCGTGTCTTCATATATAAAACTTGCTTCTAATTCGTTTTGCAAATAACCATCCGGAGAAAATGCAAAGCCTTTGCTTGCTTTTCGTTTGGCATATAATGCAATTAAATCTTTGGCAATATCTTTTACTTTAGCTTTTGTTTTTCTTTTTAATTGCTCCCAAGCATCACTCCCAATTTTATTTAGTTTAGGTGCAGTACCTTCTTTTCCCGAATACTTTGAAATTTTATGGAGCGAATTAATATTTACATAAAGCAAATCGTTATCACGATAAATTAATCTTACTGCTTCTTGTATTTGCCCCGCGATTTCAATTTTTTCTAATCCCGAATAAACACCAACACCATGGTCTATATGTGTTACAAAGTCGCCAGGCCGCAGTTCCATTAATGTTTTTAATGTTATGGCATCGGTTTTTGAAAATCCGCTTTTTAAGGTGTATTTATGGTGACGTTCAAAAATTTGATGGTCGGTAAAACAGACTATCTTTTTATCATTGTCAATAAATCCTGCAGCAATAGTTGTTGATGCGGCGCCATCTTCATTAACCTGGGGAATAATAGGCATGTATTCCACGTTTGCCTTTAGGTCGGTAAATATTTCGTGAAAGCGTTCAGCTTGTCGAACGTTACTCATAAAAATAAATAAATGGTATCGTTGGCTTTGGTATTCCTTCAGTTTGCTGATGAGCTGTTCAAAGTTGCGATTAAAAAGCATTTGAGGAACAGCATTAAATACTATTTCGGTTGCTCCCTTAAAATTGGAATGTAAACCAAATTCAATGTTAGTAAAATTGTTTATTTCATCTAATAAAAGATCTGATGATATAAAGAGTTCATTGGGTGGATTATTTATAAACGGATGCTCCCTGTTTAATAATTTTTCCTTTTTAGCAACCTCAAACCAATCTAATGCTTTTTCGTAGCATTTATTAATAACTTCGAAAGTGTATTTGGCATCTTTAAACCAAAGAAGTGTATTTTTTTGTAGCGAATTAAATAATGAAGATTTTTGCTCGCTGCCAAACTGTGTTTGAATATTTGGTATAATGGTAACTTGTGCAATCGATTTTTCTGAAATTTGAGTAGTTGGATTAAATACACGGATGCTCTCCACTTCATCGTCGTTGAGTTCTACGCGATAAGGCAAATCGTTGCCGAACGAAAAAATATCGATTATGCCGCCTCGAACAGAAAATTGCCCAGGTTCATACACAAAGTCGTTGCGCTCAAATCCATTTTCTGCTAATAAATCAATGATAAACTGGTCGTCGAGTTTTTCGCCTTTTTTAAGAAAGATAATATTTTGATTGAGTACTTCGGCTACAACAAATTTTTCGACCAGCGCTTCCGGATAGGTAACAATTATTTCTCCACGAGTGGAAGAGTTGGTGATTTTATTTATCGCTTCGGTGCGTAGCAAAACGCTGTTGGTGTTTACCTCCTCAAACGAGCCTTCCTTTTTAAATGAATCAGGAATGTATAAAATATCTTTTTTCTTTAGCAGCGTCTCTAGGTCGTTAAGAAAATAGGCTGCTTCTTCTTTGTCGTTAAGAATAAAAAGATGGTGATGATGCAGATTTTTATAGATACCGGCTACAACAAACGAGAGTAATGAGCCTGCAATGCCCTTCAGATGCAGGTTAACGGGCTTTTCCGCTTTTGCAATCTGTCCAATAATATTATTAACTCTTTCATCCTGCTCTCGGTATACCGTGAGCAATTCAGGCAAATCCATGACAGTGGTGCAAAGGTAGTGGAATTGCATGTTATTAGTTGCAGTCAATACATCATTTTCAAAATAATTGTTACAATTCTAGTCAGAATTAATCAATAACAAGAAGTAAATCAACAATACTATTTATTTAATTGGGTTTGTATGCATTGGTATAAGGTTAAAAAAAACATTGTATTTTCAGGAGGCATTTGATTTTGTGGCATAAAACTATGTAGTTGCTTCCAATGCTAAATCTAGGCTTAATTAGATTGGAGATAGATATGGCAATTGGCCACTCAGCTATTTGTTTATGTTTTAAACTTTTTGCAGCACCTTTGTGTTTAAATAAAAAAAGTTAGGATGTTCACTTGGCAATCAGGCACCGTAAAGGAAGTAGTAGTGCGCACTTCAAATACACGTAGTTTTTTTATTGAAGTTCCAGATACGCAAAATTTTGAATTCATAGCTGGGCAGTTCGTTACCCTCGATTTGCCTATCAGCGAACGTCCGAGTCAGCGTATGCGCAGTTATTCCATTGCGTCGGCGCCTGAAAATAATAATGTATTCGAATTAGTGGTAAGTCATAAAGAGGGCGGCTTAGGCTCTTCCTATTTATTTGAAGAAGCCACACAAGGAAAAGAAATTAAGTTTCGTGGACCTGCAGGAAAATTTGTTTTACCAGAAGTAAATGCGCTACCAATGGTGATGATTTGCACGGGTACGGGAATTGCGCCATTTCGTTCGCAAATTTTGTATTTGTTGCATAACAATATTGCTACGCCAGATATTCATTTGGTTTTTGGCACTAGAAAGGAAGCAGATATTTTATATCACGATGAATTTTTATCGCTGCAAGCAAAATATCCGCATTTTAAATATCATGTTGCTTTGAGCAGACACGATACCCATACTTGGCATGGTGCAAAAGGGTATGTACACGATGTTTATGAGGCTATCTGTAAAAATGGAAAATCTGAAATGGATTTTTATTTATGCGGATGGCGCAATATGGTAAATGATGCTAAAACCCGAATTGCTGAAATGGGATATAGCAAAGAACATATCCATTTTGAAGTGTATGATTAATTGTTGAGCAGGCTTATTAGAAAAAAATCGAATAAATATAATTGACCCAAACTTTAAGAAAAAGTCGCATTGTAGCTTTAACCCTCAAACTTTCATGGTCATCAAGCTTGTTATTGTTGTCTCCGCATTAGTAATACAGCTATGTTCGATTTCGCTACCTTTTTCTTGACAAAAAGGTAGCACCAAAACTCAAGGACTACACCAGCTTGGTTAAATGTGATTAAGGCCCGCAACCTGGACCGAAAAAAGCGTCACTTATAACTGTTTATACGCTAAATTAATCGTGTTCACTTTTAAATTTAATTCATCTAATCCAACGAAGTGACGCTTATTTTCGCTCTAATTGTACTAAAAGTCAAATTTTATATGTTTGTTGCTGGGCCAAAGTCACATTAAAACAACCTGCTGATGCTCAATCCTTCCAGCGCATTACCCGAAGTGAATACACTTTTTTAGAAATGAAAATCTCTTAAAATACTATTCCATGTTTGCAATTATATTCTACTTCAAGTATTTATTTTACGCAGCTTAATAAAACGACTTGTGATTAATTACAACATGATTACGAAGAATTGATTTTCAACTAATTAAAAATGAAGTAGATGGAATTAAGCAATTGACATTAATAAATCAATCAAACTAGTGCTTTAGTTGGGCTTAACCCGAATAGCAAAATGTAATGCATTTTGTTAAACATTTGATTTAACTGCATACATATAGCTGTTACTATTTCTATTGCTTATTACGAGTTTAACAAAGTTACAGTTATTCCGCTTTAACAAAATTACTGCT
>Ga0105046_10005769_pt1 | contig 19562 bp, 16 predicted proteins | sample MAT03_FD_78385 | JGI IMG/M metagenome (GOLD analysis project Ga0105046, IMG submission 78385) | Freshwater microbial communities from Lake Fryxell liftoff mats and glacier meltwater in Antarctica - MAT-03 (megahit assembly) | ecosystem: Environmental > Aquatic > Freshwater > Ice > Liftoff... | reverse complement strand
GCACGATTGCGATCCAGCAAATCAATGCCACGACGTTCTCAGTCACTGGTCTTGCAGCCACGACAGGAGCCGATGGTGTCTATGAACTGCGGATCGACACTTCAGGAATCACCGACATTGTCGGCAACGCCGGGATTGAAACTCGTAGTATCACCTGGGTGAAAGGCGAAGCCGCTCCGGCCATTGTGCGGATCACAGGCGTTGATGGCCAGTATTCGCTGAATCCGATTGTCGATCTGGAAGTCACCTTTACCGAAAGCATCGATCTGTCGTCATTCACCACGGCAGACCTGACGCTGACTCGTGACGGCCAGGCCGTGAATCTGGATGGAGTACAAATCAGCCAGTCGGGCGAACGCAGCTATCAAATCATCGGTTTGCCTGCGACGACTGACGCTCATTACGCGTTCAGCATCGCAGCGTCCGGTATCGTCGATCTGACAGGACTTGCAGGATTTGGAGTCGGCCGCGTTCAATGGACGCTGGACACCACGGCCCCGATCGTCAGCGATGTGGTTGATATCGTGACGAATCCTCGCAACATCGCCGTGCAGCAGGTCGATGTGGTGTTTTCGGAACCGATCGATGTGTCATCATTTGATGTCACGGATCTTGTGTTGACGCGCGATGGCGGCACCCAGAATCTGCTGGTCGGTGAAACTCGGATTCTCATCACGCCTCGGGGCGGCAATACCTACCGCATTCAGGGACTGAATTGGGTGCAGGGCTTCTTTGCCACGCCGCAAATCGCCATCTTCACGCTGGCGGTGGATGCCACTGGTGTTCGAGACCTCGCTGGTAACTCCGGCGTTGGCAGTGCGGCGACTTCATGGACCATCGATCTGGATGCTCCTGCTGCACCAGCGAACTTGCTGCTGTCGTCCGCGTCCGGCCCGTCGTCAAACGGAACGGTCGGTTCCCGCAACGTTACGTTGTGCGGAAATCTGGGAGAATCGAATCTCACACTCAGCATTTATGATCTCACAACGTCAACGGAACTGGCTCGCGTCGCAAATGCTCCGCAGCAATTTGAAGTGCCGTTCACATTCACGTCGCTCGGACATCACACGCTTCGTGTACGAGCCGTCGACCTGGCCGGAAATACCCGCGACACCCAATTGACCGTGTTTGTGGATGAAATCGCTCCGTTTGTCACTGCGTTCGGCGGTGTCCCCGGTACACCGCTGGCCCAGGGGCTGGATAGTCTGACGGTGACATTTTCCAAGGCGATCGATGCTGCCACTTTCACTGTGTCGGATCTGAAATTGTTCCAAAACGGGAACCGCGTTTCGATCGACTCACCGTCCGTCAGCGTAGTCGCTGAAACAACGACGCGATTTCGCATCAGCGGTCTGTCGGCTCTCAATGCGTCCGGTGGCGACTATCGCCTTGTGGTCGATACGACCGGAATCAAAGATACGGTCGGGAATTCTGGGTTCAGCGAATCGGCGGCGGTATGGAGCGTATCAGCAGCGTCAATTATCGTGACACCGACCTCCGGATTGATCACCACCGATGCCGGTGGGACTGCAACGTTCACGGTTCGACTCAATCGAGCTCCGTCGGCTGATGTTCGGATTCCTGTCAGTTCGTCGAGCGTGATTCAGGGAACGGTTTCTGTATCTGAACTCGTGTTTACTGCTTTGAATTGGAATGTCGCTCAAACCGTAACCGTGACCGGTCACAATGATGGCATCACAAATGGCAATACGGCCTATTCGATTATTCTTCAGCCAGCCGTCAGCTCCGATTCCGATTACTCGGAATTTGACGCGAACGATGTCAGTGTTGTGAATCTTGAAATGAGTCGGATCTCGGGAATCAAGTGGCGTGACAGCAACGCCAACAGCGTGCGTGATACGGGTGAGCCTGTCCTTGCCGACTGGACGATCTTCCTGGATGGAAACGGTAACGGACGTCTGGATGACGGCGAACGGTTTACGAAGACCAATCAGAACGGCGTATACGAATTCACCGGTCTGACAACGCGCACGTACATCGTATCTGAAGTGATTCCTGCTGGCTGGGCTCAGTCGTATCCTGGAGTGAGCGGCCTAACCACAGAAGCGGCTGGTTTATCAACGACAGGATCTTTGCAGCAGCTTGTGACGCCGGGACAGGTTTCCGGAACTGGTAACGCCATGTCGGGTGTGGACCTTATCGGTCTGGGAGTTTTCCAGAAAGATGAACGCTTCCGCGAGATTGACGGCCACGGATTGGCTGTCGTGATTATCGATACCGGAATGGATTTGGATCACTCGGCATTCGGGCCGGATCTCAACGGTGATGGAATCGCGGATCGCGTCGTGTTTCAGTATGACTTCGGGAACAACGACTCGAATGCTTCAGATGTCAGTGGGCATGGGACTCATGTGACCAGCATCATCGCTTCGCAGTCAACGAATCTGCCAGGGGTTGCCCCCGGAGTCAACATTATCCATTTGAAAGTCTTCAGCGATTCCGGTCAGGGCATCTTTGCAAACGTCGAACGGGCTTTGCAGTGGGTGGTCATGCACGCCACGGAATACAACGTCGTGGCCGTGAATATGTCTCTTGGGGACAATGGCAACTGGAATTCGGACAGCTCTCGCTACGGTATTGGCGACGAGCTTGCGGCCTTGAACAACCTGAATGTGATTACTGTCGCCGCTGCAGGGAACTCATACTATGGATTCAACAGTACGCCGGGGCTGGCATACCCAGCCGCCGATAGCAACGTTCTGAGTGTTGGGGCTGTCTGGGCCGGAGACTTCGGTGGACAATGGGGAACAAATGCCATCGATTACACGACCGGTGCCGATCGGCTGACGGCATTCACTCAACGAGACACTCAACTGCTGGATATCCTGGCTCCGGGAGCCCTGATCACCGGTGCTGGTTTAAACGGTGGTGTTCAGTCAATGCGTGGCACCAGCCAGGCAGCACCATTCGTCACCGGCAGCGTCATTCTGATTCAGCAACTGGCACAGGAGCATCTGGGGCGGCGACTGTCGCTAAGCGAAATACGCGATCTGATGCGATCCACAGGCTCGATCGTCATCGACGGTGATAACGAAGATGACAATGTCAACAACACCGGAGGTATGTATTTCCGCATTGATCTTACGGCGATGGCTCAGATGCTGATGACTGGAAACTTCGATACGACATCGAACAACGGCGAACCTGCGGGATCTGTGGGCGATGGTTCAGGTTCGGTTTCTAACGCAGCCGCACTGGGATCTTATTCACATACTGTGATCCTGGGTGCTGGAGCAAATGTTGAATCGCTCAACTTTGGCAACTTCCAGTACGGACTGATCGCCGGACGTCGCTGGAACGACATCGATCGTGACAGCGTTCGCGATGATACCGAACCTTACACAAATGGCTGGACAGTGACATTGGTTAATAGCGATGGTCAGGTTATCTCCACTGCTGTCACAGTTGACTGGGATCGTGACGGCAATGGGCTCATCGATCCTGAGACGGAATCCGGCTGGTATCGCTATGAAAACCTGAGGCCAGGTCAGTACTTCGTGCGTGAAGCTGCTGACGTGGAGTGGAAACAGTCGGCACCGGCTCTGGGGGATGCCAAGACTGTGCTGAATCTGGATCGCCGCTTTAATTTCCGCAGCACCGAGACTTCGTGGGACAATTGGGGTGGTCTGGGTGAGAAGTGGTTCACTGGAAATACTGGCTGGCACTTCATCACACCGGAGGGCGAAATCTATCGCTGGAACGGCAGCAGCCGAAATGCCTTGACGGGCACGCTGATCGCGAGTGTCAACCCCCGGTACTACGCGGACGTGTCGCTGGTCATATCGCCGTCAGAGCCGTCAGAACATCGGCAGATCATTCTCGACGGACAATCGACATTCGACCTGGACTTCGGTGATTATCAGCAGCAATCCGGTTCGATTCGCGGCAGAAAGTGGAATGATCTGAATGGAGATGGTGTTTACGATGCCGGTGAGCCGTTTCTGAACGGCCAGCAGATCCAGCTTCTGGATACTGCCGGTGCTGTGATCGCCACGGTATTGACATCCGATCTGGATGTCGATGGCAACGGCGTCATTGATCCACAGACGGAAAGTGGCTGGTACGTCTTCGATCGGCTTTTTGCAGGCCAGTTCACAGTGGTCGATGAACTGTCGGCGAATTCGTGGAGAACGTCACCGAACGATTCGCTGGCGGCCATGGTCCTTCAACTGGACCAGGCATTCCGGTTTACCAAATCACCGTATGACTGGTTCAACTGGGGCGGGCTGCAGGAAAAATGGTTCTTTGGCAGCGGCAACTGGTACTACGTCGTCCCGGACGGCACGCTCTATCAGTGGGCCCGAGGGCCCCGGGAACCTTTTACGGGCACCGTGATCGCCAGCTTATCAGATCGGTACTACCAGCATCCGGAAGACATCTACAATCCTCGGCTTCCTCAGACGCATCGCGTTCATCTCGGTGAGGGACAGGAGGCATCTGGCTTTGATTTCGGAGCCGCCCTTTCGGTTACCAGCGTGAGCCGGCAGTTCTTTGAGGATGCCAATAACAACGGCCAAATGGACCTGGGTGAACAGGCCCAAAACGGCGCTCAGGTCGAGATCCTGGACTCCATCGGCCAGGTCATCGCAACATCAATCACATCTGATTTTGACGCCAACGGAAACGGTCAGATCGACGGGATGACTGAGTCTGGCTGGTACTCTGTCACCGGACTCGGCGGAGGTCCTTACGAAGTGCGATTTGTCCCGCTTGCAGGCTGGCAGCCAAAAATCGATACACCTGCCAGCGATGCCGCCCGCACACTGTCCACAACCCTGCATATCAGGACGACCGGAAGTCTTCATACCAACTGGGCTGGCCGTGGAGAGAAGTGGCTGTGGTCGGATAGTCGATGGTTGTTCATCACTCCTGATGGATCGTTGTACTCAGCTCCGACTGGCGATCCTGCGCTGGCGAGCCGAATTGCAATTCTGGATAACGAGCACTATGTCAATCTGGACCTGCTCACTTCACCTCCAGCACCTCAACAAGCCAGAATTCGATTCAGCGCGTTCAACATCCGCGAGGAACTGAATGTGCCATTGATTCCCGAAGCCGCCAATCTGCTCGATGAATTGTTTGAAGATTGGAGTTCATCAGAGTGGTGATGCGGAATGAAGTTGCAAAAGGGGTCGGAAGTTGAAAAGGGGGTCGGGAGTCTTTTTCTGCGGGTGCGGGGTTGGTACGGTTCTGTGAAACAGGGTGACAGTTGCGGTCATTGGCAGAAAAAGACTCCCGACCCCCTCCGTGTATGGAAATCACGATGCCTCGGCGAAAGCGTGTTTGTACCGGTGGTTATGTCTTTCAGGGCGGTCCTCATGGGGCCAGCCGTCAGTTGACTGCGTATTGGTGAGTTTGCAGACTCTGCCAGGGACGGGCTGGTATTGCGAATTGGACTTTTGCATTTTCGGGTGGACAGAAGCAGAGGAGCTCTAAGATGCCAAACATCAGAGGACTGACGTCCCCCCGCTCGCCGTAAGAGACTTCAGATCTCACCGCCGCCCAGAGACGACAAGGAGCCGCTCATAGTTCAAGTGCGACACGGAGGCAGTTATCGACTAACTGCATCGTTGCGGCGGACAGCGAACCAATCACATGGCGAATATCTGCCTTACGGACCGTGGCAAGATTTGACACGTTGACGACGGAAGCAAGACGTAATCCTGACTGCTGCCAGTCCATGTGAGTCTGATCGAGGAGAAGCTGCGTTTCTTCCTGGGCACGACGGATGTTGCTCGTTACCTGAGCCACGATGGTATTCTGAATCCGTCCATTGTCACGGTCGTTCTGAACGACCACTGCAGGACGAATGCCCGCAGATGGATTGGCCAGCGAAAAGTCAACGATGACAATATCGCCTCGGTTCATGCGAAATCCTGGTACGTCGTTGCATCGTCCGGGCTACCTTCGGCATCCCATGCGTTCAAAACCGACGGGTACGCCTCGCGAGGGTCGTTCGAAAGCAGACTGGCGATTCGGTCGTAGACGTCGGCGTTCAGAATCACCAGTTCGCCGGCGTCCGTAGACACGCGGACGACCTGTCCGCTCCGAGCCGAATCAATTTGTTGGTTCGTGATAATCATCAGCCTTCTCCCACTTTCATTGTCGCCTTTCGCAGGACACATTGCAAGGTGCAGCAAAGGGAACGTACCAGGAACCCCCTCCGTGCATGGAAATCACGATGCCTCGGCGAAAACGTGTTTGTACCGGTGGTTATGTCTTTCACGTCCTGAGCCGAGCGGTGGCTCGTGAACGCATCTTTGATGACGAAGGCGACTACGGAGCTTTCGAGAAGTTTCTACGCGAGGCTCTGGAACGGGTTCCTGTGCGATTGCTTTGCTTTTGTCGGGTGCCTCACCACGCATCCTACAAAAGGCCAGGAACCCATTTGCATTGACCAGGTCGGCTTTCGGGCGTAAAATTCGGGTGAGGACTGCTCGGCATTTTAGATCGAAAGCTGAATCCCCAGACCGATAAAAAAGTAAGCTACTATGGATCGCGAAGAACTCAATGACTGGATTCGATTGGGGCCAGTTCGTATCACGATGAACAGCGGTGATATCGTGGATATCGTCCATCGTGAGATGGTTACGGTGAGTTCGATGTCCGCCGCTGTATTGGTTCGGGGCGACGATGGTAAGTATCGGCATCATGTGTACCCGCTTGTTACGATGAGTAAGGTCGAACAACTCGAACCAGCGTCCTGAAAATCTGCTCAGGCGGAAAAGAATCATCGTGCCATCGACCATTATCAAGTATTGTCTCACAATTCGAGCTGCGCTTTCCGTGACACGGTGACACCATCCGAGGTCGGTTTTGGGATGATCTGCGATGCCATCACCCTTTCCAGGAATGGACCCGTTTATCGAAGGCCAGAAGTGGGAGGATTTCCACGCCAGCTTCATCACGGCTATTCGAGATGTACTCGTTCCCGCCGTAAGACCCAGGTACATCGTGGATGTCGAACGTCGAATTTACCTGGAACTCAGCGATCCCGCCGAGCCCGTGCAGATGCTGGTCGCCGGCGCCGCGATTTATCATCGCGTTGATCATCTGTCGGAAGGCAGCGTCGCTGTTGCCAATGAACCGTCGATCAAGCCGAAGGTCTGCACGCTGCCGTATTTCGAAGAGCATCGCGAGACGTTCATTACAATCCGTCGTGGTTCGCCGGCGCGCGTCGTCACGGTCATCGAATTGTTGTCACCGACCAATAAACGCAAAGGCACCGAGGGCCGTGACCAGTACTTCGATAAAATCCACGCCCTGCTCAAGACGAGCGTCAGCCTGGTGGAAATTGATCTGCTTCGCGGTGGTGAACGTCCGGCAGTTTCCGATCCGCCCCCAGGCGACTATTTCGCGATGGTCAGCAAACCGAAGCCACGACCGCTGGCCGAAGTCTATGGGTGGTCACTTGCCGATCCGTTGCCGCGAATTCTGATTCCGCTGTCGATCGAGGATCCCGACGTGCCGCTGGATTTGCAGGCCGCGTTCAATCTGGTCTACGATCGCGCGGGCTATGATTACGCGATCGACTACAAACAGCCCGTCATTCCACCACTCTCGGACACCGAGCACCCGATGATCACCAAAGTGGTCGAGTCGATGAAGTAAGAACGCAAAGGGGTCGGGAGTGTTTTTCTGCGGGTGCAGGGTTGGTACAGTTCTGTGAAACAGGGTGACAGTTGCGGTAATTGGCAGAAAATGACTCCCGACCCCCTCCGTGTATGGAAATCACGATGCCTCGGCGAAAACGTCTTTGTACCGGTGTTTATGTCGTTCACGTCATGAACCGAGCCGTGGCTCGTGAACGCTTGAGGACGAAGGCGACTAGTCCTCTTCGATAATCGGCTCGAACTTCACTTTGGCATAGACTTCCGCCAACGCGAGGCTGGCCTCGATCTCCGGCAGTAAGATCACGGCTTCTATGCCCATATATGTTTCTCGATGAACGCATTCGTCTCGCCGACGGTAGACCACTGCCGCAGCACTGCTGGATTCGAGCAACACATAGACGCACAATGAGTCGATTGATAAGTATGCATCTCGTTTCTCGTGCTCGTCCGTGCGACGTGTTGACTCCGAGATCACTTCGACGATCACTTCGACGATCACCACGGGACGATCATGAAAGGTGTCTGGCTGCGCATTGGGTTCGCAAACGACCGATAGATCAGACGCTCTTTTCTTTGTAGTTCCACATAGGAAAGAAAATGAATCCGGCAGGTCACACGCACAACTCTGAGTTGCAGGTTGTTGAATTCTGCTTCGACACAGCCTCGCAGCGTTCACGATACGTTGTGACTCGACGGGATTCAAGCGTACCCCTGGAAGGTCACCTGGCGACGATAGGTACGCTGTGCCTGTGTTTGAAGCAGGTGTGAATATCGGGAGGTTAAAAAAGCGATTTCACGGTCCTGGTCGTCGATCCGGGACCGTCGAACTACATTCATCGGATTCATCATTTTGACGCCCGCCGTCGCTTTTGCGGCGATCTTCGGATATTCTCTGCCCAGGACCTGTTCCCCATTGAGATCAAGAGAATCGGTTTTCTGCCGAAGCGATTCGTCAGCAGGAGATGGCGATCAGCACCAACTGCGTCTTTATGCAGGGAGCCTCCGGTGATCTGTCCACGATGTCCACCGAGCAGACTCGCGGGATCGAAGCATTCGGCAAGGCGATGGGCACGCAGGTGGCAGAGCTTGCCGGAAGCATCGAAACGAAAAAATCTGAACGATCGAGACTCAGTGGGATGAAAGAGACATTGGAGTTCACCACCCGCATGTCATTCGAAAACCCCTTGACTCAAGTGATGTTCAGCACTGCCTTTTTTCCAGAACTCGCAACGGCATTGATGTCGGAAGATCTGTTGAAAAATACGATTCGTCCTCGAATTACGACGATTCTGATCAATCAGGAACTGGCTCTGGTCGGCGGTTCCGGTGAGTTCTTCTGTGAGCACGGTATACGACTGAAACAACGATCAAGGGCAGCGGAAACGTTTTTCTTTGGCTACTGCAATGGCCATCACATGTATTTCCCAACGATCGAAGGTGCAGCCGAAGGGGGTTACGGCGCTGATCCGGCTGTGAGCTGGGTGAGTCTGGGTGCAGGTGAAGAAATGATGGACAGGGCTCTGATCGATATCTACACGATGCTGGGAAGTTTCATGTTCGAAGTGCCGACCAGTCAGTGAGCACCTTGTGGACGCCCCCGCGATTGTTGTCTGGGCAATTTACGGTCGCGCGTGCAACATGGCATTCCGTCACCATGGCAGCCGAATGATCTGAAGATGCAGATTAGACAGGTTTGAACGAACTGACAGTACTCCAGGCGGGGTTCGTGTCGAGGAATCTTTTTGCAGACCGCCGCGAAATGTGGATATACTGGAAGGACGTTTGTTTTTATCGGTGCGCTTCAGGTTGGGGTATTCCATGACATTCACTTCCCGACGTACGGCAGTTTTTTGCAGTGTTGGCGTGGTTATCGCCAGCGCGATGTTTTGCCGGGCGAATTGCCTGCAGGCCGCGCCGCCGGAAGACATCGATGAACCTAAGGGGCTGGTTTGGTTTCTAGGCACTGTCGAGCAGGTTGTTGATGGTGCTGCCCTGATTGATCTGGGTGAAGTTCAAACGCTGCGTCAGGGAAGCATGGTGGCCGCGATCCGGTATCGCAACAGCCATTTTTCTCCGCTGGGTGTGCTGGAGGTTCGTGTCAGCCATCCCACCTGGTGCCAGACAGAGAAACCGAGCTCCTTTACCCCTGAAATCGGTGACCTGGTGATGTTTGTGAAAGCCCCGGGTGACCTGGGTTCCGGCGACGCGATCCGCGACGGGTTTATCCGGCATCGGATCGTCGCCAATGCCAACAACAATCGCTACTCAACCCTGCGCGACTCGATCGAGGCCGACACACTGCAACGCGTGATTGAAAAACAGCCGAGTTGGGTGCAAGGAAAGCGCAGAATCGCGGGTGTGATTCGGTCGCCTTCCGTTGCCAGGGAGATCTACACCAGACTCAAACCTTTTATGAATCAGATTCTGATGTTTCAGGATTATGAGGACCGAGGAGTCGATGTAGCGCAGATCACACCGGAACCCTGGCGGAATGTGCTCGAACAACTGCGATATCGGAAGGAGTCGGTCGATACCGAAGCGCCCGTGGTCGGTGCTGAGGCTGCGGACGAGCCGATCGTCACAGAGAACTCGGTCGACCAAAGCCAGTTGGAGACTGTGCGCAGGCTCGTGGATGAATCAATGTTTCAGCGTTTTCCTGAAGAACGCGATACAATTGCCGTCATCTGTGCGACATTGTTGTATACAAAGACATCCAATGAACGTCAGTGGATTGGGCTGCAGCTTGCCCAGAGCCAGTTTCCGGCGCTCAGTAATCAGGACCAGACGCTGCTTGACGTGGAAGCAATCATGCGCCGTGTGCGGAAAGCTGAATAACAAAAACGATCGACAGAAAATCTTCAGACAAATTCCCGACCTCGGCTAACTCTGTCGCTTTCAGAGCAATTCGCTAAGATGAGCGGCAGGGCATTGAAAACCTCCGCCAGAAACTGCGTGGACCGCGACAGTTTGAGAGGGTTTTGAGGCCGTCTGGAGAGACAGGAAATGCCCAAGCGATTTCACCACAATCGGAATGATTCTGGAAGCCTGTTGGCGTCGGTCTTTATTCTGGCACTGGGGTCGGGATGCTGTCTGTTTCTGGTGTCTGCCATGTCACCGAAGTTTTTTGCCATGACCGCCTGGGGATTGGGCGGCGCTCTTTCGGTATTCCTCACTCTGATTGTGCTGCAGCGTTTCGGAAAGATACCGAATACAAATCTTGGGTTTCTGCTTTCGTCCGCCCGCAATCGCCGGGATGACGGAGTCGCAGATTATGAGCCGCGCATCGCCGGTCAGTCGCGGTCGTCATCAGCCGTCGGGACCAACCAACCGATTACGGCAAAAGAAGCTCATGAAATCAAAGTGACAAGCGCAAATACCTGGGTACCCGCGAAATCAGGTCGGAACCGAAAGAAGTAGCGGTCAGAGAATGTTGGCCGTAGGATGGACATTCCTGTCCGTCGTTTCGCCTTAATGGACGATCGAAGCGGTATTCCTGTCGCTGCAGGAATCTGGCGATACCGGATGCTCCCCCTCCGATGCCTCGGACATGAATGTCCAAGGTACTGGAATAAAAGGACGGCACATTCCGTCACGCAAATAATTCCTGCACTGCTTTCCCTTGCCCGTCCTGCGTCACATAGAACGGTCGGCCTTCGATGTCGAAACCAGTCTGAGGACTGATGCCCATCGCCGTCATAATTGTGGCGTGCAGATCGGCGATTGAGACCGGGTTTTCGACCGCGAGCAACGGTCGTTCGTCGGCAGTCCTGCCATAGACGAATCCACGTTTCATGCCGCCGCCGAACATCACCACGCTCGTGCCGCCGGTGAAGTGACGATGGAGCCCGTAATGCTTGATTTCCGAGATCAGATCCACTCGGTCCGTGGCCTGATCTGTCGCAGTCGAACCGGGCACGCCTTCGATCAGAGCATCCCGACTGAATTCAGACGCGATGATCACCAGAGTCCGTTCCAGCATTCCTCGCAGCTCGAGATCGCGAATCAGGCGGGCGATCGGCAAATCGATTTCTTCGTGCATGCGTTCCAGCGTCTCGTGTCCGTTTGAATGCGTATCCCAGTGCAGAAACGGCACGTATTCCGTCGTGACTTCCACAAATCTCGCACCGGATTCAACAAGTCGTCGCGCCAGCAGACAGCCCTGACCAAAGCGGCTTTCGCCATACTGAGTTCGACTTGATTCCGGTTCCAGACTGATGTCAAATGCTTCGCGATGCCCGGAACTCAGCAGGCGATAGGCGTTGTCCACTGACCGCAGCATTGATTCCTGTTGATAGTCACTCATGAATCTGCGTTGAGGATTCTGCTCGACCAGTTTCTGAAACAGCTGATTGCGATTGACAAATCGCCCATTGGTCATCGAACCAGGCGGACGGACAGACTGTGCCGCATCTGCGGGAAACGGCAGGTTCATCGGGCCGAATTCCGTGCCAAAGAACCCGGCCGTGGTGAAGGCCTTCAATTCTTCGCTTTCGCCGACACCTTCCAGCCGTTGCCCAATGTTGATAAACGCCGGAATGACGGGATTGAGTGGCCCAAGCACCTTTGCGATCCACGCGCCCAGATGCGGACACGCGACCGTTTGCGGCGGGACATAGCCGGTGTGCCAGTGGTACTGATGCCGCGAATGCAGAATGCTGCCAAGATCCGGCTGCACGGCAGAACGAATGAGCGTTGCCCGATCCATGACCTCAGCGATCTGCGGAAGTCCGCGACAGATCTGCAGCCCACTCACCGACGTATCGATCGCCGGAAAGGTGCTGAGCATATCCTTAACCGGCAAGCCGCGTCGAAATGGCTCATAGCGCTTCGGATCAAATGTATCCGGTGCGGCCATGCCGCCACCCATCCAGATCAGAATGCAGGCATCTGCTGTGGATGCTGGTTGTTCGACCGGCACATGCTGGTCAGCACGCAATGCCCGCGGGGCAGAGCAGGCCAGAGCGGCTGTTGAGGCCGCCGCAAGTCGCCGCAGAAAATCGCGTCGGACGATGTGTTTCGGGGCCGTGGGATCAAGTTCAAATGACATGATTTGATTCTTTTGCTGACCGTGAAAGCACGTTCTTTCTGATGAATCTCAGTCGGCGGAGCGACTGAGCTACGTAGGCGACGCCGCTCCGCGACTCGCAATCCTGTCAATACATTTACGAAAACCATGCCCCGTGACTGATCCCTCGTTTCTTATGCCGCGTTGTACCGGAGGGCAGACGCCACTCCGCTCGCCGGACACGGATCAGTATAGCCCAAAACTTCATCGGACCAACATGAATTCAGGCATCATAAGAATGGCCCACAGGACATCTTCGATTTCCTGTGCAACAGGATCCGGGCCAAGCGCACCTTCCAGGATGCGTCGTTCTTCAGCGGTCGGCAATCGGGAAAATGCAAATTGATTCAGATAATTGATCAGGCCGGATCGGTCGTCGCTCCAGCGATCTGCCAGTCGGGTGGCTCCCCGAGTCAGATAGCCTGCCAGTGTCGATCCATTTGTCAGATCGACGGCTTCCAGCGTTGTGAGTTCGGAAGGTCTCATGGACACGATTTGTTCGCGCATCGGTCTGCCGAGTGATCGCATCAGGAAGTCGCTCTTCAGCAGAGATGTTCTGGTCATTCGAATACTACGGTTAAGTGCTGCCTCGTCCACAATCGCTCGGACGACAGGTGCGTCAAACGCTGCCGGTGCTGATTCCGTGATCTGCCAGACCGCATCGAGAAATTGTTCCGCCGTCATCCGGCGTGCAAGCGGGCCGTGATAGATAAATCCGTGAGACGGGCTGTCAGTTGCCTGTTCACGGACAACGCTTTCTGACTGATATGCGTGCGAAGTGGCGATCAGATACAATACGGATTGAAGGTCGTATTTCTGGTCCTGCAAATGCATGGCAAGGGAATCCAGCAGATCCTCGTTCCACGGTTTCGACTGCATCGCATCCAGCGGATGCACGATGCCGCGTCCCATCAATTTGTACCACAGGCGATTCACGATCGTGCGTGTGAATCGTCCGTTGTCCGGATGCGTCATCAGGGCCGCAAGTTGCCGCAGGCGTTCTTCTTTGGGCGCTTTGGGATCGATCGCACCAAGTTCCGGAAACAGCCACTTTGCTTCAGACTGCCGACCGATTGGCTTATCACAACGATGAATCTCCATCGGCTGCGATGCATAAATCGCGGCCAGTCCGTATGCTTCGTCCAGTTTCCAGCGGTCGATGAAACTGTCATGGCACGAGGCGCATTTCATGTTGATGCCAAGGAACGATTGCGAAACGCTCTGGGCAAACTGAATCTCCACCGTCTGTCCCGCGCTGACTTCGCCACGCCACCGAATGCCGTCAATGTAACCCTGACTCGCGGCCGTCGGCGGCGCGATCAGTTCCCGTGCAAACTGATCAAACGGCTTATTTGTCAGCAGCGCCTCGTAAAGCCACGCGCTGACCTGCTGTCGACCGCCCGTGATAAATCCAGTGCCGCTGTAGTCATTCCGCAGCAGGTCATTGAAGAACGTCAGCCAGTGGTCGGCGTAAGAAATTTGATCGTCGAGCAACTGCCGGACGATCGTTTTTCGCTTGTCTGCAGCCGTGTCTGCCACAAACGCGGCAAGCATTTCAGGATCTGGCAACAGCCCCACCAGGTCCAGACTCACACGCCGCAGGAAGACAGCATCGTCGATTCGATTCGGTCTCGCCACCTGATGCGCCGCCAGATCCGCATCCAGAATCCGATCGATCAGATTGTCACGTCCGTCAACAATCGAAGGAAGTTCCGGGCGTCGCGGCTTCAGTGGCGGTTCCCAGGCGACTGGAGCGAATGAAAATCCGTCGTCCCACGGCAGTCCGTCCGCAATCCATTTTTTTAAGGCAGCGACTTCGGCAACAGACAAGCGGTCCTTTTCTGCAGGAGGCATCTGAATCTCTTTGTCAGTTGCCAGTATCAATTCGACCAGCATCGATTCTTCGGGTTGACCTGTCTTGACATTTCCGGAGTCAATCAACAGTTCCCTGGTGTTCATCGAAAAGCTGCCCTTTGCCTCACGAGCTCCGTGACAACCGACGCAATGCTTCTGCAGAATCGGAACAATGTCATGCGCAAAATCTGTGGCTGTCTGATCCGTCTGCGAGAACACATCGGATGGCAGCACGAACCCGTGCAGCAGGAACAGGCAAACCAGAATCTGAGCAATCTGCCGTCGCATAAACGATACCCGGCTAGTGGCCTGTTGATTTAGTGAGCGGCAAGACGCTAGCCGCCGTTAAATGTCTCAAAAACATAGCAAAAACAAGCGCGGCTAGCGCCTCGCGGCTCATAGACATGACTAAATCAACAGCCGGCTAGCTGATCAAACTTCCTTCGAAGAAATCCAGGTCATCATCTTTCGCAGCTGTTTGCCCACCGTTTCAATCAGGTGACCGCGTTCACGGCGGCGGGTTGCGAGAAACGAAGCCTGGCCAGCCTTATTTTCCAACAGCCAGTCGCGCGCGAATTGACCACTCTGGATTTCACCCAGAATCTTCTTCATTTCGGCTTTGGTCTGTTCCGTGACGATGCGATTGCCTCGCGTGTAATCGCCATATTCAGCGGTATTCGACACGCTGTAACGCATGTAATTCAGACCACCCTGATAGAACAGGTCCACGATCAGTTTCAACTCGTGCATACATTCGAAATACGCCATTTCTGGTTGGTATCCAGCTTCGACCAGCGTCTCAAATCCAGCCTTAACAAGCGCACTCACCCCGCCGCACAGGACCACCTGTTCGCCGAACAGGTCGGTTTCCGTTTCTTCGGCGAATGTGGTCTCAATCACGCCGCCACGAGTTCCGCCAATGCCTTTGGCATAGGCCAGTGCCAATTGTCGTGACGTTTCTGAAGCCCCTTCGCTCAATGCGATCAGGCTCGGCACACCACCGCCTTTTTCGTACTCGCTACGGACAAGATGTCCCGGTCCCTTGGGTGCCACGAGCGCCGCATCGACTCCCTTTGGAGGCTGAACCTGGCCGAAGTGAATATTGAATCCATGTGAACACATCAACAGATTCCCGACCTTCAGTTTAGGCTTGATGTCGTCGCGATAGACATCGCCCTGCAACTCGTCGGGAAGCAGAATGTTGATCAAGTCGCCCTTGTCAGCAGCTTCGGCCGCCGACACAGGCGTAAACCCGTGGCTGACGGCAAGTTCATAGTTTGCACCACCCGGACGCTGCCCGACAATGACAGTGCAGCCGCTGTCGCGGAGATTTTGCGCCTGGGCATGGCCCTGACTTCCGTATCCGATGATGGCAATCGTCTTGCCTTTCAGGAGGCTCAAGTCCGCATCGTCGTCGTAATAAAGTTTGACCGCCATTTCTTCAAATTCCTGTCTGAACACAAAAACTGGGTGAGGACAACCGACATTCGTAGCCACAGTCGGATGTGTGGCAAAAACATCAGAATTGCGAAGTGCATCCGGAAGCAATATGCAATCGAAGACGAATCTCGCACAGAACTGCGAATTGGACCAGGGGGCAACGGCCAAAACAAGCGAGCAGGCCCGTTCACCGTATCAAACCCAAAAATCCCCGTAGATGAGCGTGTCCTCAGCGCAGCAAAAAGGCGAGTCAAAAAAGACTCGCCCTGCATTCGTCGCTTTAAAAAAGCGGGTCAGGAACCAATAGTGCGGAGCACCCTCTGGGCCATTTGGCTATTGGTTCCTGACCCCTTTTTTAAAGCAGTTTGTCGTGACGGACTACTGCATTTCCAGTTCAGTTGGCTGGTTCGCACGGCGCGCCCGCATCTCCGCTCGGCGGCGATCACGACGTCGAATATCACTTGGCTTTTCGTAGAATTCACGCTTGCGCATTTCTTTCTTCACACCCGCATGTTCGACAAGTTTTCGAAATCGACGAACAGCCTCATTCACACTTTCATTATCACGCAAACGCAACTTAACCACAAAAATCCTCCTCTGGGGAAACTGAACAACTGAATAGACACGGGGCGATCGAATGTCAGAATGTAACAAACCACCGGTGAATTGCAAATTGCCAAAGTCCGCCATTTGCCATCTGCGGGGAAACCTGTCAGCCTTGGACGTTGATCCGATGGCCGAAAGTTCCCTGTAATTCGTTTTTCAGTGTCACAGTGAGGACCTTTCAGAGAAACGGTCTCATTTTTTCACCGATCACAGTGTTATCGACAGAATTTCCTAATGACCCGCGATTGCATCTACATAATTGACACGTTTTCTCTGATGTTTCAGGTCTTCCACGCCATTCCGGCGATGACTGGTAATCACGGTCAGCCCACGAACGCCGTATTCGGATTCACACGTGATATTCTTGGAATTCTGGACCGCAAACCCACACATCTCGTGTGCGCGTTTGACTCACCTGGCCCCGGAAAACGCAACGCAATCTTTGACGCCTACAAAGCGAACCGTGCGGAGATGCCGGAAGACCTCCGACCTCAGATTCCACTGATCAAAGAGTTGCTGGCAGGTTTTCGCATCCCGGTTCTGGAATGTGCCGAATGGGAAGCTGACGATGTGATCGCCACCATCGCCACCGCCGCTGCGGCCCGCGGTATGGAAGTGGTCATTGTGACGACCGATAAAGACGCTCGCCAGTTGCTCAGCCCGACAGTGCGCATGCTGAACTGTCGCAAGAACACGTTTTTCGACGGAGCGGCCTTGATGGAAGACTGGGGCGTGCGACCTGATCAGGTCGTTGATTTTCAGTCGCTGGTCGGCGATTCCGTCGATAACGTTCCAGGCGTCCCGAAGGTCGGCCCCAAGACGGCAAGGACATTGCTGGAAACATTTGGAACGCTCGATCATGTGCTGGCGAATGCCGACAAGGCTCCAGGAAAAAAACTGCAGGAGAATCTCATCGCCTTCGCCGATCAGGCGCGGATGAGTCGTGAACTTGTCCGTCTGCGGACCGACCTGCCACTGGAGATCGACTTTGAAGCTGCCCGCATCCAGACGCCTGACCGCGTGACGCTGCATGAATTCTTCAAGCTGCTCAACTTTCGCCGCTTCGCCGCTGCGATGAACGATGAATCGACCGCAGAGAAGCCGACGGACGTTGATGAAACTCCGCCGAAAGTACAATCCGTTGTCGCTTCGGAATCGGCACCAGCCGCTGCCGACTCAGGGAGCGCAGATGATTCCCTTCGAGTGCGGCAACAGTCCTTGTTCGAATGACGCCCGCTGCTGATCACAGGGCTTTAAAAAAGAGGTCAGGAACCAATAGCCAAATGGTCCGCAGGGTGCTCCGCACTATTGGTTCCTGACCCCTTTTTTAAGGCATTGCTCCGTAGTGCATCAGCACTGTTTGGCTTCGCGAACGCGCGAGCCCATCCAGAACGTCATCTCCGGGGCGTTTGCAGGAAAGCTGTCGAGCATCAGCCGCACCAGGCGACGGTCGTCGTCATGCACAGTTGCCGAGAGTCCGTCTTTATCCTGAAAACTGTGCCGCAGTCCAGCAAGGATCAGGACCCACGAACGGCTGCGGTGGCTGAGTCCAGCCTGATCGACTCGATCGCGAAAGAATTCGGTCGCTCGGTCTTTGTCGAAAGCAAACTCCCACAGGTTGTACTGGCCCATGATCGAGCAGCAGAGCAGATCGGTCCAGCGTTCTGAGGACTTTTGCAGTTGGTCAATCGCCAGCAGATCTTTCGACGACATGTGATCATCGCCAAGGACAACTCCCAGAGCCTTGTGCCGCACGGCCAGATGTCCAAGATAAATGTTGCGTGCGACCGGGCGAATGCGATCGATGCCGTTACTGACGTCTCGTGCCAGCAGCAGCACCGTCCAGATGCGGGAGATCATTTCATTAATCAGAATCTGTTCCGCAATGGCGCGCGCTCCGGGTCGTCCGGGAGTTTTTCCGATCGAACGCAGAGGGTCACTGATTGGTTGACTATGCTCCAGATCGTCCAGATCGCGCATCCAGCGATTGAATCGATTGCGACTGAGGACATAATAGTCGCCGACGGCTTCAGACGAAATCTCGTCAGTCTGTTCAATGAACAACTGGCTGTGAGCCGCCATGATTGCGGCAACTTCGGTCAGGTAGGCCAGTTTCATGTTTCGTCCCGACAGCAAATGGAGCGGATGAGTCGTTTGTACCCGAGAAGGGGTCGTATCCGAGAAGGGGTTGATCCCCTTGCGTGGCCCTCAGATTTACAAACGATCGCAAACTGGATGCCTTATTCCGCCGCAGTTCCGATTCGTGAACTATGCAGGGTGAATCTGAGTCAACAGCCGGCTGCGACGGATGAGAATTGCTGTGTTTTCAGCAGAGGACTCGGTTTCGAATTCCTGAATCAACGCAGGACGGGTGCTGGTTCGTGGCTTGAGTGGAGTGGTGATTCGGACTCATTGTGTTTCCGGAATGCAACATCGGGTGCTGCATGCCGACGGGTCGCCGTACAGGCAGTTCCTGCCGAACGGCATGGCGTACCGCAGTCAGCAATCCTGCCATCTGGTCGTTGCCGCATATTGAGCGTCATCCTGTGAACTTGCGTCTTTACGCTCGTGTTGACTTCATGCTAGATTCACTGGCGTTCAAGTCCGGTCGCGGGCTGTCACATCCCAGGGACGGGAGCAGAATCGATGCAGGTTTCGAAGTTTGGTTTTCTCCTCAGCGTATTCGCATTGTCAGCATCGATAGGGTGTGGTGGTGGAGATTCCGACAGCACAGATATTGATGCGGACTTAATGAGTGAATTGCTGGGACCGGAAGATGATCCAGAAGTCGCTTCCAAGGCTCCTGGCGAAAGCTTTGCCGCGAATGAAGTCGCAGAATCAGATGTTGGTGACGTGCGGACTGTCAGCGATTTAACTGAGCGAAGGGCATCAACAGGAAACGTGACGGCACCCGCCGGTGAGAAACTGGAACTTCGACTGAAGCAGGGTGACCGTTTTCCGCT
>Ga0105046_10005768_pt1 | contig 19564 bp, 8 predicted proteins | sample MAT03_FD_78385 | JGI IMG/M metagenome (GOLD analysis project Ga0105046, IMG submission 78385) | Freshwater microbial communities from Lake Fryxell liftoff mats and glacier meltwater in Antarctica - MAT-03 (megahit assembly) | ecosystem: Environmental > Aquatic > Freshwater > Ice > Liftoff... | reverse complement strand
TCGAAACCCCCGCCTCGCCCCCAACCCTCTCCCTGGAAGGGAGAGGGAGCAAAGGCCCGGCCGTGACGCCCTTTTTTCTCCGCGAACGCCGGGCGCCGACAGGGGCCTTGGATGCTCTCAGGCCAGGTGAGTGACCGTAAGGCTGCCCCTGGCGAGCGAGAGGAACTGGCCGGGATCTAGCGGATGGAACAGGCAAACCGGCGTCTGCTCTGCCCGAGTTCAGTGCCGTTCGATTCGGTCGACGCCAAGGCTCCTGCAGTGGATACCGTGCGCCTGCGGTCTTGCACTTCCTTAGCGCTGAGTGCGTTCGTTCGCCACGGCAGCGACCGACCGTCGTTTCGGCCACGTCGCTGCAACCAGCCACCTGCAGTCGCAGAACTGCGGCGCCAGGCGCAACTGAGCTGGCGCACTGCGCCCCAATCAGCGCGCAGGGGTTCGCGCTGCCGGCGGCGACCGCTTTTCGCATTCGGCCCTGTCCTTTGCCGATGACCCAAGGCAGGGGTCGGTGGCTTCGTCGGCCAAGCCCAGGCCCAGCAGCTCCACCATCAACAGGGCCTGCCGCTCGCGCGCTTGCGCAGCGGCGTTCTGGTTGGCCGCTGCTGCCGCAGAAGCGGCTGCATCGCCAGCGGCCGGCGCCGCACTGGGCAGGCTCAGCGGCACCGAGGGCACCACCACTGGCGCGCCCACCACGCTGCCGCCGGCGATGTTGTCGGCGCCGCGCACCACGTCGGCAGCCAGGGTGATGCGGCCCGGAGCGCGAATCTGCGCGTCCAGCGCGCGCACCTCGCCGCGCGGCGCGAACAGGCCGATGTCGCCTGCAGCTTCGCCCACCGCCGGCTGCAGGATGCCGATGCCGCTGCCCACCGTCAGCGAAGGCAGCGTGAAGCGGATCGAGCCGTCTTCCTGCCGCGTGGCCACCAGTGGCGGCACCGAGACCGAGGTGTTGGCGCCGCGGCCGGCGTCGATATTGCCGCTGGACGACCAGATCGTCACATCACCCTGGCCGACGATGAACACGCGCTGGCTGTTGACCTGGAAGTCGCCTTCCGAAAGCGCCGACAGGTCGCCCTGGCCGTACACCACCGCGCCCTTCAGACGCTGAGGAGAGGAAACGCTGGTGCCCGGCAGGCCGACGTTGATCTGGCCGCCCGGGGCCAGCATCTGGATGCTGCCGCCTTGCAGTGTTTGCACGCCGCTCGCCACCATGTCCAGGTCGCCCTTGAAGCGCAGGCTGTTGCCCTGGCCCACCAGGTCCGCGGCCGTGAAGCCCAGTGCGTAAGCCTGCCCGCGCAGCGCGGCCGCGCTGCCGGGCAGAGGCGAAGCCCAGCTGCCGGCCAGCGTCAGCTCCTGGAACAGCACCTGGCGCTGCAGGCGCTGGTAGTGCTCGCCAGCAAACACCGCCGGGTCGGCGCCGGCTTGCAGCGCGGCGGCCTGCCACAGCGGCGCATAGGGCTGCCCGCTGGCCAGGTAACTTTGCGCAAACAGCGCGTTCAGCATGCCCTCGGCGATGCGGGTTTGCGTCACCGGACTGAGGCCTTTGAAGGCCTGCAGCGATGCGTCGTAGGAAGCCGCCAACACCTCAGGCGCCAGTGCTTCCTGGCCCAAGGCCAGCCGCACCGCCACCACCAGCTCGTCACGGCGCTGTTGCACGCGGGCAGCAGAACCCTTTCCCGTCAGCGCGGCCAGTTCGCTGAAGCGCTGCGTCAGTTGCGCCAACAGCACACGGCCTTCGCTGTCCAGGTTCTCTGCGTTGCGGCCCGTGGCCTGGAGGTACGCCGCAGCTTGGGCCGCACCCTCGGCCAGGGCGCTGTCGGCGGCGCCCGGCAGGCTCAGGTAGCGCTGCGTGAAGGCGGCCACGTCGAGCACACCGCGTTGGCCGGCGGCCAGCACGATGCTGGCGCCTTCTGCAGGCAAGCTGTTGCGGTACAGGTTGCCCACCGTTTCCACGCCCTGTGAACTTCCCAGGTCCAGCTGCCGGCCAGCGCTGAGCTCCAGCGCGCCCGGGCCGGCCAGCGTGATGCGGCTGCCGCTGGCGCCGGGGCCCTGCGTGATGTTGCCTTGCGCCTGTGCCAGGCTGGTCTGCGCCGCGTCGCTGTGTTGCGCGATCAAGCCGAGGTCCAGAATGTCAGCGCCGGCTGTGATCTGCACCGGCTTGGGGCTCACCAGCAGCACGCGGGAATTGCGGCCGCCCTGGTTGAAGCTGACCGTGCCCTCGGCGTGCAGGCGCACCGGGTCGCTTGCGCCGTCGTGCAGGCTGCTGAACTTCGCCAGCACCGCCGTGGTGGGTGCTTCAAAAGTGGCGTTGTTGAAGTTGTCCAGCGGCCCGGTGAGCGACAGCACTGGCTGCGCCGGTGAAGGCAGCTGCTCGGGCGGCTGGTCCGACATCACCAGGGCTGCGGTGTTGCTGTTGGTCTGCAGCTGCAAGTTCGTTTGCGCGTACAGCGACAACTCGCCCTGGGCCGAGGGGAACAGCGTCAAGCCCCGCGAGCTGGCCGGCAGAAACACGCCCAGGTCGCCGCCCAGGGCCTGCAACTGCACCACCGGCGGCGCATAAGACGTGGGCCCCAGGTACTTGGAGGTCCAGTCGATGCGCTCGGCCGTCGGGCCGTTGGCGGCCAACGCACTCCAGTAGCTGGCCATGCCCACTTCGCCCGCAGGTCGCTCGGCGCGCCAGGCCACCGTGCCGGTCTGGCTGCTGGCACGCAGGTTGGCGCTGGGGCTGTAGGTGAAGAAGGCACCGCCATCGGTGTCGCCGATGCGCAGCCTGCCGCTGAAGGCTCGGTTGGCCGACGGCATCATGGTGGGGTTGAACACGCCACCCAGCTCCACGCCGGTGCGCGCGCTGAGTTGCCAGCCGCCGTCCATCAGCCCCAGCATGGCGCCGGTGGCCGGCAGCCTGCCGGGCGCAAACACCTGGCCGGCGCCGATGTGCGCGCCGGCTTCCAGCAGGCCTTGCCCACGGCCCAGAAAGTAGCTGCCGCCCAGGATGTTGCGGCCCGCCTGCACGGCGATGTCGCCGCCGTTTTCCACCACCGGCACCGGCTGCTGCGTGGCGTCGCCAAACAGCGCAGAAGGCGCTGCCGGCGCCAGCGCCGAGCTGGGCGCCACCACGCCCAGGTTGAGCACGTCGCGCCCGGCCTGCACGCGCAGGTTGCCGCCACCGAAAGAGCCCACGCCCTGACGAAAGGCGTCGAAGGCCGACCACCAGGCCACCGCCGTGCTGTCCTCAGAACCCGTGTGATAGAACCAGGCGCCGAACTGCTGGGTGGTGGGCGCACCCACCACGTCGCGCCCGGCCTGCAACGAAACGCCACCGCCCTGCGCCGTGAACTGCGCGCTCCAGGCCGAGCTGCCCAGTTCCAGTTGCGTGTTCTGCGCCGAAGGCCGGCCCGCCACGTAAACAACGGCTTGCTGGGTGGCGCTGCCGGATGGCACGAGGTTGATGTCTTGTGCGGCTGCCATCTCGATGCTGCCCCCAGTCGTTCGCACCAATTTGTCGTTGGCCACCGACAAGTTGCCCGTGGCTATGGCCCGCGTGGCAAGCGGGTCGGCAGCGGCCGTGTCGGCGCCGGCCACCAGCCGGTACGACCAGGCGGCGCCTTCCTGAATGCCGGTGGGCGCCGTCAGCGCCGCGCCTGGCGGGCGCACAGCGCTGGCAAAGCCGTCGCTGAGCGAGCCGTTGATGACCAACGAACCGGCCGCGCGGATGCTCAGGAAACCGGGCTGCCCGCCGGGGCGGTTGGCATCCCACAGGTTCCAGTCGTCGCGCACGGTGAAGTCGCCGTCGGCCACGATCTGTACGCTCGGGCGCAGGCTCACACGCCCGTCCTGCGCCAGCCCCAGGTCGGCCAAGGTATCGGCCGTGCGGTTGGCAAAAGCCAGCGCGTCGGTGCGCAGCGCGGTCTGGCCCAACGCTGCGCCGCTGCTGTTGCCGCGCGCCAGGCTGGTGAAGCCGGTGTAGGTGCGCACGGCCTCCAGCACCACCTCGCCGGCCTGCAAGGCGCTGCGGCTGTCCAGCGCCGGGTCGATCTGGATGGCCACCGCGCCCTGGCTGTCGTCGCGGCGCGCGCGCAACACGATGCGGCCGTCGGCCGCGTCGTCGCCGCTGGCGTCGATGCGCGCGCTGGAAGTCAGCACCACGGCGCCGTTGCTGCTGCCCAGTTGCACATCGCCGCCGTTGGCGCCGCTGCGGCTGGAGCGCGCGTCGATGCGGCCCGACAGTTCCACGCCTTGCCCTGCGAAGGCACGCACCTGGCCGCCGGCCGCGGCCCGGGCATTGAGCGTGCCGCCGATGCGCAGCGTGCCGGCATCGGCCGCCAGTTCGACGCGCTGCGCCTGCAGCGTCGCCTGCTCCAGGTTCAGGTCGCCGCTGCGCAGGCGCAGCTGCACCGTGTCGGTAAAGCCGCCGCGGCCCAGTGCCTGGGCCAGCGCGTCGATATTGGCGGCCGGCTGGCCGTCTTGCAGCAAGCGTGTGGCGTAAAGGCTGATGCGCCCCTGGCGCGCCGCAGTGCCGCCATGGCCTTGCAGATTCAGCGTGGGCCTGATGTCCACGCCGCCGTTCGCGCCCGTGGCTTGCAGCACCAGTGCGCCGGCTTGGGCGTCGCCAGTGGCCGACACGTCCAGCCGACCGGCCAGCACGATGGCACCCTGGCTGGCGCGCGCCACCAGCCGGCCGGCGTCGCCGTGTACCTGCCAGCCGTCACCGGCCTGGCGCGACAACCCGGCCACCGAGCTGCTGGAGCCGGAGCCCATCACGATGCCGGCGGGCCCGCTGGCTTGCAGCGTCAACTGGCCGCCGGGCAGTTCGATGTGACCCTGCTGTTCCAGCGCGACACCCGCCAGGTTCAGCAGCGCGCCCTGGCCCAGGGCCTCACCGCGGCTGCGGCTGCCTGTTTCCTGGTTGATGCGCAGGCTGCCCTGAGGTGCCTGCAGCGACTGTTCTGCCGCGCTGCGTGCGCCCACGCGGGCCGCGCTGAGCGTGGCGTCGCCCTGCGCGGTGAAGCCACCCAGGCCCGCAAAGACGGCGTCGCCCGCAGAGCGCAGGGCCATGCTGGTGAAGCCCAGGAACTGCTGGCCCTGGCCGGCTTGTTCGCTGCCCAGCGTCAGGCCGCCAGTGATCACGTCTGTCAGCACCGGCAGGGCGCTGATGTCCAGGCTGCCACGGCCGGTCTGGCTGGTGTCGGGCGCAGCGGCCGATGTGTTGCGCAGGTTGACCTCTCGCGCCTGGAATTGCACCCGGTCCTGGTCACTGCCGGCGCCGCGCAGCGCAGGCGTGTCGAGGGTCAGGCTGTCGATCACGAAGCGCTGGCTGCCGTAAAAGTCGATGCTGCTCAGGCTGCTCAAGGTCAATGACTTTGCGCTCGACAACGACGCCAGCAAGCCGCCGCTGAGTACGGTGGTGTCGGCGCTGGCGGCGGTGGGTGTGCCCAGCGCCAGCCGGCGTGCTGACAGCCCCAGATCCTGCGCCAGCAGCTCGGTCTGATCGCTCAGGTTCAAGCCCGCCGAGCCACCCAGGCGCAGCGTGGCCGCTTCCAGCTTGGCGCCGGCATCCACCTGCAGTTGGCCCGTCGCGCCAGGCATTTGCGCGGCCGTGTAGCGCCGGCTCACCTGTGCCGTGCCGGCCTGTGTGGCCAGTGCGTAGGCGCTGTCGCCGTCCAGCACCCAGGTGCTGATACTTGCAGTGACGTCTGCGGTGGTGAGTTCGTTGGTGACTGCGCTGCGTGGGGCGCCACTGCTGCGCACCTGCGTACCGCTGGCCAGGTGCACGCTGTTGCGCGCCAGCAGCATCACTTCATCGGCCACCAAAGCGGTCTCGGTCGCCAGCATCTCGACGCTGTCGTTGCGGGTGCTGACGCTGCCGTCGGCAGTGCGCACGCCGCCCAGCAACAGGCTGCCGGCACCGGCTTGTGCCAAGGTTTGCGCTGACCACAGGGCCGTGCCGGCAGCCAGGCCCGCTGGCGGCGGCTGCAACTTGTTCACCACGGCAGCGGCGCCGCCCCTGAAGGCCACGTCCACGCTGCCGGGCTTGCCGCCCTCGGCTGCACCGGCGTGCAGCTGGGCCTGCAAATTGAAGGCCTGGCTAGACGCCAGCGTCAGCTGCCCGGCGTCCACCGGCAGCCGGGGCACGGGCTGGTCTTTGCGATCTGCAGCAGCAGCCAGCAAGCTGCCCACCGAGCTGAGATCCAGGCGCGACCGTGCAGCCACTGTGGCAGCCGGTTCCACGCGGATGCGTGCCGGCGTGCCCTGCAGCGCGGCCGCAGGAGAAGTGGAACCTGAGCCCGTTGCCGAGCCCACGTTGCCAATGATGCCGTTGACGGTGCGACTGCCGTCGTCTTGCTCCAGCGCCGCCACCAACGCACCCTTGCCCTGGTCAGCCGCCAGCGACACCAGCACGGCACCCGTCAGCAAAGCGTAGCGCGCCGGCAGCAGCGTGTAGCGGCCGGGCGCCAGCGCCGATCCGGCCTGCGTGATCTGCAGTTGCGCGCCAGCGGCCGGCATGCTGCCGGCAGCGCCGCCGTTCATCACTTCAGCGTCATGGGGCGCGTAGGCATAGCGGTAGCCGGGCAGCACCGCGTACTGTCCGAGCCGCAACAGTGCGTCGGTGGAACCGCCCACGCCGGGCACGAATTCCCAGGCCTGCAACTGGCCGCCGCCCGCCACACTCAGGCGCGCTTGCGGGTCCAGCGTCAGAGCCTCGGCCTGGATCACGACGCCCTTGTCCACCGGCAGGCCGGCGAGCGTGCGGATCGCGCCGTCCGACTGGGCGTTCACCGGCAGTGCCACCCCCGCCGCGTTGCTCAATCCCGCCGACCGGTATTGCCACTGGCGGCTGTTCACAGTGGTGCCCACCGGCACCGTCTGGCCCACACCCGATGCCGTCAGTTCTGCGCCAGCCAGCACCTGCACGCTCCGGCCCTGCACTTCGATGCGGCCAAAGGGCTGGCGCATGACGCCGCCCAGTTCCAGCGCGTCGGCCTGCAGGCTCAGCAGGGCCAGTGCCGACAAGGGCGACGCGCTGCTGCTGCCGCCCGCCGGCAGGTAGCTGCCCAGCAGCGAGTCGCCGGCCAGGCCCCTGATCGAGAACTCGCTCATCGTCGTGGCATAGGTCTGGCCGCTGGTGAACTGCAGTTCACCCGCAAACGACAGGCTGCCCGGTGCGCTGGAAGACGGGCCGCGCGCCACGCCCATCAGCCGCACCTCGCCGTCGCGCCTTGCCGCCTGGCCGTTGTCGTCGCGCGTGGCATTGAAGGCACTGAACTTGAAGCCGTCCAGCGCCAGGTCGCCCTGCAGTTCCACCAGGCCCGCGTTCACTTCAAGCACTGCACTGCCACCTTGCGCCACCGGGGCGCTTTCAAAGCTGGCACGCGGGCTGCGGCGCTGGTCGCCCAAGCTGACAACGGGCGCCGACAGCGTGGCCTCGATGCCGGGTCGGCCGGCGAGCACCGGCGCGTCCAGGCTCAAGCTGCGCTGGGCGCTCAGCATCAGGTTCTCGGCCAGCGTGACACGGTCGTCGGCCTTCAGGCTGATGTGCGCAAAACCGCCGCTGCTCAGTTGCTCCTGACTCAACACGCCGCGCCCGTTGGGCAGCGCGGCGAGCAGGTTGTCGCCAGGCGCTGCATTCAGCGCATCAAGCGACGCATTTTTCTCCACCAGCACGACTTCGCGGTCGCTGGTGCCATAGGCCGGGCCACTGGTTTTGCGGTCGCGCCCGTTCAGGCTGATGGCGGCGTCGAGACGGCCGCCGTCTGCGCCCGCAGGCGCCGTCGCCAGCACCTCGGCGGCCAGGTGAAAGCCTTCGGCCGTGCGCAGCACCAGCGTGCCACCGTCTTTGGCCACCCGCTGCGCTGTGGGCGCATCGGCCAGCAGCACCTTGTCGGCGCGGCCGCGCAGGTCGATCTGCGCGCCGGCTTGTGCCACCACATAGCCGCGCTCGGCCAGCAGCGACACCGTGCCGCCGCCCAGTACCTGGCCCACGGGCCGGCCCAGGCGGTCCAGGCTCAGTTCGCTGGTGCCGGCAGCGTTCAGTCGCGCGCTGCTGGTCAGCCACAGCGCTTGCGTGGCGTCAAAGCCCTGTTGGTCTTCAAACACGCCAGCCGATTCGGCGCCGCCACGCGTGCCTGCCAGCATCAGGCTGATCTGCCCGCCGGGGGCTTCCAGCGTGCCGGCCACGGTCAGCTGGCCGCGCGCGCTCAGGCGCAGTGCAGCACCGGCTTCCAGGGCCAGGCGCGCACCAGCTTGCACCACCAGGTCGGAGCCGCGCAGTTGCGCCACGCGGTTGGGCGCGGTGGTGGCGTTCAGCGTCACCGAAACCGGGCTGCGCTGCGCCGCCAACGGTTTGAGCTGCACAGAGGCAAAGCGCTCATCGGCATCGGTGGCAGCCAGCGCGACGAAGTTCAGCAGCCGGGGCTGCAGGTCCAGACCGCTGGCCAGGCGCACATCGCCCAGGCTGTTCAGCGTGATGTTGCCAAGGCCCCGCTCGCGAAACAGTGCATTGCCGAAGTAGGGCAACGCCAGGTTGCCGCCCAAGGTCAGCGACGGCAGGCCGCTCATCACCAGGCTGCCGCCCTTGTCGAAGTCAAAGGCGTTGAGTTGCGCCTGCCAGCCGTCAAAGCGGCCGGGCAGGTTCTGCAGCACGTCGGCACCCTGGTTCAGGCCCAGGCTGATGCTGCCGGCCTTGCCCTGCGTCACGCGGGTGCCGCTGCGCAGCGCGCCAGCTGATACATCCAGCTGCGCCGACGCGGGCGCCACCAGGCTGCCCACCGCCGTCAGCTGGATCTGCCCACCTTGCAACACGGTGGTGGCGGGGGCGTCGCCTGCGGCCGCGCCGGCAGGGTCGACGGCCCAGGTTCCCGCAACATCCAGCCGCGTGTTGACGCCCAGCGTGATGTCGGGGTTCAGATCGTCACTGCGCAAGGTGCTCAGTGCAATGCGGCCACCGGCTGCGCGCACACTGCCCGCCACGTCCACCTGCGCGGCTTCCACCTGCAGCTGCCCGCGCGCGGGAAAGTTCAACGTGCTGCCTTCGGCTACGTCGAAGCGGCCCGACACGTAAGCGTTGAGCGTGCCGATGCCACTCTCGGCCAGGGCCTGCGTGGACAGCAGCAGTGTGCTTGCAACATGGGTGTCGATGGCGGCCGTGAGCGGCGCGTCGAACAGCGGTACGGGCCGGCTCAGGGCCGGGCCCGCTTGCAGCTTCAGCGCGGGCAAAGACACATCGGTCAAGCGGCTGCGGCCGAGTGTCAGCGTGCCGGCGTTGGGCAGCGGGGTGCTGCCGCGCCCGTCCTGCCCCAGCCCCTGCACTGTGTGGCCGTCTACCTGGCCTGCGAAGTACACGCGCCGTCCTGCCACATCCAGGCGGCCCGCGTTCTTGCCGTCCACGTAGCCCGCCACCTCGTCCACGCGCCACTGGGCAGTGCCGGCGTCGGTGCGCGCCTTGGCATTGCCGAGCTCGTCGTAGCGCGTGGCCGGGTCCGCCCTGTCGATGGCGATCCAGCGTTCACCCTGGCGCAACAAGCTGGTCTTCAGCTGTCCGGCGGCGAAGGCCAGGCTGCCACCCGAGATGTCCAGCCGCGCACCCGCATCCACCGCCACAGCGCCGTCGGACAGCAGGCTGATGGTGCCGGCATGGGTAGACCGTTCTTCGGCCGTGCGCGCCACGGTGTTGAAAAAGCCGCTCACGTCGGCCACCTTGGGCGGCTTGCGGGCGTCGAAGAAGACTTCTTCTCGATACAGCACGCCGTCGCGCTGCACCGGCGCGTCGGCCAGCTCGATCTGGAACAGGCGGCCACTCATCTGGTTGCGGCTCATGGGCAGTGCCACGCCCTTCAGGCCGGCGACGTCCAACACCGCGCCGGCCTCGATCACCACCCGGCTGGGGTCGCTGCTGTGGTCCACCAGGTTGTTGCTGTCGGGGTTGAAGCTCAACGACTGGGCGGGCTGTTGCGAAGCCAGCATCTCGATGCGCCCCGCAGGCGCACGCACCTGCGCGCCACGCTGCACCTGGATGCGCTCGCCCTCCACTCGTATGCGCGAGGTGTAGAAGGTCTCCGAATCGAGCTGGGTTTGCGCTGCGTCGTTCGAGGGCAGCACCTCGGTGCGGCTTCGCGGCCCCAGCACCACGCTGCCCAAGGCCGTGGCTTCGGGCCGATACACCACGGAGCCGCCGATGGCGGTTTCCACCAGCGGATTCACATCGGCCTGCGCCTGCAGCTGGATGCTGCCGTTGCGGCCCTTCACCGCGGTGGTGGCCTGCAGCACGCCGTTCTGGCGCACCGCCAGGCCCACCAGGTTGATGCTGCCGCGTGTGGCAACCACGGCGTTCAGCCGTTCCACCAGGCCCACTGTGGTGCTGGGTGTGCTGTCGGGCACCGTTTCGCCGGCCACTGTCTTGTAGCGCCGGGCCTCGGCCTGCAGCACGGTGTCGAGATCGGCGTCGCTTGCGAAAGGTCGCACGCCCACCAGCAAGCCGCGCTGCGCCGGGTCGACCGATGCAGCCAGGTAGACCGTGCGCCCGGCGCCCAGAATGGTCTGGCCGTCGGGCGTCTCGATTCGGCCTTCGTTGACCACGCGCGGCGCGAAGATCAGCACGTCGCCGCCGGCAGCGGTGCGCACCTCGGCCCCACGCTCCAGGCTCACGAAGCCCTGGTTTCGATCTGCAGCGGCATCGAACGCCGGGCTGCCGTCCACGATGCCGCGCAGGCCGCGCTTGAAGGCGTCTTCGGCCACTTGCAAGGCCGTGGCCACGAAGCGGCCGGTTTCGACGCGCGCGGTGGGGCCGAATACGATGCCGTTCTGGTTTTGCAGCAGCACCTCGCCATTGGCCTGAATGCGACCCTGCACCACGCTGGGGTTGGCGTCCCAGATCTTGTTCAGCGTCGCGCCTTTGTCGGGCTGCACAAACTGCACCGTATTGCCGGCGGCGATGTTGAACTGGTCCCAGTTGACGATGGCGCGCAGGCTTTGCTGGTTCACGACCATGCGGTTGGCCTGCGGCTGCGTAACGTTGAACTGGCCCCAGTCGCCCGCCGTGCGCGCGGCGTCGGTGCTGCGCACGGGCAGCGCAGCGCCGCCAGGCAGCGCCAGGGCCCTGGGAATGGGTGCGGCGGCCCATGTGCTGAAGGGGCCCAGAACCAGCCCTGTGCCCAACAGTCCCAGGCCAGCCCATTGCACGGCGCTGCGTGTCTGCCCGTTGCGTGTCTGCCCGTTGGGTGTCTGCCCGCCCCGTGTCTGCCCGCTGCCGGACTTGCCGCTGCTGCGCACGGTTTCCGCTACCGCGCACAGCATGCCGCGCCGGGCGTTGAAGACGAGTCGGTGGCAACTTTTGTTCATGGTCAGGGCTCGGGTTCAGAAGTCGTAGCGAACGCTGAAGTCCCAGCGTTGGTCGTTGCGGCTGGCCTGGCCGCTGGCGGGCACCAGCGAGCCGCTGCTATCGGCCTTCAAGGTGCGCTGCAGCGGCACCGCCAGGTCCAGCCGCGCGCGCAGGCCGCGTGGGCCGCGCACGCGCAGCCCCAGGCCGGCGCTGGCCATCTGGATGTTCTTTTGCTCCGCTGGCAGCGCCTCGTTCACCCGCAGGCGGGCGCCTTCGACGAACACCACGCCATTCAAGCCGGCGTTGTCCAGCGCCCGCCAGGCCGGCGTGGTCAGTTCAGAGCGCAGGATCAGGCCCTGGTCGCCCACTTGCTCGAACTCGTAGTAGCCGCGCACGCTGTCAACCCCGCCCGCGCCCAGCTGCTCGCCAGAGGCCAGCGGGTGCGGCGCCAACTGCCACTGCGCCTGCAAGCTGGCCTGCCACTTGCCGAATACCGCGCCCTGCCAGGCCAGGTTGCCGCGCAAGATCTGGAAGCTGGGCGAGGCACCGGCGCGCTTGCATTCGAACTGGTCCAGGCTGCGGCCGTTGCAGTCCACAGTGCGCGCTCCCAGGCCAGAAAAGCCCAGTGCCAGGCCGACATCCCAGCGCAGGCTGCGGCTGTCGCTGTGCTGCACCATTTGGTCGTAAGCCACGCTCCACACCGGGTAGCGCAGCCCGGCGCTGGGCGTCGTCTGGCCCTGCGCGTCGCGGCTGCTGTCGCGGTTGTTCTTCCAGTCCAGGCCCAGCGCCCAGCCGTGGTTGAGCTGCGGATCGGCGGCACGCAGCGGCATGCGGTAGCGCAGGCCCAGGCTTTCACCGCGCACCACCGTAGCGCCGCCCAGACTGCTGGGTGTCTGGCTGCTGGAGCTGACCAGCGACAGCGACAGCCGATCGGGTGCCACCCGCGCATCGCCGCCCAGCGGCAATGCGTAGCTCAGTACCCAGGTGTTGGCTTCGCTGGGGGCGGCGGGCGAATAGATCCAGTTCAGGCCCAGGCTGTGCTGGCGCTGGAACAGGTTGTCGTAGCGCAGGCCGGCTTCCAGGCGGCCCTGCTCGGTGTTGAAGCTCTGCTTGGAATTCAGCTCGATCTGGCCATGCAGGGGCAGGCTGTCCTGGATCTTCAGCTCAACGCCCAGTTTGCGTGCATCGTCACCCGGCGTGATGACGGGTGTGATCTGCACATCACCCGAAGCCTGCGCGCGCGACAGCTCGGCCTGCATCTGCTCGAACTGCGGCACCGTGCCCGGGTCCAGGCTGGGCGTTTGCGCGGCGATCTGGCTGGGCAGGTGGTACTGGCTGCCGGTGATGCGGCGCTGCGCCACCTGCGCTTCCACCACTTCGAGCGTGAGTTCTGAAGCCTGCAGCGTTTGCGGCGGCAGTGCGACGACGACCGACAGGTAGCCGCGCGACTGATAGGCACGCTCCAGCGCAGCGCGCGCGGCTTCAGCATCGGCCAGACTCTTGTCGGGGCCCAGGAACGGGTACACCGCGCGTTCGATTTCAGCCGCCGACAGCACCGTGTTGCCCTGCACGTTGAAGGCCAGCAGATCGAAAACCAGGGGCTTTGCGGCAGCCTGCGCGCAGGCTATGCTGGTCCACAGCAAACCGGCGACAAAGCTGCCGAGCGGCCGGCACCACCGTCGCTCCCGTGTTGTTGACAAGCGCTGTCCGGGCATAAGCAGCGAGACCCATTGAAAACAAAAAAAGGTCCCCCGCAGGGGACCGGACTTAACTGATCGGCCAACCGGATGGCCTGCGCTTCGGACAAGGTGAGTGGCCTCAACCCCGCCCGAGCCGCTTCAATCCTCAGGGCCTGGCGATGTAAGGCGCCGTCGCTTTGCCGCCACGGCTGAACTTCGCCTCAGCAGCCAGAAACAGCCCTGCCGTGGAAGCCCCGGGCAGCAACGCGGTGTCGATGGCATCCAACACAGAAACGCAGACGCCAGCGGGGCAGTACTTCACCGACTCGAAAACGAAGTCATAGCGCCCGGCGATGGCCTCCGCGGTCTGCGAGTCCCCTGCCACGCCGCCACTGCCCGATTGGCCATTGATCTTCAAGAAGCGGTACGAATCGGTGCCGATCGGGTTGTTTTCCATCGACAAGACGCCCGCAGCGAAGTCGGTGGCGCCATTCAGGCAAGTCCTAACATCGCTGGTACCGCTATTGGTCTTGGCAATGTAGTTCGCTCCGATCAACGACTGGCCGGAAACCGCCTGACCCGCAACGGCCAGGGCACCGCCGAGGTCGCCAGTGGCGGTAGGGTTGTGCAGGAAGTAGACCTGCGCTGAAGCTTGGGTGCCCGAGGTGGCGGGGCGGCGGCAGTAGACGAAGTCTGTCCCCAGCGGAGCGGCTGTGGCCATGGTTGCGCCGCCTGCGGTCAGGTCATTGGCCACAACAGCGGAACCTCCGAACAGAAAGTTGGCGCCGGCCTTTTTGGCGGTGTTGTTGCCCGCGGCTACAAACGAGGTGAAGGCAGCCTTGGAAACGTTGGGTTGGCACTCAGGAGTGGTGGATCCGGTTGCGGTATGAACAAGCCCGGCCACGGTGGTGCAGTTGGCAGGCAGTTGGGCCTTGATGGTCTGGTACTCCTGCAGTGCCTTGTACAGGCTAGTGGACACACCAACGCCGAATACTTGCTGGAAGGACGCCGCCGGGAAGTCGGTGGTGATGTCGACCTCTGGGGGGAGCGTCTGACCGGTGGCGCCAAAAATGCCACCCTCGACGTCCAAGTACCCGCCTTGGCTGAACTCGTCCAGCTGACCCGTGGTGGTGCAATTCTGCAGCTCGCCATTCAACGCAAAACTAAGGGCGCCAGTGCCGGCACCCAGTGCCGTGCAGGTAGCCGCCGTCGGGTCTATGAACTTGGCCGTCACTGCGCCCGTGTTGCCGCCGCGGTTAAGGACCGCAGAAAGGGAACCGCCGTTGACGTTGATGCGAACCTGATCGACCGCGTCGACGAACGGGGTGCTGCAGGTGGCCGTCACGATATTCCCCAGCGAGCTGGTGGAACTGGTGGTTTTATAGGCCTTGAATGTTCCAGCGCCGCATAACTGTTTCAGCGCCTTGGTGACGTTAACGAGGGAAGCGGAAGCGCCGGCCAGGCGCTGGGTGTCGGCCTGGGCCGAAACGCCAGTGCCCAGCAAGGCAACGGCAAGCATCAGATGAGAAAATTTCATGGTGAAGACTCCTGGTCAATGAACTCTGTGGACAAAGCTGCGGCCAGCCCCAGCCGGCGTGGCTGAAGCGGTCGTGAGGGGGAATGGGTTTGGCGGCCTACAGCAACCGTTCGACCGCCTTCGTTCAGTCTTGTTTGCGGCGGCGGCGGCCAACGAAGCCCAACACCGCCAAGCCACTGGCAAACAGCGCATAGACGCTGGGCTCTGGAATCGGTGCAGCCACGGTCTGCCAAGTCAACACGCCGGCGTTGTAAGAGAACGCACCATCGATCTTGTCGACGGTGTAAGTGTCGGCGCTGCCCAGGTAATAGAAGTCGGTGCTGTTGCCTTCCAGTGCGGTGGCGTTCCAAGACAGGTTGGTACGCCAATTGCCGGAAGCACCGAAGAGGCCGGGATTGCCCACGTATCCCGTTGCGACAAGGCCACCACCGACTTGGGCGAAGGCGCCTGCGCCTGGAGCGCCAAGCGTGCCTTTGTTAGCGGAGTTGGTGTACAGGTCGTTGACCAACACCATATTGGCGGTTGCACCTGTGTTGATTTGATTGGCAATGTTCAGAGCGGTGGGCTTGCCCGTGCTCAGGTGGAATGCCTGGCCAGTTCCCTGGTCGTCCAACCCGCCAATAACGGCGAATCGCGTCTCTGGGGCTTGGGCTACTGCGTCAAAGGTGCCAAACTGGCCCGACCAGTTGAATGTGCCGCTCTTGGCCGCGCCGTTTTCCAGCACGGTGTTGTTGTTGAAGTTCCAGACGACGTTCTGACCGGAGCCTGCCAGGACGGAGCCGGGGTCGAAGTCGGTCATCAGATAGCCCAGGTTGACGAACAACGAGGTCGGGGTCCCGGTTGTGTCCAAGGCGATGAAGGCCAGCGAACTGCCGGCCAGACTGGTGTCCATTTTCGACAACTGCGCCTGCGCCGCCGTTGCCGTCAGCGCGGTCACCGCGGCTGCTGCGATCCACTTCAATGTCAAATTCATTCTTCACTCCTGTTGAGGTTACGGTTACAGCGGGCCGCATGACCAACGCCTGAGCCAGAGTGTGTTCACCGCTTGTGACCGCCATGCGGTTGTCAGTGTTGCCAGGTATGAGCCGATAGAACCCATGTGCCAGTGCTGGGCGGGCTGGAATCCCGCGTATAGGCGCTCTCGACTTGGCGCAGGCGACGTATGCGCAAATGGCGTGCGCGGGCTGGGGAAGTCCAATTGATCCGTTCGGATCAACGGCAAGGCCCGGCAGATGGCAGATCAGTGAAGGAGGCCACGCGCAGGCGGCGAGCAAACCCGGTCAGGCCAGCCCGGGCGGCATCAGGTCGGCTGCGGACCGCGGCGCAAACGCTGCCGAAGCACAGCTGCCGCCATGCCCAGCGACAGCAGGCTCAGGCTCAGGCCGCCGGGTTCTGAAACCGCAGTTGTCGACAGGTTCAACACGCCGGCATAACTGCCGCCGGAGACCCCGGTCACCCGGCCAGCGACATCCAGCAAGTAGGCTCCCGCACTCAATTGAATGAGCGCAATTTCCTGCGACTCTCCGCTGTTGCCAGGCGCACCCGCCAGGCTCTGCGCCAACGGCGCCACGCCCGCCTGTGGCCATACGCCACCCAGCCCACCCAAATCCGCCGCCGGCTGGGCAAACAGCCTCAAGGCCAGATCATCGATGTTGAACAGATTGCCCAGGTCGATGGTCAGACCCAGCACGCTGGCCTGGGTGGCGCTACCCAGGCTGAACCGGTATTGCTCATGAAACACCTCGCCAGCGGCCAGGCTGATTGCAACGCCCTGAGGCCGGATTTGAATACCGGCTTGTGCTGGCGCCAGGTCGTTGAAAGAACTGCCGAAGTTCAGTGTGGCGGTGGTGGCCAGCACGCCCAGGTCTTGGGCCAGGGTCACGGTTGCGGCAACTGCATGACCAGGAAATGAGGTCAACCCCGAGCACAGGACTGCGCAGCCGACGGCGTGGGTGAGCCAACGGGCAATGGACATCTGTTTCTCCCTGCGCACACGCATCGTCACGAGCGTCGAATGAACCTCAGCACAACAAGGCCCGCCATGGCCAGTCCCAACGCGTTGACATCGGGAACGGGTGACAGGTTCAGCACGCCGGAATAACTGCCACCCGCCGTACCGATGACTTGCCCCCGCACTTCCATCAGATAGTGGCCTGCGGGCAGGTCGACCAAGTCCAGCCTTTGAACTTCGCTGCCGCCCGTGGCGCTGATCAGCGCGGGCTGTGATGTCAAGGGGGAGTTGGCTCCCAGTGCGGCCAACGACAAGCCGCTGTCGGCAAGCAGCCGCAGCCGCAGTGCATTGATGTTCAGGCTGGTGCCCAAGTCGATGGTGCCAACGATGCTGGTCGCCTGCACGGCGTCGACGCTGAAGCGGTAGTAGTCGACGAAATCGTCAGTGCTTTGCAGCGTGATGGGCACCGCAAGCGGAGCGATCTGGATGCCCGGCTGAGCCCGGTCGAGATCGCTGAACGAATTGCCCAGGCTCACCGTGAAGGGCGCGACGAGCGCACCCCAGTCCTCGAACTTCGTGACCGGGTCGGCCGCTTGCGCTGCACCCGTGGCCGCACAGCAAATCAGGCTGACGACGATTGAGTTCGAGAGTCGTTTCACAAGTTGTCCTGTTGTCGCCATGCGCTTCGTCTGGCCAGCAGCTGCAACGTGACCAGGCCCGCCGCCGCGGCAGCCCAGGCACTGGGCTCGGGTATGGGCGATGCATTGAATGTGCTTAGGTCGGGTGCTTGCAAGGCGAAGTTGCCGCCGTCGCTGACCTGCCAGTTGCCGGCGCTTGCAATTTGCTGTCGGAATTGCGGCCAAGTCTGGCCGCTTCGGGCCGCGGACCACGCCGCCAAGTCGATGGATGCAGGCAAATCGGTCGCGTTGATACCTGCCGTCAAGCCCGTGCCCTGCAGGGTGCCTTCCGTCCGCCCGAAGCCGGCTGTGGACAAGGCTGTGACGAAGACCGTGGGCGTAGTCGCGCTGCTGCCTGCGTAGGCGTAAAGCGTGTCGCCGAATTGGCTGAGGTTGAATGTGCTGCTGCCATCGACCCGTTCCCGGCTGAGTTGGCCGACCGAAGCCGCCAACTGCGTGGCACTGTCGATGCGGCTGAAGCGCACCACTGTGCCTGCAGCGATGCTCTGGTTGCCTGCGTCCCACCGGTGGAAGCCTTCACCGCTGTTGAAGGCATTGCTGCCGTTCCATTCGTTGTCGGTGAAGTAGATACGGCTGTTGGCCGCCAATTCGGCTGTGGCCACCATGGTCCAGCCATCTTCGTCGGCGTTGAAGGCCGTGAACATCAAGTCGCCGGCTGCCATTGCGGAAGCCGCTGCCGGTGCAACAGCGCATGCCAGCGCGATGAGAACTTCGATTCTGGTTCGGGTTGGGGCAGGTGATGAGGTCAACATGGTCGGGAGTCTGCTGCCTCGCAGTGACAGGCCCAAGGCAATCGTAGTCACGGCGGTGCCGTTCGGATCAATCCAAGCATCCAAAGCTGGCAGAGTCGTAACCCAGCCGGCAATACGATACTGGGCGTAACGATGGCGAGGTGAGCGACCATGCCTGCGGCTGCACAGACTGGGCGGTGGGCAGCGTCCTTGGTCGGTCGGTCATTGCGCCGTGAGGGCACCACGCGGTCCAGGACGTTGCGCCACAAGGACTTGTGCGGGCAGGAGCAGTTGTCGCCGCCGTAGCGCCTGAGCGCGCGCGCAGTCATGCAGAACACGTCGACCTGCGGCTGTCCCTACCTGGCAAAGTTAGCCTTGCAATGTCTGCCAGGGCCGGCACGAGTTCTATTCCGTCGGCTTTCACAGATTGGAACTGCAGCAAGCGCCGCCGCGCCGAGCCTTTCGCGCAGCCGATTCCCAGCCTCGCGTCGCGCATCGAATTAGGTGGCGGCCTCAGCCTGCACCTGGTGCGGCGCTGATGTTCTTCCCGGGAGCCGAATCCGCGTGTTCCTACACGGCCAGCCCCGGCCAGCCCGCAGACATGCGCAAGTCCTAGGACGGCCTGTACGCACTGGCCCGACTGGGCTTCGACACCGACCCGCTGGCCGGGCACCTGTTCGTGTTCGCCAATCGGCGCGCCACGCAGAGCAAGGTGCTGCATTTCGACCGTACCGGCTGGTGCCTGTGGGGCAACAGACTGGAGGCTGGCCGGTTCGTGCGCAATTGGCGCAACACCCGCAACGGGGAGATCGACTGCACCAGGACTCCTGCACCAGCGACGCGAAGCTGGGTGAGATCGGCTCACTCATGACCCGCCCCTTGCAACAGGAAACGCTCAAACCGCGCGCCTACCAATTCCGTCAGCTCCGGCGTGCCCGTGAGGGACCAATAGGTGTCGGAGATATTGGCGTGGCCCAGGTTCACAACCAGAATATCGCGTGGTTGATCGACGCGCCGGCTTCGTGTGGCGCAGGTCATGGATGCGCGGCCGGGCATGCTCGCCCCGGGCACGTGCTCTTTGCTTGTCATCCAAAACCGGAAAACCGCCTGACTTCAAGGGCATCCATTCGGCACGATCCGCATCGACCCGGCTGTCCAGGACGCATGCGGCTCCTTCGTCATCGCATTGATTCCGATGTGAAGGACTCTAGAGATTTGGCGAGCGCTCGTCTGGATACATGGCCCGTTTGGACCGAACTGTTTGCGGTGTTTTCGGGCGCGCACCCGACCTGTCAGGCGCCGCATGCCGCGACGTTGCATGCAGCGTCGAACACGCGTCCTTGCCATGGCGAGCTCATCGACAAGCATCCATTGAGGCAAACGGCGCGTTGACACCGACGAGTCAGCGCATCCGCGGAAGCCTGTTCATGGGTCTGGAATGCTGCCGCCGTCGGGTACCGAGGGCACCCAACGGGTGCGAATCGTGCTTGTTGTTCCGACGAAATCCGGCGGTGTCCGGCGATGCACTGACAGTGAATTGACAACAGGGCAGCCTCGTCACCGGGTCCAGTGTCGATGACTTGGCCTAAGTGCCTGTCATCATTAAAGTTTTTGGTAGGCCGTGTTGGACTTGAACCAACGACCAAAGGATTATGAGTCC
>Ga0105046_10005766_pt1 | contig 19567 bp, 10 predicted proteins | sample MAT03_FD_78385 | JGI IMG/M metagenome (GOLD analysis project Ga0105046, IMG submission 78385) | Freshwater microbial communities from Lake Fryxell liftoff mats and glacier meltwater in Antarctica - MAT-03 (megahit assembly) | ecosystem: Environmental > Aquatic > Freshwater > Ice > Liftoff... | reverse complement strand
TTGCTATAGGTTGCGAACCGATCGTCGTTGCTACTCGAGGTCGCGCACCCCGAAGGCTTTGTTCCCCCTCCCCCGGGCGTGCCGTTGAAATCGTTGAATGCCGAGACCGCGATGACCTCGTCGTACGTCGCCGGGGTGACGGCAGCGGTTGTCGAACCTGCGTTTCCAGCGGCCGCGACAACCGGGATTCCAAGATCATAGAGAAGGCAAATCGCCTCATGTACGGGGGAGTAAGGATCGTTCTGATTGGTTGGTGGCCCTGAACGAGTACAGGGAATGTCCAAACCAGAACCTACCAGACTCATATTGACGACATCGATAGTTGAACTATTAGAATAGACCCAGTCCAACCCGCAAAGAAGCGTTGCATCGCTCCCATCACCCGAGCCATCGAGAACGCGGACGGACCAGAGTCTTGCCCCAGGCGCGACTCCTACGACTCCAATGTTGTTGTCGAGTGCCGCGATTGTGCCGGCGACATGGGTGCCGTGGCTAGACTGATCCGCATACGTTCCCGCCCCGGCGCAATCGAAACCACCTACGAGATTGAGGTCGCCGGTGTTCGGATCAATACCGGAATCAAGCACCGCGATATCCACATCGACTCGCTGATCGTTTCCATCGATGTTGGCGACGTCATTGGTCGTGCCGCCAATTCGGTTTATGCCAACCGGCGTGGTTTGAGCCGCTTCATAGACAGGATTGTTGGGGAAGATCGCGGCCACACTTGGATCTTCGGCCAATTGGTCAGCTTCTTCCTGCGTCACCGTCGCTGAATAGCCGTCGATGACATTCGAAAAGACCAGATCAGGTTCAACACCGGCTTCGGAAGCTTCGGCGAAAACCCCGGCGGATGACGATTCGCTGTCGGCGAGTATGACGATGACTTCCCCGGAGGGAACCGGTTCATCCTGGGCGGAGACGCGGCGGGAAACCGATTCTCCCTCGAAACCACCAAGAGATGAGAAGACAAGTGAACTGAGGAAGAGCAACGCGACCGCGCATCGCGCTCTCTGCAACCTTCTGGAAAGCAACATTGAAGAAGTACTCCTAAGCCGGGACATCAGGTGGGCGGGGACATGCCTGTGACACGGTTTCGTGAGTCGGGGCAACAACGACCATAGCTAGGATACGCCACATGATTCCGAGCGCCAATAGCGGATAACGGTTGCGCTATGTGGCGAACCACACCAACGCCTGCCCTGGGCGCCCATTCTTTAACGTGAAACGGCGCCTGGAATTGCTTCCAGGCGCCGTTCCATTCGGGGTCAATCAGTGACTATGCGGCCTGGCGGTAGCCCCGTTGCCGTCGGCGCAGGCCGAAGGCAGCGAGTCCAAAGAGCGGCCAGGTTAGTCCGAAGAGCAGAGTCCCGCCATCAGGGGTCGAACCAAACAAGCCTGCCCCCGCGCTCGAATCCAAACCAGCGGTTGTGCCAGCTCCCGTGTTAGGCGGCTGGTTGGTCTTCACGCAGTTGTAAATCCAGACGTTCGTCCGCTGCCCTGCGCGCGCAAGCAGATTGCCCTGTGCGTCGACATTGTCGGACTCGGCATGGCACCAATCGGCTCCGACCTCCTTGAGTTGGTAGGTTCCCGGTTTGAGTTGGCTGAAGCGGAGAATTCCGTCTTCGTTGGTCACACCGGTTTTGCTCGGCTTGAAGGTTGTGCCCTGCTTGACCGAGAGTGCGAACTTCACACCATTGGATGCCGACCCACAGTTGGTTTCCCAGTCGAAATTCGCGGGGACCTTTCCCTGAATGTCGCAGGTCAGCTTGTGGACAACGATCGCACCAGTCGAATCAGAGAGATCGTCAGGTACGTTGAACCATGTGCAGGTGAAGACATCGCCCGCGCCAAGCGTCAGTTGAACCGTATCGCCGACGATCTTGTAGTCCGGCGCGGCCGGGTCGTATCCGCAGAAGGCGTAGACAGATGACGCTCCAGACGGCACTTCTTCCCGGAGGGTGAATGAGCCGGCCGGCAACTGGGTGAAGCTGGCCTGGCCCTTCTGCCCTGTCGAACCAGTGGTTCGCTTCGCCACGGCCGCTCCGGAGACCCGGAAGACCACGTTATTGGTCAGCGACGAGGCTTGACCGCAGGTGTTGATGAAGTCAGAGAAGTAGACCCCCTCGAATCCGGCAGCACAGGTGTACTTCACCACCTTGATGGTGACCGGCTTGGGTTCGGGTGGCTTCACGTAGTTCAGCACCACCACTGTCGTCTGCTGGTTGACGTAGACGGTCAGTTCTTCCTTCGCACCCGTCGCTTTTTCGGTCAGCGTGTAGGTTCCGGCCGACAACGTCGTCTGGAACTCACCATCTGTTCCTGTGCTGAAGGTGATCGGATCGCCACCAGCCTTCGGTGTCAAGGTGAAGCTTGCGTTCCCCTTCTTGCAGTTCGCGGTTTTCGCCAGGGTGCCGGACCCTGGATCGGACGTATCCAGGGTTAATGTCTGCTCGCCACCCTTCCCGGCCGGGCAGAAGAACTTGATCACGAGGATCGATCCATCCGTCGGTAGGGGCTTCTTCTTCTTGTCGACGACAGTGACCTTCGTGGTCAGACCTGGGGTCAGCGAGATGTTGGTTTTGTCCGGCGACTTCTCGTAGCCATTCGGGGCCTTAGTCTCGGTCACCTTATAGACCTTATCGACCGGCAGGTTGTCGAAGGTAACCTCACCCGATGCACCGGTGCACTTCTGACCGGCGCTGTTCGGATCAGGAACGATCTTGAAGCAGGCATTCTGCAGCAGATGACCTTGCTGGTTGGTTTTCCTGATGATCAACCGTCCAGGCTGCAGGTTGTTCTCGACAGTCACGGTCTTGATCTGGTTCTTTGTGATCGTAACCGCAAAGTCAGATGCCGGCAGGTAATCGAGCGATGGCCGCTTGGTTTCGTGGACGGTGTAGTTACCGACCGCGATATCGGTGAAGGTGATCGTGCCGTCATTCGCGCCATCCGCGTTGTCGCAGCGGCTGGCCTTGATCGCAGCTCCAACCTTGAGCGAGAAGCATGCGCCCGCAAGGGGATCGCCTTTCTCATCGACCTTGAGAATCTTCAGGGAACCCTTATCAATTGCAGGAGGCGTCTCCGTGTTCTTGATGATGAGATTGACAACTCCACCCGGTTCGACGGAGATGTCCTGATCGGCCGCGGGATCGAATCCGTCCGGCGCCTGCGTTTCGATCAGCGACCAATCACCGGCCGGCACTGATTCGAACTCGATGATGCCAACTTCGCCGTCGCCATCACTCAGTTTCTGATCACAGGCTTCGAATTCAACTCCGAACCCGCGATCGATTCCGAAGCACGCGCCTTCGAGCAGTGTCGATCCATCTTCGGCAGTCTTCGTAATGAGTATGCTGCCCGGTTTCAGTGTATTGACGACATCGACCGTCAGATCTTCCTTGCCCGCGATGATCGTTACCGGCTGATCCGGTGCGGGTTCGAAGTCCGCCGATGGCGCCTGGGTCTCGCGAAGAGCGTAGTTGCCCTTTTCAACGTCGACGAAGGAGAGCGTGCCATCGTCAGTCCCGTCGTCCGCATCGCACATCGGTCCGGCGATGACATTCAGACCCTGTCGAAGTTCAAAACAGGAACCAGTTAGAGGATCGCCATTCTCATCGATCTTCTTCACGATCAGACTGCCGGTGGTATCGGAAATCGGCTGATCCTTGATCGTGATCGACTTCAAACCTGAGTTCGAGATCGTTACGGTCGTGGGCTGCGCCAACTCGTAACCAGCCGGGGCCTGGGTCTCGACGACGTCATAGTCACCGAATGCCAAATCGTTGAAACGAATGACTCCAACCGTTCCACTCGCGTCGAAACCGTCATTATCGCAAAGCTCGATCTCCCCGCCGGGTCCGGTGACCTTGAAGCACGCCCCGCCTTGCAGCAGATTGGTGTCGGCAGATCGTTTCACGATCTGGAAGTCACCTTCGGTCGGCGGTTCCACAATGATGATAATGATCACGATGATGATGACGTTCACCTGGACGGTAACCGTCTTCTCGTTGGGTACCGGACCGGCATTTCGCGCGGCAGACGGATTCATGCGACCAGCACCACCGGCAACCGCAGACGAACTGAGCGCCGAAGCACCGGTATTCCCGGAACCAACTCCGTTGAAGGAAGCCGAGAGCGCAACCAGATCTTCCGGCAGATCGCTTTGAGCGACGCTGTAGGCCCCGACCGGCAGGTCATTGACTAACAGTGACGCCGGAGCCGAGTCCTGATCGTCCGGACCACCATCGCAATACTCGACGCCGTCGCGGTTCGAACTATCGCTCAGTGTGATACATGCGCCCGGAGCAGGATTACCATCGGGGTCTTGCAACGTGAACTTCAGTCCACCAGTTTCGACTTCCGCTGGTTCATGCGCGAACGTCAATTCGGCCGTTTCGTCGGCGTTGACCGTGACCTGCTGCTCACTTGCCGGCTGGAAGCCGTCCGGCGTGGTGGTTTCCGTGACCGTATAGTCGCCGGTGACCACACCGACGATCACGATGACGCCCGGAGTGTTGTCGGTATCGCCAGTTTCGTTATCACAGACATCGAGCGATCCGACCTGATAGCAGGCGCCGCCGATAGAAGTGCCCTCGCCATCTTCAGTCTGAATGCGGAGCGTGCCGGTGGTCGCCGGTTCCGCCTTATTAACCACCGTGGTTTCGGTCGTCTGATTCGCAGCCACAGTCAGATTTGTATCGGCCCCGATCGAATACCCATCGGGAGCATTGGTTTCCGACAACACGTAGTCACCAGCTTCGACATCGACGATGGCAATGATGCCGTCCTCGCCGTTTGAGTCGGAACCACCGTTGTCACAAACCGGTCCGATGTCACTAGCACCGCTCAGTTCGAAGCAGGCTCCACCGAGCGGATTGCCTTCCGGATCGGTTTTCTGAATCTGCACGCTGCCAGTTTCCACAGTCGGTTCAGTTGTCGGTTCCTCGGTCGGTTCGACCGTTACCTCAGGAGTCGATTCTTCGGTTGGCTCGGCGGTTGGTTCCGTTGTCGGCTCAGTTGTCGCTTCTTTCGTTGGCTCCTCAGTCACGACTGGCAGCAACGTCGATGGCAGCGTTAAATCCGCTGTCTGACCTGCCTGAACCTCGACACCGAGTTCGCCATCGGTCAGTTCGTAGCCCACCGCCGATGTGGTTTGGGTCAGCAGGTAACTCCCCGCCGGCACATTCTCAATCAGAACGACCCCATCAGCGTCGTCCGCATCGCCTTCGCCGTTGTCACAAACACTGAATGTCTGCGCACCGACGAGGTCGTAACACGCTCCGGCGAGCGAATCGCCGGACTGATCGTCAGTTGTGGTGACCTGAACGCTGCCATTTGCCGGAAGATTGACGACCGAGACGTCGACAATCGCGCCAGCTTCGACGGTGAGGGTTTCTGAATCTCCTGGCAGGAATCCGGCCGGAGCAGTCGATTCATCGAGGGTTACGTCCCCCTCGGCGATGCCGTCGATCTGGACGATGCCGTCGGTGCCGTCAGCATCTGCCCCGTCGTTGTCGCATACCGGGGTGCCATCATTGATAGCAAAACAGGCGCCGGAGAGGATGTTGCCATTCTGGTCTGTCTTGGTGACCCGGATGGAACCCGGCAATCGGCTGTTGGTAAAGGTGAGTTCTCCAACCTGACCAGCGGCCAGATCGATTTGCTGTTCACCAGCAATACCGAATCCGGCCGGAGCCTGCGTTTCGGTTACCGTCCGTGATCCAGAAGTGATGCCATCGATCTGAACGACACCATCTGCCCCCTCCGCGTCACCTTCACCGTTGTCACAAACTGGATTGCCACCATCGACGGCAAAACAGGCGCCGGAGAGCGGGTTGCCGCCCTCGTCCACCTTGGTGATTCGAATCGACGACGACAGCAGATCGTTGACGAAGGTCAATTCGCCGACGCCACCAACCGGAACTTCGACCTGCTGGTCCGCGCCGCTGGTGTACCCCTCGGGAGCTCGAGTTTCGCTGACGGTGTGTTGCCCGACCGGCGCAGCGATTTCGATGACTCCGTCCGCGTCATCCTGATCGCCATCCTCGTTGTCACAGACTTCTTCGCCACCATCGATTGCAAAGCATGCGCCCGAAAGTGGCTGCCCGTCAGAATCCGTCTTGGCGATCCGGATCGAGCCAGGATTGGCCGTGTTGGTGATTGTGATCTGCGCGGTTTGCTCGGCGACAACATCCACCGTCACATCAGGTCCGGCTTCGTAGTTGTCCGGGGCCTGAACTTCGCTGATCGTGTGCTGGCCTGTCGCGACGCCGTTGATAAGGATGACACCGGCGTCAGCATTGCCATCGCCATTGTCGTCGTCACAGATTGTCTCGCCACCGTCGATTGAGAAGCAGGCCGTACCCAGAGGGTTGCCCGCGTCGTCGGTTTTGGTGATCTCGATCGATCCGGGCAGAAGCGCAATCTGGAAGGTCAGCGGAGCATTTGCCCCAGCGGCGACGTTGATACTCTGCTCGGTCTGGTCCGAGAGACCGTATGCATCCGGCGTTTTCACCTGAGTGACCGAATGGTCTCCGGCGGACACGTTCTCAAAAGCGACGAGCCCGTCGCCATCGTCGTTGCAAACTGCATCACCACCATCGAGTGTGTAGCAGGATTCAGCAACAGGGTTTCCATCCTGATCGATGGTCGACACTGAAATCGAACCGGCGGCCGGCAGATTCTCAACGGTCACGCGGGCAGTTTCGCCAGCGACAACCGAGATCGGTTGCCCTTCAGCCGGTGAAAAGCCGGATGGGGCGGTGGCTTCCGTCAGGGTGTAATCTCCGGCGAGCACATTTTCAATGAGGATTCGACCGGTCGCATCGTCGGCATCACCCTCCTGATTGTCGCAAACAGGTCCGTAGGTTTGGGCACCATCAAGGGCAAAACACGCGCCTTCGATTCGCTCGCCCGATCCATCGACTTTGCGAACGAGTACGGAACCGGCGGGGACAGGTGTGGGCTCGACAATTGTGACACCGCTCACCAGGGACGCAGTTACATCCTGTCCGGCTTCGACGGTCGCCTGGATTGGTTCGGCTGGATCGAACCCTTCCGGAAGGGAGGTAGCTTCGATCTGATATTCACCGGGTGCGAAACCGTCAAAGCGAATGATGCCCTCTTCGGGATCACCATCGCCATCGCCGTTATCACAAATTTCGGCATTTTGGGGGCCGGAGACACGGACGCAAGCTCCGATGATGCTGAAGCCATCGGTGTCGGTCACATTGACGACCAACGCACCACTCTCAGCCTCTGCCGGGCGGTTCACGATAGTCACCGTCTGCGTGTCGCCACTCTGGACCCGTGCGGATTCCGATCCAGCGACCTGATACCCGGCCGGGGCGACAGTTTGATCGACAGAATACTCACCTGGCGCCAAATCTCCGAAGGAGGTGTCGCCATCTCCGTCGTCATCGCAGATTTCGTTGCTCGGTTGTCCGTCGGAACCGGTGACGGTGAAGCAGGCTCCGCCAAGGCGGTTTCCGTCCCCATCTTCGACCACGATTCGCAGATTTCCCGTTTCGGCCACGCTGGCCGGGCTGACGAAATCAACTCGCGCATCCTGCCCGGCAGATACGTCAACCTGTTGCTCGTTTGAATCCTGTTCGTAGCCATCAGGCACGCTGCTCTGGCTGACGGTATAGGTGCCGACCTGAAGGTCGGTAAGCCCCATATCTCCATCGCCATCCTCATCGCACTGTTCACCGAGATCGTTGTCTGATGCGACGACGTTGTAACAAACGCCGCCAACTGGATTGCCGCCCGAATCAGCCGTGTATGCGGTCAGATTGCCGGTTTCTGCCGCGGCCAGTGTGTTGACGACGGTCTCTTCGATCGTCTGGTCGGCGGTGATATCGGTATTGAATGCTTTCTGACCCGTGTATCCAGCAGGAACGGTCGTCTCTTCAACCCGCCAGCGACCCTCGTTCAGCTGACCGACTTCGATAACGCCGTCATCGGAGCCATCGTCGGCATCGCAGGGATTGATTTCATCGCCTTCAGTTCCGGAGCGAGGGCGGACGTTGAAACAGGAACCGGGAAGTGCGTTCCCGTCCTGATCGACCTTGTAGATGATCAAATTGCCGGTTTGAACGATGGGTGCAGTCGCAGTGTGCGTGACCTGGAAGGTTCCACCGCCCTCTTCGACGGTCAGATTCGCCTGACCTAGACCTGAGAATCCTTCAGGGTCCTGCGATTCGGTGACGACGTAATCGCCGGGTTCGAGTTGGAACGTGACGACACCGTCACCGTCGTCATCGCAAACAGGCTCGTTGTTATCAACGGAATAGCATGCGCCGGGGAGTCTGTTGCCGTTCTCATCGACCGCAACCAGACTAACATCATATTGCGCGGTTTCGGTGATCTCCTGGGTCGGTTCTTCAGTTACTTCCTCGGTTACTTCTTCCGTGGCTTCTTCAGTTGGAGTTTCGGTGTTCTCACCACCGCCGCCGGAGACAACCACCTGAATTTGATTGTTGCCCTGGTCGAGTGAAATGTCCTGATCGTCACTGGTCGCCTGACCATCTGGTGTGAAGGTCTCCGCGAGTGTGGTGCTCCGGGCATTCACTCCGTTCGGGAATTTCAGGGTCGTAAACCCATCTTCGCTGTCATCGAGATCGCAGGCCTGGGCCAGCACATTGTCGCGATTGTCATAGACGGCGAAACAGGCACCCGGAAGAGGATTGCCGCCTTCATCGTACTTTTCGACGGAAAGTTGGGTCGGCGCAACCGCATCCGCCGCAAAGATGTTTCCGCTGCTGTCCGCAACCACATGAACACGGCCGCGCGGTCCGGCATCCAGCACAACCGGGTCAGTGGCGGGATTGCCATCAATCAGAACCTGTGCGTTGAACTGCGAATCGGGCTGCGCATCAACATAGGCTTCGAAGTTCCCGTCGGCGGTAGGCGCCATCGGAAAATTGCCGAAATCAGTGGCGAGTTCGAACGCATTGGCTACCGCTTCTGCGACGATTACGCCCGTATTCTGGTTGTAGGAGAAGTAGACACCAATCGCACCATCAGGAACGGAAAACCTGAGATCCCCACCTTCCGGGTCACCGTTTTCTCCGAGTGAGCGATCAATATCGCTTGAGGTCACGACCCGGAAGTTGTAGTTGCCGGAAGGAACTGCCACCGTGGATGCCCAGAGGCCAGACCCATCAGCCTGGAGTTCACTGGCCGAACAGGTCTTGTCCCAGTCGCCGTTGCAGCCGATTGCCGCCTGAAAATCACCAGCTACGACCACGCGATTCGGCGCAGGCATTGGCGGAGGCGTTCCTGGGCGCCGATCGAGGGCCCCGGATGAAAGTGCCGGGTTGCCTGCAATAGGCCCGGCGGCGAACGCCGTGCCAACGCCGACCGATGCAAACATGTTCAAGACAAGCATGATTGCGGTCAACGCGTAGGCACTGCGGACATTTGCCCGGAGCGCCCACGGTGTACGTTGAGCTGTTCTGCCTGCCGCCTGTGAACGAATCCGGCGAGTGGGACCGCGCATCTCCGTCCTCTCCAATCTGAAACAATCCGAACCGGTGAAGCCCGGCGCGTCTACCAAATGCCGACTGTTTTGATTCATCAACGACAAGCGAACCGTTCGCATTTCTGGTGCTTCTCGCGCTGCCCTGTGGCCCCGAGGTGATCGTTCCACATCCAAACAGGATCGTGAATGTCATCATACCCGAGGTCTCTGGAGCCGTCGCGCGAAAATCGTCGCGTTTCGCTCTCCTCGCACTTGATGGAACGAGCGATTTCGGGAAATGGTTTCGCAAGAACGAATGGATTTACCCGAAAACTCATAGAATCCGGGAAATGGTCTCGCGTCTCGCCTGATCACTTGCGCCAAGCCCCGTGATCTCGAGAAAAACATGTGTTGCACCGATGGCCCGGAGTTGCGCCAACCGTGCTCTGACGTGTTCGATGCTCCCGACAGTGGCCACTTCATTCATGAGCGCAAGCGGGATTTCACGCCGGGCCGCAGTCAAATCTCCAGTTCGTCGAAGTTCCGGAAACCCGCCTCCCCTGTCCAGCACTTCATCAGTTCGCATATGACGTCGCACGCGCTCCATGATGTCGTGGACGTCAATCCCGGGAACTTCCAGTTGGCGCTCCATCCCCGGGAGCGCAAGGACCATCGCAACCATTGCCTTCTTTTGTGCAAGTACCGGTTCTGGATCGTCCGTGATCGCAACACCGGGATGCACGAAAATCGAGAGTTTCGACAGATCGCGCCCGGCGGCGATCGCCGACCCCTTGAACGTCGAGATCGCATCATCGAGATAGTACAGTGACGCCATTTCATTGAAGCGCACACCATCAGCGATCCGACCGGCAAGTTCGAGCATCCGCCTGCCGGTCGCTGCCAGGTAGATCGGGGGCACATGCGCCGGCACCGGTCCAAGCGACCGCTCCCAATTGCTGACCGGGAATGGATCTTCACCCGACGCGATGTGGGGCGGTTGCCACCATTGGCGGAGGAGCGAGACCGTGCGCTCGACGGCCTGCAGCGGCGAATCGACATTCATTCCGAGCGCGTCGCGATACCATTCTGGTTGACCGCGACCCAACCCCAGGAAGGCACGACCACCCGAAAGGCGATCAAGCGTTGCGACCGAGGCTGCGATCAGATTTGGATGGCGAAGATACGGATTGGTGACACCGGTGCCGAGGCGGATTCCTGTCGTCTCCCGAGTGGCCGCTCCCAATACCGCAAACGCGTCCCAACCATCCGGGTCCTCGGTCACCCAAACCGAATCGAACCCCGCGAGTTCCGCGGTCTGGATCGATTCAATCGTCCGCTCGACCGCGGTCGCGGCATCGCCCTTTGTCCACGACTGGTGCGAAAGCTGGAGACAATACTTCATCGAAGTTTGACACCCTTCCGGCATTTAACTCCGAACGAAGTTTTTCGGGATCCTCTCTAGGAGGTCTTCGGGCGATAGTAGAGAACGATGCCACCGGGTCGATCGTCACCGGTGCGTCCGGCCATGCCTTCGTCGCCATCATGCATCGGGAACGGATCGCCTCGTTCAATCTCTTCGGCATGTTCTTTCGGAACGACGGTGGCGAAGAGCCCATGTTTCGTGCATTCCCAGACACCGAAGTGACCTTCGACCGGACGCATGCGATGTTTGTCACGGGGATGGGTGCGGCCTACTTCGCAAAGTGGATTTGGTCCGGCTGAATGCTGCGCTTCCATGGTTGCTATCTGTTCTCCTGATCGACCATCGTTGATTTCAATCGATGAAAGTATGACACCGTCAGCGTGTCGGCGATTCCCCAATTCAGCTGCTTGCCGGTGAAGGCTCCGGCGATGGTGTCGGCGTGCTCAGGGCTCCCATGCCCGTGTATCGCACCCGGTCCCACGCGATAACCCAATCGAGGTACGTCGCGGTATCGCCGAGTTCAGTTGAGAGTGGAGGGAACCCAACCAGTGGGGACAGTGAAAAGACCTGATCAAGGTCATCATAGTTGTAGAGCTGTCGGATCGATGCATTCAGTTCCGGCACAGCTGCCGTTGCGACTGTGCCCCGGACAAAGACGTTTGCCATCCATTGCTGCGATTCTGTCGAGAGCATTTCATCGATGAACGCATAGGCAGCATCGATCCGCGGAGATTCCGCCACGATGCACAGTGCTTCGCAGATGCTGAAATCACCCGGCGCCGGTCGTGCGAGGCGGAGATTCGCTCCCCTGGCCGCGTACTGCGCGGTCGCATTTTCCATCCCGACCGAACTGATCGCGGCCGGACCGTTGACAAGTTGGCCGGCGAGATCGTTCATGTTGGTGACGAAGGCGACGGCCTGGTTTCGCTTGATATCAAGCACCGCCTCGACGGTTTCATTCAGCGTCTGCTTTGTCACAACCACAGGGTTCTCTGCACCGAGAGCTCGATTCCAGACTGTGAAGTGGCTGAGCACATCGTCGGTCATCACGACTCGACCGGTGAATGCCGGATCTCGCAATTCGACCCAGTTTGCCGGCAGTTCGCCGATGGTATCGGCGTTGTAGACAATTGGTGATGTACGCCAACTCACCGGCGCAGCGAAAACCTGACCGTTGAACGTCGCCCATTCAGGAGCCTGAAATCGCGAAAAGAGATTCCCCGCATTTTTCAGCCGTGACCAATCGATCGGTTGTATCAACCCGAGTTCGGCCAGACCCTGCACGACACCGTTGCCAGGCGTAACGATATCGAACTTGCCGACTCCGCCCGCCCGGAGAAAGGTGAAGAACTCGTCATTGGCGCCAACCCGCTGAGAACCAACGCCAAATCCAGTCGATTCACGGAAGCGTTTGGTCAGGTTGGGGTCGTCGTAGCCTCCCCAGCACAACATCTGCAGGTTTTCGGCAGCAAATGTCCGGCGCCGTCGCAGGGCAACAGTTCCGGCGATACCGAGCCCACCGGCCAATACCGACCGCCGCCCCAGGGAACTCCGCATCACGATGACTCGAGATCGACAGCCCGAGCAGAACCCGGCAACGGTACCGCGGGCAATGGCAGGTCGATTCCCAGTGTCAGACCGCCGTCGACCACTATCGTTTGCCCAGTGATGTACGACGCCTGATCGGAGGCCAGGAAGGCAATTGTGGCGGCAATTTCGGAGGGTTCGGCAAAACGTCCCATCGGCACCCGTTTCAGGTACTCCGGCCCGCCGATCGGATCAGTAGTGATGAACGCCGCCCGCGTTTTCACCATGCTCGGTTCAACCGCGTTGACCCGGATGCCGAGTTTCGCCATATCGATCGCCGCCGATCGCATCAATGCAACAACTCCGCCCTTTGAGGCGTTGTAATGGGAGAGATTGGACTCGACATACCAGGAGTTGGTCGACGATGTCACCACAATCGCGCCTTTGCCAGCCGCTGCCATGACTTTCGCCGATTCCTGGATACAAAAGAAGGTTCCGTTCACATTGACATCGATAATTCGCCGCCAGCTCTTTTCACTGATCTCAAGAAATGGTTCGCCATCCGCGATCGCGGCGTTCGCAGCCAGTACATCGAGTCCGCCAAATCGATCAATTGCGACCTGGACCGCAGCCGCGACCTCGTCGCGAATGGAGATGTCGGCCGTGGCGACCGCCAGACGATCACCACCGATTTCATCGAGGATCACGGCAAGCCCGGCGGAGTCGATATCGACCGCAACCACCGAGTATCCGTCAGACAGGAAACGGTCAACGATCGCTCGTCCGATTCCGTTCGCCGCGCCAGTCACCATCGCGACCCGGGTTTTGCTCATCGATTTTGTCCTCAGTCTCCGCAAAGCTTAGGGGTGTTGCACCCGCATAGATGATAACCCCGCTCCACCGCCTCGGGTAGAGAAAGCGTTATCTGCACCGGCCACATCAATGATGTTAGGATCAAGCGTTGCTGGCGTAATACCGCTCACCGCCTGGCAACTGTATAGGTGATGACTCCCTTGACTAACGAATCGATTATGAACCGACGCCCTGCGCCAGTTTCCAGAGATGGCTTTTTCGGCCGCGAATCGGAGTCCGCTGAACTGCTCGAACTCCTCGCCCGCCCTGACACCTCCTGCCTGACGATCCTGGGTCCCGGCGGTGTTGGCAAAACGCGCCTGGCAATGCAGATCGCGCATGCGCTTTCACAGCTATCAGTCGAACCATTCCCCGAGGGAATCTGGTTCGTCCAACTCGCGTCGATCAGCGACCCGAATCTGGTGCCCGGTCAAATCGCCGAAGCCCTTGACCTGGAACTTTCGGACTCCTCGCCAGTCGATTCACTGCTCTCCTACCTGCGTGAGCGGGAGGCTCTCCTCATCTCGACAACATCGAGCAGGTGATCGAAATCGCCGATCTGATTTCGCGTATCGCGACGGAATGCCCGGACGTCAAGATCGTCGCGACAAGCCGGCGTTCGCTCCGTATCTCAGGTGAACAGGAGTACACACTCGCACCGCTCACGGTTCCCTCCGCTGACACCGATCTGGAGGCGAGTCCAGCGGTTGCGCTCTTCATCCAGCGGGCTCACATGGTGAACCCGATGATCAACTTCGATGCACGAGCGGTCGAAACCGTGGCCGAGATCTGCCGGCGCTTGGATGGCCTGCCGCTCGCGATCGAACTCGCCGCATCGCGCGTCAAGGCTCTGTCTCCAACTGCGTTGCTCAAGCAACTCGACAACCGACTTCGCCTGCTGACCAGCGGTCCACGTGATGCCCCGGTTCGACAGCAAACCATCCGAGCCGCCATCGGCTGGAGTTATGACATCCTGGCACCTGAAGAGCAGTCGCTCTTTCGCCGGCTGGCAGTCTTCAGTGGCGGTTTCACTCTGGAATCAACTGAGGCACTTGTGGAGCGGAGCGGTTTCGATACCGCCAATACTGTCGTCCTGGATCTCATCGCCTCGCTTGTTGACCACTCACTCATCCAAACAATGGGCGAGGAATCGAACGGCCCTCGTTGGACAATGCTTGAAACGATCCGCGAATTTGGGATCGAACAACTCCGCGAACACGGTGAGAGAGACGCCGTCCAGGAAGCGCACGCAGAAGTTCAGGCGGCACTCTCAGCGGGGGCGGAGTTCGGACTCTACGACGCGGAACAGACCATCTGGATTCGACGACTGAGCGACGAGCAGAACAACATCCGCGCCGCGCTGACCTGGGCAATCGATCACGCCATGCGAGACGTTGCCCTGCGGATCGCCGGACCAATCTGGCGCTACTGGTCGTTCCGTCATATGGGTCTGGAGGGCAGAACCTGGCTGGCGAATGTTCTGGCTATTCCCGGAGATGCCAATCCCGTTGCCCACGGATTGGCGCTTCGTGGCGCCGGGTGTCTGGCCGAGGATATCGGCGATTACCCGACCGCCCAGCGCTATCACGAACAAGCACGCGCGATCTGGGAAGAGATCAGTGACCGCCACCGTCTCTCCCGCACAATTGACGACCTCGGGAACGTTGCACACGACCAGGGCGAATTCGAAACCGCGATTGCACTCCACACCCGGGCATACGAACTTGCGAAGGAATCGGGTTACCGGCGTGGAATAACGCGTTCGCTCTCGAACCTCGGCGCGACTTCCTATCTCCAGGGCGATCTCGCCACGGCCAGAGAACGCTGGCAGGCAACACTCGACAGTGGAACGATTGACGATCCGATCAGTCGGGCAATGGTTCTGAACAATATCGGCGTAGCTTGCCTGCAACTGGGTGACCTGGACCAGGCGACCAATTTTCTGGATCAGGCGCTCGCGATTCATCGCGTAATTGGAACGCAGTCCACCACCGCGGATGTCTTCATTAATTTGAGCGACGTGGCGATAAGACGAGGTCAGTTCGAACAATCCCGCTCCTACTTCGAGGAGGCGATCGAACTCTACCGTCAGGCCGATGATCCGAAGGGATTGCACAACGCTCACTTCTCACTCGGCGGTATCGAAATCGATCGCGGAAATATCCGCGAAGCACTGGGGGCATTTGCCGAGTCTCTTCGCTTTGCCGACCGCGCGAACAATCGACTCGGCATGGCGGATGCTTTCGATCAAATTGCCTCGATTGCAATCGACTTCGACCGGGTTGAAGAAGCAGCTGTACTCGCCGGTTCGGCCCGTGCGGTTCGTGACGAGATGAAATCTGTCCCGTTGCCAAATCTCCAGCAGTTCAACGAAACTTTTATTGCGAAGCTTCGAAGGTCCTTGGGCGAAGAACGGTTGAAGGCGGCTACGCAATCAGGTGAGCAAATTCCCGCACGGCAGGCAACCGCGCGGGCGCTCAAACTCGCGACTGAACTGTTGACGCTTAAGGCGCCGATGCGAGAACGTCGCACGACTGCTGAATTCGCTACCGACCCATTTCCATTGACCAGGAGGGAGTTCGAAGTGCTGCGACTGCTTGCCGAGGGCAAAACCGACCGCGATATTGCGGCCGCGCTGTGGATCACTCCGCGAACTGCGGGTACACATGTCGCAAACATTCTCGGCAAGCTCGAAGTCGATACCCGCGCATCAGCCGTCGCGGCGGCGTTCCGGCACAATTTGCTTTCGATGTAGCGAATTCGCGGTGTATGCCCTGTTCTTGTAGGTCCATCCGGGTTCTGCTACGTTTCCGAAAGAGTCTGCGGGAAGACCTGCCATTCAACGTGGAACGGCCGCTTTTTCCGGGTCATCACGAAAGAACCCCGATGAACCGCTCGATCCCCAGCGACATCGCAAGCCGGACCTTCGATCTGATCATAATCGGCGCCGGAATTAACGGCGTGGCGATTGCACGCGATGCCGCTATGCGGGGCATGCACGTACTCGTTCTCGACACAGGCGATATTTCGTCCGGTACGACGAGCTGGTCCACTCGTTTGATTCACGGCGGTCTACGTTATCTCGAGCATGCGGAGATCGGGCTGGTTCGCGAATCGTTGCGGGAACGGGAGCGACTCCTGCAGAATGCCGCGCACCTCGTTAAACCGATTGCGCTCATTCTTCCGATCTATGACGACGCGCGGCGCGGTCCGGCACTTATCCGAACCGGAATGCTGATGTACGACCTGCTCTCGTTCGACAAGTCGGTCGATCGTCATCACATGCTGAGCAAATCGGTGACGATCGAGAAGGTTCCGAGCATCAAAACCGACGGACTTCGCGCTTCCGCGATCTATTTCGATGCTCAGGTGACGATGGCGGAGCGACTCGCGGTCGAGAACGCAATCTCCGCAGCCGAACATGGCGCGACCGTCATAACCTATGCCCAGGTTGATCGGATTATCACGGAGGGATCTGTCGTTCGTGGGGTCGAATTCACCGATCTGAGAACCGGTGCGACCTCCTCGGCACAGTCCAACTGGGTAGTCAATGTCGCGGGCCCGTGGGTCGATGATGTTCTCACCGGAGCACCAACTGGATCTGTCTCGAAGCGCTTTATCGGAGGAACGAAAGGGAGTCATCTGGTGGTTGCCCCTTTTTCCGGGGCTCCAAAAGACGCGCTCTACTATGAGGCGAAAACTGACGGTCGCGCGGTCTTCGTTGTGCCCTGGAATGGGCTCTTTCTGATCGGCAGCACGGATATCCGATATGAAGGCGATCTCGATGATGTTCGTACCGACGATGCGGAGATCGAATACCTGCTTCATGAAACCAACGCACTACTTCCCGGCTCACATCTGACCGAAGATGACGTGCTCTATTCCTACTGCGGTGTTCGGCCCTTGCCGCATCAACCGGCAGGAAAGGAGGGAGCGATCACCCGAAAACACATCATCTACAACCACGCGCCGAAACTTCGCGGATTGCTTTCAATCATTGGCGGCAAATTGACGACGCATCGGTCTCTGGCGGAAGAAGTTGTTGACGAACTGCTCGATCACATGGGCAAACGCGCACCGTGTCTGACCGCCAAAATGGCGCTCCCTGGCGCAGCTGGAATTGCCGTCGAGGCGTATCGGCAACACCTCATCGCCACGAGCACACTTCCTGCGCGCACCGTGAGTCGACTCGTCGATCTCTACGGCTCTCGGGCAGAGCGGGTTCTCGCGCTGGCGTCGCAGGATCCGCGGTTAGCTGCGGAGTTCGACGCGGAAACGGGAGCAATTGCGGCCGAAGTCTTCTACGCGATGCATTTTGAGATGGCGGAGACTATCGCCGATGTCCTGCTCCGGCGAACAATGGTCGGAATGGCGGGACACGTCGGAATCGCCGCAGATCTGGCAGTTGCGGAGATTGGTCGCACCCATCTGGGTTGGGATAGCATGAGAGCCGAGAGTGAAGTCGCCTCGTATCGAACATACATCGAGCGTTTCCGACCGCGGGCGTTCACTCAAGCGGCCGCAAGTTCAGTGGCGTAATATCCGTTCATGACGAATGCGCCTCTTCTCCTCGGGATTGACACGGGTTTGACGCTGACCAAAGCGGTCGCGTTCGACCTGTCGGGGCGTGAAATTGCACGGGGAGAAGCCCGCGTTCCCCAGTCGACGCCTCAGCCGCGTTGGGTCGAGCGCGATATGGAGGATGCGTGGCAGGGCGTTGTCGATTCGGTTCGGCAGGTGCTCGACTCAGGGGACGTATCTGCTGATCAGATTGTCGGAATTGGACTTTCAGCCCACGGCGATAGTCTCTTTCCAATAGATGCAAATGGTCGACCGATTCGGCCAGCGATTCTTTCGCTTGATAGTCGCGCTCACACCGTGATTGAACGCTGGCGAACGGAAGGCACGCTGGAACAGGCGCTGCCGCTCACTGGTCAGGTCCCGTTCGCATCAGCACTGCCAGCCTTGCTTGCCTGGCTGGTAGAAAACGATCGCGACAGCGCCGCGCACATGCGATGGGCACTCGGATGCAAGGATTGGACACGTTTCAAACTGACCGGAACGATCGGCACGGACTTCATCGAATCGAGCGGCGGATTCTGCGATATCCAATCCCAGACCGTCAGCGCCGAGGCGTTTGATCTTTTTGGACTCGGTGATCTCTCCAGCAGGATTCCGGAAGCGACTCCGTGCCTCGAAATTGCCGGAACGCTAACTGACGAGGCGGCGCGACTGACCGGACTCCGGGCCGGCACACCGGTTACCGCCGGCTTGCATGACGTTGCGGCCAGCGCGATCGGCGCCGGTTGCGTACATCCGGGTCAGCTCGCGATGGTGGCCGGTACCTGGAGTATCAATCTCGTCGTCGCCGACCAACCGGCTACCGACCCGCGTTGGGTCTGCCGAAACTTCGTGGAACCGGGACAGTGGTTCAGCGCGGCCTGGTCACCCGCCTCGGCCACCAATCTCGAGTGGTTCGTAACGGAGTTTTGTGCCGAAGAGGTAAAGGCTGCAATTTCTGCCGGCATATCGCCCTATCAATTTGTAAACGACGAAGCCGGCGCAATTTGGGATCAACCCTCGGACCTCTTTTTTCATCCCTTTCTCTATGGATCGCCGCACGGCGACCACGCCCGTGCCGGTCTCTTCGGCATGCGCGGCTGGCACAAACGCGGGCATGTTCTGCGGGCGATTCTCGAAGGGATAACCTTCAATCACAAGACACATGTCGATGCCTTGAAATCCAAATTCCCGATTTCGGAGGCGCGACTTACCGGCGGTGGAGCGCAGTCAGTTCTGTGGAGTCAACTCTTCGCCGACGCGCTCGGTATCCCGGTTGTGATCACCGATGCACGGGAAGCCGGTGCTCGCGGCGCGGCGCTGTGTGCCGGCGTTGCGGTGGGCATCTATCCAACGCTGCCGGCCGCAACTGATCAGGCGACGCGCATTCTTCGCCGTCATGAACCGGATGCTAAACGACATGAGCAGTTGCAGAGCTCCTATGCAACCTATCTGAGACTCGTCGAAGCGCTAGGACCGGTTTGGATGTCCATGGACCTCTCTGCCGCTGCCCCCTGAATTCATGGCACGAGCGGTCGCGCGCACGTCGTTTGCCTGTGGTCTATAGGGGGTCATCTCGGAGAGAGATGGATCGACGTCACTTGACGTACAGCCAGATTCAGAAGTTGCCCAACTGATAGGATTGGTTTAAATGCGATGACTCACCCTGCATTGACGACGACACCAGACTTCGACAGGCGAGTCGCAATCGTAACCGGTGCGGGATCGGGGATCGGGAG
>Ga0105046_10005765_pt1 | contig 19568 bp, 18 predicted proteins | sample MAT03_FD_78385 | JGI IMG/M metagenome (GOLD analysis project Ga0105046, IMG submission 78385) | Freshwater microbial communities from Lake Fryxell liftoff mats and glacier meltwater in Antarctica - MAT-03 (megahit assembly) | ecosystem: Environmental > Aquatic > Freshwater > Ice > Liftoff... | reverse complement strand
TAAAAACCCATGAATGCGCTGCTCTTTTTCCTAATCCCTGGAAGAGCCCAGGGTTCGTTAACTCATCTTTGCTCACCTGTAAAGACTCATGAATGCGCTGCTCTTTTTCCTAATCCCTGGAAGAGCCCAGGGTTCATTAACTCATCTTTGCTCACCTGTAAAGACTCATGAATACAATGCTCTTTTTCCTAATCCCTGGAAGAGCCCAGGGTTCATTAACTCATCTTTGCTCACCTGTAAAGACTCATGAATACAATGCTCTTTTTCCCAAGCCCAGGGTTCATTGCGTAAACTAAAAACGGGATGAACGACGATGTGCGTGTTTTTACACACGCACAAGGAGTGAAGCACGTTCTTTAGACAGCGCAATGAAGCCCCCTACAATTCTCATGCACTCCCTAAACTCCACTGGAGGATGGTTAGGTTGAGTTGTGCTGTTTTCTTGAGGAAGGCGAGTTTTTGTTGCTGAAGGGCTTTTTTAGCTTCGGCGAGAGCGGATCCTTCAAGCAATTTGAGAGCCAATACACGTCGGTTGATCACACGTTCAAAAACTTGGTGGAACATTTCGAGAATATGTTTGTAAGCGACTTCGTCAAAGAGATCGGATTCCGCTAGGGCAAAATGGCCACTGGAAGGATCGAGGACGCCGAGTTGATCGAGAAGAGGAATCACCTTCTTAAGGCTGGCGTGAAGTTCTTGAAGGGATTGATAGACGATTCGAGACGTATTAGCGGGCATAGGAAGAAGGGCTTTTTGAATTTTTTCAGCAATAGGGTAGGTCTTACGCCATTTAATCTCTTGAAGGGGAATATTTGTGACAGCGGGAATGGGCATTCCCCCTTCTGTGGCATTGAAAACAGTGTGTGTTTGAGAAAAATCGGAAATCCATTCGGCTTCGGCTACCCATTTCCATTCGGTTTTGATCGGTTCTCCATGGATGTCGGTGCGCATAAGGACATCGAAAGGAAGGGCGGTTTGGGGGATCCCTTGGGCATAGTGTTGATTATCGGTGTAAGCCAGATCAACGCCCACTAAGATCAGAGGAGAACATCCCAGGCGACTGGCTATTTCGAGTGAAAAATTGACAACATTATGTCCTTCATCAATAAATTCTCCGCTGAATCCAAGCCGTTCATCGATCCAATCGGCCACATCATAACCCCCACATCCCGGAATGTAGAGACGGGGTCCTTTGACTTCATCAAGTGCTTGGGCAAAGAGACGATTCCGGTAAAAAAACGGGAGATCGGCACCGTGCGTCTCTTTTAACCGCTCGAGTTGGGCAGAATTAGGATCAATGCCGGCACCAAAATGGGGTTTAACGCCTGCTGCTTGAAGGGCATTGAGAGCAGATCCTCCGGCTATAATCACTGCTTTATCAGCGAGTGTTTTTAAAAAGGGAATTTGCTTGGTCAATGAGGGTCCCGCTCCACAAATAATGGCGGGAACTCCTTTAAACTGATCGAAAAGGGCCGTTCCATTGGAGGCTTCAGCCATTTTGCGCACATTGGGATAGAAATTACGAAAAAAGCTCACTCCCCCTTGCCAATACTCATCGACGAGGGCGTTTTTTACATTGGAATCATAGAGAATTTTTTGTCTAAAAGCGTCAAAGAGATCAGGATCTTTATCGGTATTATAGACTTCGGGAACAGATCCGACCGTTTGCCAATACAGCGTTTCTAAGGTTTTTCCTGGATCTTCTGGAGAGGGGACAAAATTGAGACTGACTTGAGGATGATCGAGAATGGCTGTTCCGATTTCGGTGGAGAGGAGGTGATAAAGGGCATTGGGATCGTTGTCGAGCAAAATCAGTAAATGTTGAGGAGATTGATTTAACCAATCCTGAAAAGCGAGAAAGGGTTCTCCCGTTCCTATGCCGACCACATAGACGACAGGTGATTGAGGAGTAGAAAAATGAAACCGTTGGGGGGTGGGGGCCGCTTCGGGTTCTAATAAGGGAAGAAGACGCGCCTCTTTGGGGTGGATCAAGGCCCATTTTTCACAATTTTCCATTAATAAGGTCATGATCTCTCCAGCAGTTTTTGGATATTTTGCAACATCTCCTCCCCTTTCGCAAGGTCGGGATTTTTTTCTAAACGGGAGATCAGTCCCTGTTCATCCCGATAGAGGGTCTCTTCTCTTTTTACATTCCCATCAGGAGAATAGACACGGACGCTTCCCACCCCATCTGGAGGAAGTTCCAGATGCAGTTGTCCATTAGGGAAATAATAGACACGTCCGGCAGAAGAGCGTATGAGACGATTCGAACGCGCGGGTGGTTGAGAGGGTGTTTTAAGCAGCGCGTCTAAATGTTCTTCTACAATTCTTTTTAGATGATTCCACCTTTCTGGTTCAGTAACACTGGTGCCTTTTAATTTTTTTTCCCCTTCCACGATCTTAAGAAGAACTTCATCGGCACGGTAAAGTTGATAGTGGTAAACAGGGTGCTGTCGAATCTCCTCTTCTGGGGGAGGATTTTGGGCCAATAAAAGCTGTATCTCTTCTAAGAGCGCTTTCCATTTTTGCAAAACCTGTTGAAATCGCGAGGTATCGATAGGAAAAAGTTCAGCAGGAAATGCAAGTGGGGCTTTAAATTTTTTCAGGCTCTCTTCTAGCTCTTCTAAGCTTGTCTTTTGAAAACCAGGAATTCCAAATCCCTTGATGCTACAATCATAAAAAGTGGTTTCGGGATGTTCAGTCGCAAAATCCGCTAGCCACGCTAATTCTGCCATGTGAGGTTGCGTTGTCTGCCTGATGACTTTGTCTTGATTTTCGGTTGTAATCGTTCGCTCTGTTTTAGAAAAATACCCGACTCCATAACGGGAATCAGGATCAACGGCTAAATCGACTCCGACCAAAATAATGGGATTGCATCCCATCATGATAGCTAACGAAAGAGAGAAAGTAGTGGAAGAGCGTCCCGCTTCAATCGATTTCATGGCAGGAATGGATAGTTCTTGGAAAATCCAATCTAAAAAAATCCGATGAGGATGCGTGGGAATAAAAAATGTATTCGCTTCAATCGCTTGAAAAGCTTCGGCATTAAAAAGATTGGTATAAAAGTAAGGGGTGGGATAGGCAAAGTTCGTCCGTATCCGTTTTGCCGATTCGAAAGAAGAATCTAAACCCACCCCGGCTGTGGCTTCAATTCCATACCGATTCAATAGGTTCATTCCCGTCCCCGCTCCGAATAAAAACACATGCGGGGTGAGTTGTCGCAAGGTGTCTTTCGCCGCATAGAGAGAGGGTCCAGCGCCTGCTATAATGCAAGGGATCTGAGAAAACATCCCTTTTAAGCTCTCTCCACAATAAGAGGTTTGTAAAGCTGGCAAGAGTTGATAATTATTATGGGTAAATACGTCGTTTTTCCAAAGATTCATGACGGCTCGAATATCATGTGAATGGAAGGTGGTTAAGAGACGTTGATATAAAATATCGAACGTTCTTTTTTTCTCTAATCCATAGTAAGGAATAGCTGTCACTAAATAGGACACTTGAATCCAATTCCAAAAATAGGGAGACAATTCTAAATGCGAGGGAGTGGGATTCAAAAGAAGAACTTGAGGATGGGAAAGGAAATGAGAAGCAAAAGGCAATTCGAAAAAGCGGGCGATCACAGCTAAATCGTCTTCATAAAAGATTAAGATGTGCTGGGGGTCACTCTCTAGCCAACTTTTGGCAGCTCCAAAAAAGGCCCCCAAACCTAACCCATAGATAAATATAAGTGTGGATTCTTCCGCATGCAGTTCTTTCCACAACGTTTCAGCTTCTTTACGAGAACCATGTGGGGAATTAAGGTAGACGGTACTCCCCTCTTTTGTTTGGATTAAATTGGGCTCACCAGATGTGATCTCCCATGTCCAAACTGAGCGATCGATATGCAGTAATTGATCTGCATCTTCAGGACATATTTCTGACCATTTACGTACATTGTCTTCAAATAGCATGTGGAGGAAATTTCTCCTTCATTTTTTTGACAAATTCGTTCATCTGCGAAATGACATCACTCATTTCATGCGCGACCACTTGTATGCCTTCTTCAATTTTTTTACGCGCTTCAGGAGATTTCCAAATCGCCTCTTTGGGATGATTAGGATCGAGACCTGCTTCTTGAACGAGTTTGTGATTCATGATTTCAAGGTAGATGATCTGCTGTTTCATCTCGCCAAAAGCATGGACGATTTCGGGATTGGCACTCATTTTAATAGCTTTGATGGTTTCATCCAAAGCATGTGTGATTTGTCTTAAGCCTCCCGATACCAGGGAAGTTTGTGCCACCACACTGTCATAAAAGTCACGCGGAGCTTCTTTGTTGTTTACACTCTTCCCTTCCTCCGACCAACGATGTGTTTGGGAGGGAAATCCTGTCGCATCTAGCGCCGTTTCCCGGATTAACTGCCCATTTGTGGCAAATTCTTGTACCACTTCAAACGGCTTTCCTTCTTTAAAATAGGTTTGAATCCATGGCTTTCCATTCGGATGCCACATCTGATCAACCCCTTCTCGCACTCCCTCTTTGAAATTCAAAAGACGCTTGAGAGTCCCGTTGGGATAATAGATTTTGACAGTGCCATTTAACTGTCCTTTTGTGTAGGGAATTTCACTTTTATGAATCCCTTCTGGGTAAAATGTTTCCCAAACTCCTTCCAATGCTCCTTCGTGATACCTTTGGATACTACAAGGAGCCCCTGACCAGTAAAAGGTGCGTACTTCACCCGTTTTTTTTCCTCCTTGATAAAACGTTTCTGAAAGAAGCATTTGGCCATCTTGAGAATAAAAACGAGAAGGAGAAGGGCCTTCATGAGGGATCGGTTGCATCGTTTCATGCAAAGGGCGGAGTTCTGGCATTTCCACAGCTATAGAAACGGCTTCATACATCGTCTTTAAATTAACATTGATTACTTGTGCGAGAAAGGGCCACCGGCCGGGCATTTCTTGTAATTTTTTTCCTGGGAATTCTCCTTGAAGATGATGCCTATAGGTTTCATCAAAGGTTTTGAGCACTTCACGATAAGCCAGTTCGTCTTGCAACCCTTCAGGGCAGGTTTTTTCAGCGGGTTTTTGTAAATTCCACTCATCTGGAAATCGTTTTGGTATCTCTTTTAGCATCTGGAGACAACGCGCAAAACTTGCGACTAATTCCTTAAAGCAAGTCGTAATGTCTTGATGGGGCATTCGGGCTCCTAATGCACCTTGCTGAATGGCTGCATGGACTTTCCCTTGCAAATCGTGTGTGTTTTTCAGAAAAAGCGCTTCCACTTGTTCAAGGGGTATATTAGGGATCCCAGGGAAACCAATTCCCCCTTCTGTAGCATTCACTAAATGGAAATCGGCATGATTGGAGTGAAAATCGGCAAACCAGAGGGCTTCGGCTACCCATTTCCATAAGGTATAAACGGGTTTTCCAAAGATGTCTGTTTCTAAGATCAAATCTTCACTTGTGGTTTTAGTCACAAGTGTTTCACGTGAATTGTGCATCGGATGCACCTCGATTCCCTTTCCATAGGATTCTCCTCCTGTATAGGCTAAATCCTCTCCAACACAAATAATGGGGTTGCATCCAAGGGCATAGGCTAAAGATAAGCTCAAATTGACGACACTATAACCATCGTGTAGCCCCGATTCGGGGATTCCCAATTTTTGATCCACCCAAGCAGCCACAGGGTAACCGGGAGCTCCTGCCACAAAAATTTTTGGCCCGTGCAAAATCTCCATGGCTTCGTGATTCATGCGTGGACGCACAAAATAAGGTGTTTCAAAAGCGGTATTCATGATCACGCGTGAAAATTGGGCAGGAAAAGGATCAACACCTACTCCAAAATGGGGATTCATTCCATGGGCATTCAAGACATTCACCGCTGATCCCCCGGCAAAAATGAGAGCTTTATCCGACAATGTTTTTAAACGATCAATATTGCGATTGAGAGAAGGTCCAGCTCCACAAATGATGGCCGGTATGCCTTTGAATTGGCCGAAGAGTGCCGAGGCCTCGTAAAAACGATCCAGATTGATGATGTTTTTATAAAAGCTATTAAAGAAAAATTGCCCGAAAGTAAGTTGTTCTGCCGCCTGAAATTCAGCAAAATTGCGTTGAAATTGAAAGAGCCTGCTTAGACGGGAAAATTCACCTGCTTTTTTTTCTTTGTAAGAGGCAAGCGCGGTGATTACAATCTCATCAAATAAAGCAATCTGGCTTAATCGCTGGATCACCGGGCTTTCGTAGGATAGTTTTTCGACCAGATGCATTTCAACTTGTGGATCTTGACGCATGGCTGCAGTTTCAGGTCGCTTTTGAAATTGCGCCCACACCTCAGGGTCATCTTCTACAAAAATCAAACGATGCCCAGGATCGGCATGGAGCCACTCTTCGGCGGCATGGTAGTAATAACCCAGTCCGATCCCATAGACGATCAGGAAATTGACTTTGGTGGGATTGACTTCACTGAACCATTGACGCGCTTCTGACGAAATGTTTTTAGAAGAGTGGAGATATGCGGTTCCCTCTCGTTCTTCGCCCGCAAGATTCCATTCCTCTTTTTTACCTGTCTTGGTCAATCTCCAAAGGGTCATAGAGGTTTCCACCCTTTCTTTCCGCCCACTTTTTTAAACTTCTTTTGTCGTTCTTTGCCCGAAATTTCCGCACCTTTAGTTCCGGCTTTTTTATCGGCTTTGGCGAGTTTGATCCCTGCTCTCAACATTTCACTATCCATCCGCATTTTTTCGGAACGGGCCAGTTGTTGAACCTCTTCTTTGGGACGTTCAGAACGGGGAATCCGCATTTGTTTTTGGATAGACGCTTCATCAAATCCCTGCTGTTTTAAAGTCGCCTCCGTCACTTGTTTAAAAGCCGCCACCTTATTTTCTAAATCATGCAGTTGCCGATTGAGAAGTTCTACATTGCCAGACTTAAAAGGTTCTGCTGCCTTTTCATGCATAATTTTCAAAAGATCGGCAATCTGGTTAAATAGCGGGTCAAGGGGATCGTCCTTTTTCATAGGGGAGACCTTTTTTAAGAGTTTTCTTGAACTTAACAAATTCGGCGGTAATGTGGAAATCGAACTTGGGCCTGTAGAAGCTTTAGAATCGGGAAAAGGTAAAGCCTATACCCTTCCTCATGGCGATGAAATCGCCGTCTTTCTGGTAGAGGGTAAATATTTTGCCCTCGATAATGCATGTCCTCATATGGGAGGTCCTCTGGCTGAAGGAGATGTGACCGGTGGATGTGTCACCTGTCCTTGGCATGGATGGCAATTTAAACTCGAAAATGGGGCTTGCCAAGGCGATTTTGGAGAAGCGGCCACTTCTTACCCCATCAAAATCAAAGTGGGAAAGCTGTTCGTTGAGCTTCCGTAAAGGAGGGGATCCCAGGGGAAAATAGGAGTTTGTCTCCCTGTACCCAACCCGTCTTTAGTTCAGAAGCATTGGCTAAGACGATAAAAGGGGCTTTGACATGCACATTATACCCGATCACTTGTCTTTCCACTTCAAGGGTTATCGGCACGGCTTTGCATTCGACTAAGAGTAAAGGACGTGGACCTGGAGCTGAACAGAGAATATCTAAACGACGGGGAACTTGGGGAATCGCCGCTTCGACTTGAATGAGAGAAGCTGGATAGCCCAGGGAATCGATTAAAAAAGAGAGAAGTCGCTGGCGAACAACCTCTTCAGGTAAGTTCGCCAAACGGCATTGACGGATACGGCAAAGCAGTGTCATTTAAGTTTCTGGCTCAATAACCCCGTAATTGCCATCCGTCCGATGGTAAATCACTTTAAGTTTCAGGTCCGATTCTTGGCGGAAAACCATAAATTGATCTCCTGAAAGCTCCATTTTCATGACCGCTTCATCCACAGTTAACGTTTTAAGAGGACGTGTCTCCTGTTTGACTACGTGAGGCACGAACGGTTCAAAAAAGAGAACGTCCTCCATATCAGCGGGAGCCGGAATGACGTTGACTGTCATTTCCATGTCTTTGACTCCCTTACAATGATGGTTATGTAACTTATCGCGATACCGGACAAGCTGGGTTTCTAGTTTATGGACGGCTTTATCGATCGACGCATACATATCATTGGTCGCGGCATGCGCTTTGATTTTGGTATTGTCCACCATCACGACGATATCCACTCGATGCTCGAGTTTTTGAATATCCATTGTGATATTGACGTCTATAATTCGCTCCGAAAACCTTTCGAGTTTAGAGACTTTGTCGATGGCGTAGTTCTTCATCGATTCTGTGACGTGGACATGACGTCCTGATACAGTCACAGGGTAAACTTCCTCGAGGAAGGCGGCGGGTTTAGCTCTTCGGCTCATACACGCTCCTGACGTTGACGTTGTACCTTCATTATACACCTTTCGTCTTTTCTCCTCTTTGAACCTATAACCTATTCAATAACAGGTATATTAGCTTTCGAGAGGAGCTATTCGGAGCTTTGTCCGACGCAGTTCTAGATTTCCTAGTTGCCCACAAGCAGCCATGATATCACGCCCTTTCGTGTGACGAATCAAAGGGCGGAGACCGCGTTGATGAAGGTGGGAAAAAAAGGCCTCGATGATACGCGGTTCTGGGGGCTGATAACGATCCCGACTTAGAGGATTAAAGGGAATCAGGTTCACTTTGACCTGAAGCCCTTGGAGAAAGCTTGCGAGCTCTTCGGCGTGGGCAAGCGAATCATTGATCCCTTGCAACAAGACATAGGCGGTTAAGACCTCACGGCCGGTGGCCTCATTGTACCTTTTGATCGCTTGATAGAGAGCCTCCATCGAGAAACGACGATTGATCGGCATCAGCTTTTGCCGTATAAGATCGTTTGATCCGTTGATCGACACGGCGAGGTTGGGGGCGACTTCTCCTTCGGCAATCAAGCGGTCGATCCCATCGACAAGCCCACTTGTGGAGATCGCAATATGACGATGGCCAAAGCCTAGACCATCCGGATCGGAGAGAATCCGAAAGGCGTGCATCACTTGATCGTAATTGTCGAAGGGCTCTCCCATCCCCATAAAAACAATATTGCGTACGTCAGCTCCTAAATGGTGGCGCGCTAAAAAAACTTGCGCCACGATTTCGCCGGCCGTTAAATTCCGGAGCAATCCCATACGGCCCGTTTCACAGAAAGAGCAACCCATGCGACACCCGACTTGTGAAGAGACGCATAGTGTGCCCCCTGCTTGCATCGGAATCACGACCGATTCAATTTCGAGTTTGTCGTGGGTTCTAATGAGGAATTTAGACGTTTGCCCATTAAAGGGGATGGCCGTTACATCGGGAAGGGAAAAATCGGAAATTTGTAAAATTGCTTGCAAAAGGGTTTGAGCTGTTCCAAAAGCGGGATCTTCGGCCTTCACCCGTCCTGTACGGTACCATTCCCGATAAATCAAACGGGCATGTCGCTCTCCACGTCCTAGCCGTTCCTTCACGGCGGCCGCATAAGCGTTGGCTGTGAGATTTAAAAGGGAAAGCATCGCACCGAAGAGGGCTCGAACCTCCAACCACCCGGTTCGAAGCCGGGTACTCTATCCATTGAGCTATCGGTGCTAAAACGGCTATACTACCATACATGACAACGGTGAAACAAGGATTCATTCTTCACACTTTTCCCTTCGAAGATTACCACCAAATTATTTCTTTATTTACGCGAGACGAAGGAGTTATAAAAGCCGTCTATAAGTATGCTTTAAATGGGAAAAAAAGTGCGGCCACGCCCCTTACCCTGGTCGAAACGACCGTTCGAGAAGGACGTTCTGATCTCTATCAATGCGCGGAATTAACCCTTATGAATCCCCTCTCCGGCCTGCGTGAGCGCTATCCCATTTTAAGTGCGGCGGGCCGTATGGTAGAATCACTTCAACAAGTGGTTCTACCGCGTCATCCGCTGCCTGCTCTTTTTGATCTGTTTTCCGTTTATCTCCACGCATTGTGTCTGGATCCCGTACCTGAACGACTGGCTGCAAGTTTTCGCCTTAAATTACTTAAACACGAAGGGCTCCTCGACCCCATGGCTTTGTCCGATCCGTTGCTTGTATTAGCGTATAGTCTTTCTTTAAAAGAGATCGCGCTTGTTCCCTGGGAAGAGGCTCTAGACCTTGATTGCAACGCCCTTTGGGAAAAACTGTTGCAGGGATAGGGCAGATTCCGTATAGTGCTACCATGATTCGAAGCGAAAGTGGCGGAATTGGTATACGCGCTACTTTGAGGTGGTAGTGAGGTTTTCCTCGTGGGGGTTCAAGTCCCCCCTTTCGCAATGTCTGACTGTCTAGCATTTTCCACCGCACAATCTTTTCCTTTAAAATCGATTTACGATGCGTTTCGCGATAAATATCGTGTCACGTCGTTTCGAGATTCTCTCCATTTTGAAATTCCCTATGGAGGTGGAATGGGAGATGTTTTCCTGTTTCCGTATGGGAGTTTAGTGGTCTGGGAAATGCCGCGCGCTTCGATTGAAGTGCTCATGGCTGAATTGCGTCCCTTTGAAATTCACCCTCTCACCGATCGTGAACTGGATGAGTTCACTTTTGTTCTAGGAGATGCCTGCCGCGTGGCTGACGATGAAATCATGCTGCCCAATAACGAGATGTGGATCAAATTGGCAATCTCTCACGGCATTGCGCAGTCGGTCAAATTAAGTTCGTTTGAAACGCGTCTACAAAAAAGCTTTCACGTGACCCGTGAAATTCCCGAAGATCTCTATAAGCAAGGGCGCATTCCTCTATCCCGAAAAAAAATTCGGCAACAGATGGGTGGAATTTTTCTCGAACGCAGTTCCATCAATCTCCATCTCGATATTCTCGATCTTCCCGATTTCTTTTGGGAATATCCTGAGCTGGAACCGTATTACAAAATCATTGCCAATTACCTCGATGTCAAACAACGTGTCGAAGTGTTGAATAAACGATTGGATATCTTGCATGAGTTTTTTGAGATGCTCGGCTCTGAGCTCAATCATCAACATTCGAACCGTTTGGAGATGATTATTATCTTGCTCATTGTCGTAGAAGTGGTGTTGACACTCCTACGTGATGTCTTTAGAGTGATCTAATGCGTTCGATCATTCGCCTCTATAGATGGTGTATTTCTCCTTTAATTGGAAATGTGTGCCGATTTTATCCCTCCTGTTCCTGCTATGCGTTAGAAGCGTTTGAAAAACATGGGACTTTCAAAGGAGGATGGTTGATGCTCAAACGGATGGCAAAATGTGGTCCTTGGCATGGGGGTGGATATGATCCGGTCCCCTAAAAAAGTCTTCATCACAGGCATTGCCGGTTTTATCGGTTTTCATACCGCGCTCGCTCTCAAAAAAAGAGGAGATGAAGTGAGAGGTATTGATGACTTCAATCCTTATTACGATCCTCTTCTGAAGCGAAAACGGAGTGTGCTGCTGCAAGAGGCAGGGATTCTCGTCGAAGAACGCGCATTGAACACAGGTCTCTCACACGCAGAAGGAACCACCCATTTTCTACATCTCGCGGCGCAAGCGGGTGTACGTTATTCTCTCGAAAATCCTTTTGCTTATCTCACCAGCAATTTAGAAGGGTTTTTGCATGTGTTAGAATGGTGCCGTCATCACCCGCACGTCCCCTTGATTTATGCCTCTTCTTCTTCCGTATACGGGTCCAATACGAAAACTCCCTATAGCCCAGAAGATGGGACTGATCACCCAGTGAGTTTTTATGGAGCTACTAAAAAATGCAATGAGATCATGGCAGAAAGCTATCATCATCTTTTTCAAATTCCGATGACAGCTCTCCGTTTTTTTACTGTCTACGGCCCATGGGGACGTCCTGACATGGCGATTTGGAAATTTACGGAAGCCCTTCTGCAAGATAAACCCCTTCACGTCTACAGCGAAGCCACGATGGAACGGGACTTTACCTACATTGACGATATTGTAGCGGGAACAATAGCCGCGCTCGATTGGACACAGGCGGGTCACCATCTCTTTAATCTTGGTAATCACCAGCCCGCTAAACTCTCGCATCTCATCTCCCTGCTTGAGAAAGCTACGGGTAAACAAGGGCATAAAATTGCCTATCCTAAGCCCCCAGGAGATGTTGAGAAAACGTACGCGGATATTAAAGCCAGTCAACACCATCTCGGTTTTACACCGCGCACCTCTTTAGAAGAAGGCGTTGCTCGTTTTGTCGCATGGTATCAACTTTACACGCGTCAGTAAAAATCTGAATTTTCCTGCGTTAAATAGTGGAAACACCAGACTCTTCTGAGACCAAAGGCTAGATAAATACGTAACGAGTGGTCTTGCATCTCACTCATTTCTACTTGACAGGTCGTCTGTCCATTGGAAATCGTATATTCCTGAAATGAGTTGTCAACATGCGCGTTATATTTCAAAAATGGGAGTTCTTTTCTATTCATCCAAAATTTCATGCCTATCGTGTCAATCTGTTTACATTTCCACTTAAATGAGGCTTCCATAGGTTGTAAAGTGGGGATTCCTTCAGAGGTGAAAAACATCGCATACTTTTTGACATCGAGACGCGACGCATCAAACGGGATTTGTTGATCGTGTCGAATAGCAATCCGATAAAAAGGCAGACATTTAGGCTGCACAACATGGCATCTATAAATAGTGGGAAGAAATGGTGTTTGTCGATCAAGAATGCGTTGAAAACACCCCATGACAAACGTGCAAATACGTCGAATCAGTTGTACGAGAAAACGTAAAGGAGGAAGGAGCAAGGCATGAACAATCGTCTGCCCAACTTGTCGATAAGTAGGGCAGAACGTACTATTCAGTCGGAGCATTTCAACTCGTCGCCAGGACTTCTTGTTTAGGTCCGAGTTCTGGATCCGGATGCGCTTTTTCAGTGGCACTCTCTTGGCTAGCGACCAAATCATTAAACTGGTGACCCAGCGAACGGACAGCAATCATCCAAAGCACAATCGCCACGAGAATAAAAGCAGCCACATAAGGGGCGCTATTACTTAAAGTGACAAAGATCATGAGTAACCCTTGGTGAAGGAGAGAACCACCCGATTTTCCAAAACGGGAACCGACACCATCAATAGCTGCTTTACCTTTGAGTTTGCATTCATGACCTAACGGGATGTAAGCCATCTCTTTGGTCGTATCAAAGACTGTGTATTTGCAGGCTTTGCTTAGGGTGTTTTGTGCGGCTCCAAAAAGCACGGCTAAAGCCAAAGGGCTCATGCCCAAAATCATCAACTCGCTGCCTGATGAGTAATGATAGAAGAGGCAACCGAAGAAACCCACACAGGTGATAGTCATCATCGCAGGTGTAATCAACGCTGTTCTCGTCCATCCCAACTTCTCAATGATCTTCGCCATGAAAAGAGCGATCACAGTGGAAGTGATTCCCAAATAGATCATGATATTGCTGGTGTAGTTGTTAAAGTCTGTCGGATTTGGATAGAGGGTACGCAGTTGATCTTTCCACACGACTTCCACCATGTTGATCACAAGGTTATAAGCCACCACAATGATAGCAATGTAGAGAAGGTAACGGGAGTTAGCGACATACTGCACACTCTCAAAAAAGGAGAGTCTCCCTTTCTTTTTGACTTCCCGTTTGATTTGATGAAGATCATCGTATTGAGGATCATTTAAAACGCGTCGGTTCATCCAGCGGAAAATGGCCATCGTCGCAAAACCGAAGGCAATCACGGTTAAGACCATGATTTGTAAATTTTGTTCCCAGGCATCATGGCCGAACGGCAGGTTGGGGTTAAATACTCCCCCTTGAGAAGCCATGACAGAGGACTCCCCTGCCATAATCGTGGCAAAGTTAGAAGCAATCCCAAATACGCTATAAAAACGACGTGCTTCTGACAAACGAGTCACCTCGTTCGCAAAACCCCAGAAAGAGACGGTGAGAATCATCGTTCCCCAAAGTTCGGCCGCTACGTAGAAGGTCATTAAGGACCAATTGCGGTACATCGAGATTAAACCTTTGAAACCAGCCGGTAAAATCGATTGAAGCCAGTTGGCACTTGACGTGGGTTGAAGAACATCCCGCATGGGGTAGAGAATGAAGGCAAAAAGGGCATAACAGACAAGAAAGCCTGAGGTCATGATATAAAAAACCCTCTCCTGACTAAAGATATTCGACAGGCGGGTGAAAAAATAGGTCACTAAAATAGCCATGGGAAGGACGATCCAGACTTTGATAAAAGGGATCACTTCCGCGCCCGATGCCGTGACCACTACGGTATCCTTCATATTTCGGACGACGCTGTAATTGAAGCAAATGAAGAATAACATGACGAACATAGGAAGCACTTTCTTCAGCTCGTACCGATGAATCGGCCATAAAAATGCTCGCCACCCTTTAAACGGAGTTTCGACTGGAGCCATATAATCCTTATGTTGTTAGCGTCTATTCTAACTTATAAAACAATAAAAAATCAATATTTAATTCTAATTTAATTTTAACAATGCGATGTGAAAAAATTAACTAGTGACGAGTTCCGGCTTACGGGGCACACCTTCTTGCGTTAGGGCATTAAAACGACGCCCTAATACAACTGTGCAAACCGTCCAAATTGCAATCACTGAAAAGAGGAAACAAGCAACATAAGGGATGGTGGCGGTGATCGAATTAAGCCCAATCAATAACCCTTGATACACAACAGATCCACCCGATTTACCCGCACGGGATACAATTCCATCAATAATGGCTTTGCCCCTTAATTTACATTCAGAGCTTAGAGGGATGTACGCTATCTCTTTTGTGGCATCAAAGATCGAATATTTAGCCGCACGACTCATCGCATTTTGAATAGAACCAAACATGACAGCAATCGCCAAAGGAGAAAGCCCTAAAGAAAGGACCACCCAATTAGACATTTCATTACTCAGATTTAAGAATCCGAAAAATCCAATGCTGGTGACAAACAAGACAATAGGGGTAAGAATCGCAGTGAGAGTCCAGCCAAAACGTCGAATGAGATTTCCCGCTACTACTAAAGAAGAAAACGTGGCCGCGATCCCAATGATGATATTCATTTTAGCCATATACCGATTGTAATCGATCGGATCGGGATGCAACGTAAAGACCTCATGCTTCCACACCACTTCAGTCAAATTGATGACAATGTTGTAGGAGAGAACGATGGCGGCTAAACAGACTAAATAAGGTGAACGAATCAAATAGCTAAAACTCTCTCGCATCGAGAGATGCCCAATCACTTTCTTTTCTTCCTTGGCCTCAGAAGGGTCATAGAAACGGGGGTCGGTCAAAACGACTTGGTTTAACCAACGGAATAAGGCAATCGCGATCAGCCCCACTGCAAGTACAATCACAATCTGAATGGTCAGAGTTTGATGCCAAGCGTCCTCACCAAAGTGAAGGTCTGGATTAAACGGGATTTTGCAACATTCAACAGAAATCCAACCAGAAATGATTCCCGAGGAATTGGCTCCAATTCCCAATAAGCCATAAAAACGTTTTGCTTCGCGCATCCGTGTCACCTGATTGGCAAATCCCCAGAACAGCATCGACATAATAGCGCTGCTCCATAGTTCAGCCATCACATAAAAGAGGGTGTAGCTCCAGTAACGGATCATGGCTACAAAGCCTCCCATGCCCTCGGGAAGAACTGTTTGTAAATAATTGGCTAACTGATCGGCATGCAATTGGTCACGATACGGATAGATCACGAACGCAAAAAGGGCAAAATAACCGAGGAAAATCCCCAACATCCAATAAAAGACTTGTTCCATCGGGAGATGGTTTGAAAGGCGCGTAAAGATGTACGTCAGAAGAAAAGCGCCTGGAAGCAGCATCCAGACTTTAATAAAAGGAATGACGCGCGCACCTGAATCTTTAGCGGTGACCACAATCACATCTTTGAGAGAACGGAGAATGTTATAATCAAGAAAAAGGAGGAAGAAAATGACTAACATGGGGACGAGCTTTTTTAGCTCATACCTGTGGACCGGCCACAAGAAGGCTCTTAATCCACGGAATTCCGGTTGATCCGGAGGTTCATCAAGTATGGCCATGCCATCGTCCTTGGGTTGGTATCGAGCAAAACTTAGTAGTCAGGACTAATTAGCCAGCAGTCTAACACACATGAGAATAAAGTTAAATCTCAAACTTCACCTTATGGGCTTTTTAACGGAAAGAAATTTCCAAACTTAAGTTTTTTAAAATCAGTAATTTGTGTATTATAAAGGCGGCAAAAATCTCTATAGTGAAATCAGGCAAAAGCAGGCTTTTAACACGGCTTTAAAATTTTGCAGAAAGGGCATCGATGCCGGGAAGCGTTCCGAATTCGAGATACTCGAGAGAGGCTCCGCCACCAGTAGAGACATGGGTTAAAGACTCAGAGAGGCCCCATTTATGGACCGCAGCAGCTGAATCGCCTCCGCCGACAATAGTAACCGCATCAAGACCTGCTAACGTGCGAGCAAGGGCTTCGGTACCGCGGGAAAACGGAGTAATTTCAAAAACACCGACGGGTCCGTTCCATAAGAGTGTCTTCCCTTTCTGAAGCTCTTTTGTAAAAAGGGCGATGGTTTGAGGACCGATGTCGACTCCTTGCCATCCTAGAGGAATCCCCTCCTGGATCGTGACGATGCGGGTTTTAGCCTCGGCTTTTAAAACATCGGCAATCATCAGGTCGACGGGTAAGAAGAGATGGACTTTTTGGGAAAGTGCCTCCCCCAAGATGTCACGGGCTTGTCCAAGAGCATCTTCTTCCATGAGGGAACTTCCAATCGCATACCCTTGTGCTTTTAAAAAGGTGTATGCCATCGCTCCTCCCACTAGAAGGGCATCTACTTTGCGGAGAAGTGCCTTCAACACCCCGATTTTAGTCGAGATTTTAGCGCCGCCAATTAAGGCCACAAAAGGACGGGCCGGATGTTCCAGAGTCTGACCTAAGAAATCGACCTCTTTTTTCAGCAAAAATCCAGCGGCCGCCTTCCCGGGGAAAAACCGAGCGATCGTCGCTGTCGAAGCATGGGCCCGATGCGCGGTTCCAAAAGCATCATTCACATACAAAGTTCCATTTTTCGCCAACGCCTGCACAAAAGCGGGATCACTTTCCGGATTCTCTTCTCCCTGATGAAAACGTAGATTTTCCATTAGAAGAACTTGTCCAGGTTTTAAAACGTTCACTTTTTTCTCGACCTCAGGTCCCACGCAGTCAGAGGCCATCTCCACCGGTCGTCCTAACAACTTCGCCAAGCGCTCGGCACAGGGTTTTAACGTGAACTTGGGATCGACCCCTTTGGGGCGTCCGAGATGACTCATGAGAACCACACTTCCCCCTTGATCCAACACATACTGAATGGAGGGAAGAGCCGCTACAATGCGAGAATCGTCCGTGATCATGCCTTTCTCATCTTGTGGCACATTGAAGTCCACACGCATGAGAACACATTCCCCCTTGATGGGTAAGTCAGAAAGGCTTAACTTTTGGGACATGAGACACCTCTAACCCGAGGATAGGCCAAGTTGCAGATAAAGAAAAGAAACCCTGGACCACTCGATCCCAATCCGTACGTCCAACTTCAACAGTGGCTCGCTACCTGCGAAGCCCCTGAACCCAATGCAGCCACACTCTCAACAGTGGATCCTGACGGACGTCCCAGCGCACGTGTCATTCTTCTCAAAGAGCTGAATCCTCTACGCTTCTACACCGATCTAGAAAGTCGAAAAGCCCAAGCCCTTCTCAGTCATCCTTGCGCCACCCTCACCTTTTATTGGCCGTTTCCCTATCGTCAAGTGCGTATTGAAGGAACCGTGGAAAAGGCCCCTCCAGAGATAGCGACCGCTTATTTTCAAACCCGCCCTCGCAATAGCCAAATTGCGGCTTGGGCCTCTCACCAAGATCAACCTCTCCCGTCTCGAGAAGCGCTCGACATGGCGTTTGATCATTATGAAACTCTTTACAGAGGGAAATCCATCCCTGTTCCCCCCAAATGGGGCGGGTTTACTCTCCATCCCGATCGTTTCGAATTCTGGCAAGGACAACCCCATCGTTTACACGATCGATTTCTCTATCTTCAGACTCCAAACGGATGGTCCATCCAACGCTTAAACCCTTAATTGAACAAAAAAAGACATTTTCACTTCTTTAATAAACCATTTTCCTTAATGCGGTCTTTAACCCCTAAAATTAATAAAGTCTTAAAATCATCCTTATACCATTTATCAAAAATAAAGAAGGATCAATTCTATGCAATCTCCACTTCCTCTGGCTGTGTTGAAAAAGTTATAAGTAGCTCAGATTCAGAAGATTTTTTGAGATCCCAAAAAAGACCTCAAGATGTGTGCTTTAAGTTTTTCAACACAGCCACTTCCTCTATCAGCTGCTAGCCCTCCGTCTCACGTGCTTCCTACCCGTTCGACTTTGCCTCTTGTAAAGCGGATTGCACATGCTGTAGGCGCTGTTTTTGCATGTGTTTACAGATTTATTTCCCGCATCATTCACGTTTGTTTTTCACGTACCGGCGAGCGTACAGCCTCTTTCTCATTTACCACCCGTCGCTATTGCGTCCGTATAAGCGGCGGCACCTCCTATTACTCCCGCACCTTTAATTCCTCTCACATAAGCGGCAGTCGATTTTGCATATGCCTCATTAGCAGCTGAACCCGATCAGAATGAGGAACAATGGCCTTTAAAAGGATTAGCGATTCAACCCGATCCCACGGGTCGCTTTAAAGCTCTTTTCGTTTTGTCATTAAAATATAAAACAAATTTCTTGGACGCTTTGAAACAAGACCAAGATAAACCGTAGGCTCAACCTGAAGTCACAAAAGCTGCAGAGGAATACTTAAAAATGGCTTTTGCCATTAGTTGGGAAGCGTTAAAAGATCTTCCTCGCATTAAGCAAACGTACCCCGCACCCGTGGAATATACACATGTGAGCGATACCTTAGGATATGCCTTGTGGCGACAAAAGTCCTACACCTATAAAACTTTTTTCACTTTCCCGCTGGCCTATCACTGGATAAGAGGACACATGGTGTATGCCCCTCAACAGAATAACTGGGACTGCGCCTATCCGATCCCTCAAGAACATGCTGATGCTTTCTATCAACCTGAAAATCTCTTTCATACATGGCGCACCCTCTATAATCAATTTTGTGAGGCCATGCCTTCCCATTTAGGTTTAACAGAGGAACAAAGGCACGATCGAGCGGTGTTTTGGGATCAACACTTTACACGATGGAGTGAAAAAGATGAAGATCCTAACGTCTTTAGAGATTATCCCGACAGGCTTCCGAGCTAATATCCCTACATCTTCTCGACGGTAGAAATGCCGAGAAAATGGAGACCTTGCTTCAGGGTGGCAGCTGTCATTTCGCAAAGGGTAAGACGGCTGCCTTGTTCAAGCGATCCTTCTACACGGCAATCGCGAAAAAAGGCATGAAACCGCTCTGCCAGCGTGTAAAGATAGTCGGTGAGACGATTGGGAAGAAGATCGTTGGCGACCGATTCGAGTGCTTCGGGAAATTGGATTATCTGGACGGCGAGAGTAATTTCGGAGGGATGAGTCAGGGTGACAGGTCCGGGTTTCGCATCGGGAATTTTGCGCTTGATACCAAGCACACGTACATAGGCGTACATCAT
>Ga0105046_10005764_pt1 | contig 19572 bp, 19 predicted proteins | sample MAT03_FD_78385 | JGI IMG/M metagenome (GOLD analysis project Ga0105046, IMG submission 78385) | Freshwater microbial communities from Lake Fryxell liftoff mats and glacier meltwater in Antarctica - MAT-03 (megahit assembly) | ecosystem: Environmental > Aquatic > Freshwater > Ice > Liftoff... | reverse complement strand
ACAGGGACAGCCCACTCAGCAGGGACAGCCCACTCAGCAGGGACAGCCCACTCAGCAGGGACAGCCCACTCAGCAAGGACAACCCACTCAGCAGGGGCAGCCCACTCAGCAGGGGCAGCCCACTCAGCAAGGGCAGCCCACTCAGCAACAAAGGCCCACGCAGCAGGCGCCCAAGGGTGCGAGTCCAAATACAGCCCCCGGAAAGCCAGCGGTCGGCCAAGGCGGGAACGGTGGGACGACGAATAAGCCCCCCGGCGGCGCCTCAGGGGGTGCGGCCGGCGGCGGAACGACTCGCTAAACTGCAACGCGCGAATCTACTGAAATGCCAGCCGTCCAAGATATCTGCCACGAGATAGCCGAGGAATTATGTGACATGGCGCGCTGGTGGTCTGGCGGTGGCATGTCTGCCGAGCATTACCGCTCCATCGTGTCACAATTTGAGGCGCGCAAGCTGGCGCGGCATGGCTTCCAGTTGAGCAGTGCAATCTCGGAGGATGGTCTCGTGCAGTTCACGCTGCGGCATGCCACCACCGGGGAGCTGTGCGCCAGCATGGATGTGGATCCCAAGACCGGCATACTGGAAGTCCAGCACACCACGCCGTGAACCTCGGGGAAGAACGCGAAGCTAACGTGGAAAAACCGGCATGAGCGACAGCATCCCGAAGCCCTCCCCACCAAATGTCCGCACTGGCCAGGGCTCGACAAAATTATCGCGCGAGGAATTCGTGCAGCGCTACCAGTCGCAGTTCTACGATCCCGCCTTCGACACCGCGCGCAGCGAGATTGAACGGCTGACGGGCATCGCGTGGGAAGCTTACCAGGACAGCCGCAAAAGCCCGCGCACTCGGAAAGCCGGGCCGGAGTTCGCGGACCCCGAACAGGAATTGTCCGTCGAGTGGCTCCACACGCGCGACCGCATCCGCGAGGCGCAGTGTGAATTCGAGCGCCGCAACGGCACCTCGCGCATCCTGCTCATCTGTGCTTCGCCACGGACGGATGAGACCTGCCCGAGCGAGATGTCGAAGACTTTCCGCCTCGCGCAGCATGCCCGCGAGTCCATTGAGGCCGTCCCGGATACCCACTGCGACTTCCTCGATCTCAGCCGCCAAGTTTCCGAATACGGGCGCAATATTCTGCCATGCAAGGCGTGCGTCTCGACCGCCATGCCGCTCTGCCACTGGCCGTGCTCGTGTTATCCGAATCATTACATGGGCCAAATCCATGACTGGATGAACGAACTTTATCCGCGCTGGGTCGCTGCGCATGGAGTCATGATCATCACGCCAGTCCATTGGTATCAGGCGCCGAGCGTGCTGAAGCTGATGATGGATCGGCTCGTGTGTGCGGATGGCGGCAATCCCGATCCGACGACCACCGACGGCAAGGACGCGGCGAAGGCGAAGGCCATCGAGCTGGCCGGCTGGCCGTTTCCGAAGCATCTCGCTGGACGGCTTTTTTCCGTGATCGCGCACGGGGACACCGAGGGCACGGATGGTGTGCGACGCGATTTGCACGACTGGCTCACCGACATGGAAATGTTGCCTGCTGGCGCGGCTGCAGAGATCGATCGCTATATCGGCTACTATGAGCCGTACGCCACGAGTCACGACGCTCTGGATCGTGATGCGGCGCTCATGGAGGAAACGCAAAATGCCGCGCGAATCCTAATGGCCGCCGTGGCGGAAATGCGGAAGGGCCGCCGGCCTCCGGGCGGTGGACTGAAGTCACCGCGCCCCAAGTAGCGCGTTTACCCGACTCCCGCATCCGCGAGCGCACGGGCGAGCAGCGCCTTGCCATCGCGCTCGATCACCTGCCCGTGCCCGACGATGATGCGGACGAAGTCCGCTGCCATGATCGGTTCCAGCGAAGCCGGAAGGCGGCGCGATCCTTGGTGCAAGAGCGAGAGACGCGGCTCATGTTTGAATCCCGCGACATGGCGATGGAAAAAACGATCCCGGCCTGCCAGGGGAGAGCCGGGGAGGCACTGAACGCGGCCCGCTGGTGCGCCGGAATTATTGATGCCGCACTCCACCATTGAAGTCGTTCCTTATCGGCATGCCCGCTCGAATGATGGGGCGGCGGCCAGCACGGGAGCCATTATAAGTGTGGTCGTGAGATGCCATTGGATGCGCAGCCCTGCGGCCGGGTAGCCCCGGCCGCAGAACGCTCGTTGGTTACAGGGTGGTGGCAGTGTGGGCTCGCTCGCGCTCATGCGAGATCTTGGGAGTGGGGATGGGATCCTTCGCAACCGGCTTGCTCGGCTCAGGTACGGACGACTGGCCGGTCGTGGAAATGTCCTCGGCGTTTTCGGCCTTATAGATATCCTTCGCGCGCCGGACTTCCTCGTGGTCGTGTGCATGCACCGAGACGAGATAGTTGCCGGTCTTGAGCTTCCCCTCATAGATCCTCGCTTCAATCTCCGGGATGCCGAGACCAATCAATCCGCCGACGACTCCGCCGGTGGCAGCGCCGACGGCTGCGCCGCTCAGTGCTGCGAGGATCGGTCCCGCGGCGATGAGCGGACCGACTCCCGGGATGGCAAGCGCGCCAATGCCGGCGAGCAAACCGAGGACCCCGCCTGTGACTCCGCCCGTGGCGGCCCCAGTGGCGGTGCCTTCCGGCGCCTTGGTGGACTTCACATGGGCGATGTCATGGTGGGAGTCAGTCTCCGGCATGAGTACGGAGATTTCCGAATAGGCGAACCCAGCGCCCTGCAGACGATCAATGATGCGTTCGGCGTGGTTTCGTGAGTTGGTGATGCAGAATACGGCGGTTTTAGACATGGTGTGTTGGAGTTGAGGTTGAGGTTGTTGGTTTGGGTCTATTTTGCGGCTTTGACCTCGAGTTGGTTGTCCACTTTGTCTTTGCCGGCGGACATGACGGCGTGAGCTTGGACGGTTGCTTTCTCTTCGGGGGTGTTCACGGGTCCGCGCAATGTGACGCGCCCCGCATTGGTAATGATCTTGCAGTTCTTCGCGGTCGAAGAGAGCGAGCTGTCTTTCACGACCATCCGGCGGATGGTCGCGACGAGCTTGATATCTTCTGGGCTATTCGACTGGTCTCCTGCTGTGAGCGTTTTGTTGTCCCGATCACGTTCGTTTTTGCCGGAGTTGTCGGGGGCCTTGTTCTTTTCGTCGCCGGCGACTGCCCAGACGGGAAAGGCAAGGATCGACACGAGGAGTATGGTGTTTGGCTTCATGGCTGGGGATTGTCGTGGTGGCTTGGCTGTGACCGCGGCGGCTAGTCACCAGCCTGGGGTGCCTCGGCGGCTTCGGCGTTGATCGCACTTTCAGCCAGCTCGGTCAGGTTCTGGTCGGCCTCTTTTTCCTCTTCGAGTGTCTCGCTGAGAAGCTCGACCGCATCGTCATGGCCGAGACATTTGGCAAGGGCGCGGGCGGTGCCATAAGCTGCGATTTCGTAGTGCTCGACGCGCTGCGCCGCGCCGATGAGACCCGCGTCGCGGACGGTGTCCTCCGCATCGTCGCTGATAAGTTCGCCGCCCTCCGCCACGAGGCCTTCCATGGCCTTGCACTTATGGCCGGTGAGGACGAGGTCGAGGCTCTTTGCTATTTTTTCGAGGCGTTTTACGTGGCCTTTGGTTTGTTCGAGATGCTCCTCAAAACCGGCCTTCAGGTCTTCGTGCGTGGCGGCCTTGGCCATTTTCGGCAGGGCTTTGACGAGTTGCGTTTCCGCGCTGTAGAGGTCTTTGAGTTCGTGGTGGAACAGGTCTTCGAGTGTATGGAGTTTCATGGTGTGGCTGATGTTGTTTTGTTTTTTGGATTACGCCTTGTTTTCGTGGGGCGGAACGGGCGTGGCCTTATGAATTCGCGATTTTCTTTTCACTGGCACCGGCATTGGACGCGCAGCCGGTGGCGGCTGCAGTCAAGGAAGGCGCACGGGGTTTCAAGGGTCCGCGTCGCTCTTTGCTTTCCGATTTTCCGCCGGGCGAGTATCCTCGCCTCCATGACGACTACTCTGTTGGCCAGGTCCGATGCGCTGCCGCCGTTGATCGGCAGGAGCCGCGTGCTTGGCACCTTTGTGCCAGACAACGCATCCGTGTTCGACGTTCTTCTGATGCACCCAAGGAGGGCCGCTTTGAAAGCGCCCTCTCGACGCGGTCGCTCCGCGCCGCTTCGAGCCAGTGGGGTGGCCAACGGGGAGGGCATGCCGAGGCCGGAAATGCTTTCGCATTGCCGGGGTCAGTGCTGGCAGCGGCGCGGGGCGACCGCTGCCAGAGGGCGGTACCATACCACCCCTCCCTGGCTCCGGCGGAGCCGGGTTGGGAATCTGAACAGCGCGGAGGCGCGGGCATGAACGACCGGCCTCCGACGATCCTGGTCATTGACGACGAGCGCACGGTGCAGGCGACGCTGTCGGCGGTGTTACGGCGGAACCAGTTTGCGGTCGAGATCGCGCCAAACGCGGCGCAGGGACGCAGGAAGGTGCTGGAGACGAAACCGGATCTCGTGCTGCTCGACCTCGGGCTGCCCGATGGCGACGGGCTGGACGTGCTCAAGGAACTCAAGGCCGCGCAGCCGGGACTGCCGGTGATCATCCTGACAGCGCACGACTCCCTCGCGAATGCGATCGAGGCGATCAAGCTCGGGGCGTTTCACTTTCTGTCGAAGCCGTATGCGGTCGAGGAACTGATCAGCCTGTGCCGGCGTGCGCTGGAGCAGCAGGCGCTCGTGGCGAAGACGGTGGTGCTGGAAAAGGAGAAGGAGCATTTGCAGCGCAAGCTCCGCGCGGCGGAGGAGCAGCTCGCGCCCGTGGCGACCAGCAAACAGATGCGCGATCTGGAGCAGCTTATCGCGCGGGTCGCGCCGAGCGAGGCGAATGTGCTGCTCACCGGCGAGAGCGGCGTGGGCAAGGAGGTCATCGCGCGCCGCATCCATGAGCACAGCGCGCGGGCGGGCGCGACGATGGTGAAGCTGAATTGCGGCGCGTTTCCCGCGAACATGATCGAGGGCGAGCTCTTCGGCTACGCGAAGGGCGCTTTCACGGGCTCAGTCGCCGCTTTTCCGGGAATGGTCGCGGAGGCGGATGACGGCACGCTTTTCCTCGATGAGGTGACGGAGATGCCGATCGAATTGCAGACGCGCTTCCTGCGAGTGTTGCAGGACCGCGAGTATCGCCCGCTGGGCACGACGAAGAATCTTCCCGTGAATTTCCGTCTCATCGCCGCATGCAACCGCCCGCCCGCCGTCGCGGTGCAGGAGGGACGGCTGCGGCAGGACCTGTATTTCCGGCTGAAGACCTTTGAGATGGAAGTGCCGCCGCTGCGCGAACGGCGCGAGGACATCGCGAAACTCACGGATACTTTTCTGCGCCGTTTCGCGCAGCAACTCGGCAAGACGCCCCCGAAACTCGATCCCGCAGTGCTCGAGCTGCTGCGGGCCTACCCATGGCCGGGAAATGTCCGCGAATTGCAAAATGCCATCGAGCACGCGCTGGTGCTGTGCGATGAGCCTGTGCTCCGTGCGCGGCATCTGCCGCAGGAAATCCAGACGCCGGACCTTGCGCCATCGGTGACGGCCCGCTCCGGAACGTCCGGGTCATTCGTGGATGCGGAGCGCGAGACGCTCGTCGAGGCATTGCGCAAGGCGAATGGAAACAAAGCGCAGGCTGCGCGGCTTCTCGGCATCCATCGCGCGACGATCTACGCGAAGATCCGGCAGTTTGGATTGCCGGTCTGAAATGACGGCTGCCTGCATCATCGAGAGAGGAGCGGGCAGCCGTTTCCCCCGAGTGAAAAGCGCCGTGATTCTTAGAGCCTGTACGGAACTTTGAACACGATTCAGGAAGAGCACCAAAAGTGCGCAAACAAGCCAGCGATGGGAACGCATTGCCCTGAGAGGCTTCACTCGAAGGACATCTGTTCCGTCACCGTCTTGCAGAGGCCGGCGAAAGTTTCCTCGACGAGGCTCATTTTTCGCCCCTGCCAGTGGAGGATGCCCCACCGTCTGCGGAGTTTCCTCCTGCCGAGAGGGAGCGCCACCAGTGATCCTTCTTCGAGTTCCTTCCGCGCGGTCCACGGTGCGAGGATGCTCACGCCGAGGCCGAGCTTCACGAGTTCCTTGATGGCTTCCATGCTGCCCAGGTCGAGCTGGCTGAAGAGGACGATGTCGTCTCCGCGGAAGTAGGCCTCGATCATCGCCGAGGTGTAGCTCTTGCGTTTGTAGAGGATGTAGTCCTGGCGGGCGATCTCCTCGCGCACGACGCGGCGCGAAACAGCCCACGGATGTTGCGGGCCTACGATGAAATTCAGCTCGTCGGTGAAGAGCGGACGGAAGTCGAGCGGCTCACCGCGCTCCGGTTCGAGGTTCACCGCAAGGTCGATCCTGTGCCCGCGCAGTGCGTCGATCATCTCCGGCGTGTCGCCCGGCTCGATGGAGATGGTGCACTTTGGAAAGCTGTCCTTGAACTCGCGGAGGACGGCGGGAAGCACATGCTGGCACGCCGTCGTGCTCGCACCGAGTCGGAGGCGGCTCTGGCCCCATTTGCCGAGCCGGCCGAGTTCCGCGCGAGCCTCGGACATCTCGGCGAGCACGCGTGTCGCACGGGAGAGGAGCTGTTCGCCGGCCTGGGTGAGCACTGCTTTCTTGCCCATTTTATCGAGGAGGCGGCAGCCCACCTCGCCCTCAAGCGCCTTCATCGAGTGGCTCACGGCGGATTGCGAGAGGTGAAGCTCGCGCGCCGTCTCCGTGAAACTGCCCGTGCGTGCGAGAATGGTGAAGGCGCGAAGCTGCCTGCTGTCGAGTGGTTGCGACATCGAATGAATGCGATTCATGCATTCCACGAAAAAGTGGCAAGGTCTTTATGATCCGCGGCATCGCGGCACGCCGCTCTTCACGACGGGGCCAGCGCCAAAATTTCACCAGTACGGAGGCGAACCGCGGAACTCAGCGGCCGATTGGGATCTTGCGGCACCACTCATGGTTTGGGATCGCCAAAATCCGGTTAGCAGAGCGCGCAGCGGCTGGCATGATGCGCACGGAAATATTGCACGGCGCTGCCAAGGCCGATGCGGGTCAATGGGCGATCGAATAAGTCGCCAGGGTTTCCGCAAAGGGTCCGGGCTGTCGCTGTCGCTCATTCATTCAACTCACCACCACACCACACCATGAAAACCATCGACCTGTCCAAATACGGAATCCAAATTCAGAACGTCCTGCACAATGCGGCGCCAGCGCGGCTTTATCAGGACGCAATCATCCATGAAAAAGGCGCGGCCATTTCCGACTCCGGGGCGCTCATCGCCTACTCGGGCAAGAAGACCGGCCGCTCGCCGCAGGACAAGCGCGTGGTGCGGCATCCCGATTCGGAGAAGGATGTGTGGTGGGGCGCGGTCAATGTGCCGATGGATGAGCAGTCGTTCCGCATCAATCGCGAGCGCGCACTCGACTACCTGAACACGCGCGAACGGCTTTACGTGGTCGATGGCTTCGCCGGATGGCATCCGCGTTACCGGCTGAAGATCCGCATCGTCTGCTCGCGGCCTTATCACGCGCTCTTCATGCACACGATGCTCATCCGCCCGAACCGCGATGAACTCGTCGGCTTCGGCGACCCGGACTACGTGATCTTCAACGCGGGCGAATTCCCGGCGAACCGGCTCACGCAAGGCATGACCTCGAAGACCTCGATCGATCTTTCATTTGAAGCGCGGGAGATGGTCATACTCGGCACCGAATACGCGGGCGAGATGAAGAAGGGCGTCTTCACGATCATGAATTACCTCATGCCGAAACGCGGGCTGCTTTCCATGCACTGCTCGGCGACGGCAGACCCGCACAGCGACAAGTCATCCGTGCTCTTCGGACTTTCCGGCACGGGGAAGACGACGCTCTCGGCGGACCCGAAGCGCCGTCTCATCGGCGACGACGAGCACGTCTGGGGCGACGACGGCATCTTCAACATCGAGGGCGGCTGCTACGCGAAGACGATCGACCTCACGCCCGAGAATGAGCCCGACATTTTCCACGCGCTGCACTTCGGCTCCGTATTGGAAAATGTGGTGTTCGACGACGAGGGGCATCACGTGGATTTCCACGACACGAGCCTCACGCCGAACACGCGCGGCGCGTATCCCATCGAGTTCATCCACAATGCGAAGATCCCGTGCGTGGCGGGGCACCCGACGGACATCATCTTCCTCACGTGCGATGCGTTCGGCGTGCTGCCGCCCGTGTCGAAGCTCACGCCCGAGCAGGCGATGTATCACTTCATCTCCGGCTACACGGCGAAAGTCGCGGGCACGGAGGTCGGTGTCACCGAGCCGTCCGCGACGTTCTCGGCGTGCTTCGGCGCGCCGTTCCTCGTGTGGCATCCGGCGAAATACGCCGAGCTGCTCGCGGAGAAAATGAAGGAGCACAAGGTGAACGTGTGGCTGGTCAACACCGGCTGGTCCGGCGGCAGCCACGGCATCGGCTCGCGTATCAAGCTGAAGTTCACCCGCGCCATCATCGACGCGATCCACAGCGGTGCGCTCGCCGGTGCTCCGACGCAAACGGATCCCGTGTTCGGATTCCAAATCGTGACCGCCGCGCCGCACGTGCCCGCGGAAATCCTCATCCCCGAGCACACCTGGGCCGACAAGGAATCCTTCCGCGCCACCGCCAAAAAGCTCGCGAAGCTGTTCGTCGAAAACTTCAAGAAGTTCGAAGCCGGCGCGTCGCCCGAGGTGAAAGCTGCGGGGCCGAAGGTGTAGGCCACGGCGAAACGGCGCCCGTCGTCGCCGCTGACGTATGCACCCATGCATGCGTTTGGATCCGGGCGTGATTTGATTCGAGTCCACGGCGACGTTGTGCAGATCGTGGCAGGCGCAAGGAGGGGCGCTTTGATAGCGCCTTCTGGCAGCGGTCGCTCCGCGCCGCTGCCAGCCATGAGTGTGGCAGCGGCAAGGGATCCTCGAACTTCGCATGCTCTCGGCGAGGGTCACGCCTCTGGCTCGATGCGGCGCGGAGCGACCGCATCGAGAGGGCGCTATCAAAGCGCCTCTCCTTGATCTCGCCGGCACGCCTTCTTGGACAGGACATGAATCACGCGCTTTGGATCCAAGGGTTCGTATATTTTTGCGAATTGGTATGAGCCCCCAATCCGGGTGGGAGTCCTGTGGCGGGTGAGCAGAGGAACTTAGTCCGCTGCGCGGCTTACCCCGCCGTCACGGGCATGAGCGTCATCGTGTCGTTGCCGAAAATATCGATCACTTTTACGGCGACGACGTAGCGGCCCGGTTTTGCGTAGATGTGCGCCGCGCTCGTGAGTTCCAAGTCGCGGCTCTGCCGGCTGCGGATGCTCTGCCATTCGTTCTCAAAGATGTAGGCGCCGGTCCAGCGTTCCTCGAAATCCACGAACTCGCCTTCGTCCTTCATCACGCCGGGCAGTTCGCCTTCCACGCCCGTGCGCTTGGGAACCTTGATGATCTCCTTCCGGTTCTCGTAGTCGAAATCCACCGCCCAGTAATTCACCCAGTCGGTCCATTGCTTCGTGAGGGCACGTCGCGGGAGAGGATGCCGTTTTGTCCTTGCTGAATTTCACCAGCTTGCCGGCTTCGCACACGACTTCGCTCTTGCCGGCTTTCAGCTCCGCGGTGATCGAGTCCACCACGCCCTGCGAGTAATAGACCGAGAAGTCGGCAAGCTCCACGGACAGCGCGAGCTTGTTCGCGTTGTCGAGGCGCGGGGTCACCTCGATCTAGGCCACGTCGTGGAAACGCACTTGGCCTTTCTTCACGGCGCGCTTGTCGAAGACTTCCGGCGGGATGGTCTTGGGCGCGAGATCGATTCCCTTTTGCTTGGCCTCGTCCAGCACGGCGTGGAAGAGGCCCATTTCAAACTCAAACGCCGGCACGTCCACGCGCGTTGCGCCGCGCTTGCGACATTCGGTGATGACTTCCTCCACGAACAGCCGGCCCACGGGCAGGTTGATCGGGCCGACGACGACGAGCCGCCCGCCGGTTTTGCCGTGGAAAAATTCGTCCGTTCCGCGGCGGGGTGTTGCCTCGGGATAAGAATCCGGGGCGATGCACAGGTTAGGTTGCGGGCTTTGCTTTACTGGCGACGGCCAGAATTCCATCTAACACAGAGCTTACCTCCGGCGCGATTTCCTCGACGGGAATGGTGTCGGCCAACCCGTGGTAGTCCCGCTTAAAGATGCGCTGCGGGGTTCCCAATCTCTCGTAGAACAGCTTGAAGAGCGGGTCGAGAAAATCGTCCGTGACCTTGATGTCCGGCCCCCATGGATCCGGTTTGTTGGTCAGGCGAAGGGCATTTACCAATTCCGCGATGCAGGTTTCGAGGATGGCGAGACGGTTCCTGCGCTCGGCTTCCTCGATGAGATCATCACTGCGCAGGCCCACCTGCACGAATGCGCGCAGGCTGGCGGGAGTGGCGAGGAAATTCTCAATCTCGCGCCGAGTCCACATACATTCGGAGAGTTGGGAGCCGGTCTGGAGTTCCTTGTCGAGCCGGTCGAACAACGCAAAACCCACGAGGTCGGGCTTGGCCTCCCTCAGGCCATGAAAATGGTGCCGGGCGTCCTGCGGTTGATTCGAGCCAATGTAAATCGCCGGAACAGAATCATGGAGAAATGGGGCAGCCGCATGCTTGGTGCGGGCGGCGAGGCTGCGAAGGATGGCGAGGTCGGTGGAGCCTTCGAGATAGAGCATCCAGCCCTTTTGCTCGGCGAGGTAGTAGTCGGCCATGCGGATGCTTTCGAGCGCCTTCTTCACCTGGCCGCGTGAGCGGGTGTCAATGCGGTGAGGCTTGCCGACGAACGCCATGACCACATCGCGCTCTGCGGCTTCCTGGAGCACGATTTCCGAATGGCTGGCGGCGACGATCTGCGAGCGTTGCTGGGCGGCGATGTCCGTGAGCAGGTTATAGATATCCCGCTGGCGGAGGATTTCCAAGTGCGCGTCCGGTTCATCCAGCAGGAGAATGGCCCCCGGATTTGCGAGCATGTAGCTGAGCAGGAGAAGCACTTGCTGGCACCCGCGGCCCGAGGAGGACAAGTCGAGTTCGACGCCCGACGCCTCGCGATAGCCGAGGGAAAGTTCGGCGCGCTCCTTGATGTAGATTGGTTCGAGCAGGGTGATATGGAACAGATTGCGGATATGCGCGATGAGGGCCTGCCACGCCGTCTTGTCCTCGCGCGAGAAGAGCTGCCAGCAGAGGTTGCGAAGCACCTCTGCCGTCCGTCCTTCACCGATGAGGACGCTGATTTCGCCGCCTTCCTTGCGGTGTTCACGCTCAGTCAAACCGGACATGGGCGGGAGAAACACGATGGAGTGGCGGCGGGCACCTTCCGGCACTTTGCCGTCGGTGGAATCCTTGAGTCGGCAGTAGAAGGACTCCTCGTTGGCGTAGTAAAACTCCATCGAACAAGTCCACGGCTTGTCTTCATGGACGCCTTCCGCGGTCAGGGTGATATAGACCTTCTCGGTTCTCGGTTTGCCGCCTTCAGTCTTCGTATCGTTCGTGCGGAGGTTATTCCAAAGCAACCGGGCGCTGGGAATGGGAATGGGATAAAGGTCTCTGCGGTTGATGGTGACTCCTTTGCGCTCGCTGGCCGCGCTGTGGTCACGTTTCTCCGACCAGCGCCGCCATCCGACATCCCAGAGCGTCAGAGCCTGCAAGGCGGACGTCTTTCCGGAGTTGTTAGGGCCGACGAGCACGACTGCGTTGCCGAGTTCGAGGGTGGCGGCTCCAAGCCTTTTGAAGTTGGAGATCGTGAAGCGGGTAATCATGAGCGGTATTCGGTGAAGCTGGCGGCGAGCGCAGCGAAGGTTTTCGGCGCATGTTTGCCGAAACCGATCTTATCCACGAACACGAAATCGTATTGCCGCCCATTTTCCTCGGCGGCGGTGGCGTCGGCGCACCATTGCCGGAGGCGGGCCATCTTCTGCGGGAGATCGAGCTCGGCGCGGCCTTTGGTTTCCACGAGCCAGACAGTGCCATCGGTCATGCGGACGAAGAAGTCCGGGACGCAATTGGAGAGGTCGCCGTTGGATTTCACGGAGGCGAGCGTGAACCCGACGGCGAGGTAGTTCCTGGCGAAGGCAGGCACATCACCCGCATCTTCGAGGAAGGCGGCGAAGCGAAGCTCGAAGCCGCCGGAGTTTGGTTCGCCGACGACTTTGTTGAAGATGCTCTTCGTCGCCGGGAGATGCGCCCGGTAGTCGGTGCGGAATGGGCGCATCGTTTTCAGCCGTATCCGATCCTCGATACGCGTGCTGCCAGCTTCCTGAATGGTGAGCGCGTTGATGGCGGACTTGAAGGCATTAGAGGATTTTGCCCGCGTCCGGCTCGGAGAGATTGCGGAGCACGACGGGGTCTTCGAGATTCACGGGCGATGGGCTGAACAGAAAGTCGCGCATGAAGTCACGCAACTTCGGGTAAAGCAGCTCGAAGCCGCCGACGAGCCGCAGGTCGTTCAGGAGATGCCGTGCGAAGAACGCGACGACGGAGCGATAATTGCGGGTGTCATCCACCATGACGAAGAGCACGGCCTTTTTTCCGAGCTGCTGACTTCGAGTTCCTCCTTGTTCTTGCCGGAGGCGGCCCCGGAAATCTCGCCGTTGATCTTCGTGTGAATGACGGGCACTGCGCCCTGCAACTCGGGACAAATCTATTGCAAATGCCCGCCGACCTCGTCGCAGTTTCGGGAAATGCGGCGGCCAGCAGATCCATGGTTGAGGGAAGGGAGGACTTCATGACGAACCGACAAGCATTCCTTGAAAGTTGTGCCGCGCTCCAGCTCACCTTCTTCGTAGATATCCTGAAACCAGGGGCATGATCGGAATGTGGTAACGGGTGGATTTGGCGCAACTCGCTCGGATGACGCTGCTGGGAAAGGCTATGTTCCGCGAACGCATTTCGAGTGGAACGCTGCGGCGGGGGAAGGTGTGGCGAGGGCAAGCCTGCCTGCGCTAAGGCACCCGCTTCAGAAATTCACAATGTAAGTCACCTGCACGATGCGGTCGAACGGGCGCGGTTCGGTGAGCGGGAATTCGACGCCGGCCATGAATGCGTATTCCAGCGTGCCGGTGAGCGAGTCGCTCCCGTGCATCGCGGAGCTTTCTGGATTCTGCCGGAGCGCGAGGTTGGCGCGGAAGAGCTGCACGAGAAAATTTGCCTGCACGCGCAGCAGCGACATGTCGGGGGTTTCGCGCGCGCGCCGTGCCCACGGCTCTTTCCAGCCGGTGGAGAAAAAATTTCCGAGCGTGAGATCGGATGTCCGTGCCTTCGTGATTTTTTCCCTGATGTGATGCAACGCGCGGCTGCTGATCTTGCGCCGCGCACCCGCGGTTTTCCCTGGTGTCATGTGCATATTCCCTGTGGGGCGGCACGGGGCTTGGGCCGCAGAACGATCTTGGTCCGGGAGGAGGCGAAAGTTTTCAGCGCACGAAACACACGACGAGCAACTGCGCGACGAGGATGCGCAGGAGCATGGTGAGCGGATAGACCGTGGCGTAGGCGACCGAGGGCGCATCCGAGTTGTTGATGGCGTTGGCGAAGGCGAGCGCGGGCGGATCGGTCATGCTGCCGGAGAGCAGGCCGCAGAGATTGATGAAATTTTGCTTCATGAAGAAGCGCCCCACGAATGCCGCGAGTAGCAGAGGCACCAGCGTGATGATCGCGCCGCACGCCATCCAGATTGGACCCTGGCTGGAAAACAGGATTTCAAAAAAATGCTCGCCGGCCTTCAGTCCCGCGCACGCGAGGAAAAGCGTGATGCCTAGTTCGCGCAGCGCGAGATTTGCGGTGAGCGGCATATACCAGAGCAGATTGCCGATTCGCCCGATGCGGCTCATCACGATGGCGACGATGAGCGGGCCGCCCGCGAGGCCCAGACGCACGGGCATGGGCAGATTCGAGATGGAGAACGGATGCATGCCGAGCAACACGCCCAGTGCGATGCCGATGAACATGGTGATGAAGCTCGTGCGGTTGAGTTCCTTCACGGAGTTGCCGAGCACCGCCGCGACCTTCGCGATGTCCGCCTCCTTGCCGACGACCTGGAGCGAGTCGCCGAATTGCAGCGTGAGATTTGGCACCGCGGTCATCTCGATTTCTGAGCGCATGACGCGTGTGACGGTGACGCCGTATCGCTGGGTCAGCTCGAGTTCGCGGATCGTTTTGCCGAGGACCGCCTTCCGCGTCACCACGAAACGCTGGAAGACGACATGCCCCGGAGTCTCCATCAAATCCTCCGGGCTTTCCTGCCCGACGATCAGGCAGAACTCGTGCAGACTCTTCGCCGTGCCGACGGCGAGCAGGATGTCGCCCTCGTGCAAAATGGTATCCGCATTCGCGACGCTGACCTCGGTCTCGCCGAGGTATTTCACCCGCGAAATGACGACTCCGAGTGCGTCCTTGCTCGGGATTTCGTGAAGTCGCAGGCCGTTCAGATTGTGATTGCAGACGCGCACATTCATCCGGTGCAGCGGCTCCGTGGCGCTGAGCTGCTCGGTTTCGAATGCCTTCGCTTCCTTCGCCGGATCGACCTTGAGGAACACGCGCAGCAGCACCATCGCGAGGATGATGCCGATGATTCCAAACGGATAAGCCACCGCATACCCGAGCGCTGGCAGGCTCGCGCGGGCCGCGTCGATGCCCGGCGTTTGCTTGAGCGCCTCCTGCGCCGCGCCGAGCGAAGGAGTGTTCGTCGTCGCCCCGGAAAAGATTCCGACTGCCGCCGCCATGTCAATGTGCAGCAGCCACGAGCCCGCGACCGTGAGCGCCGCGCCGCACAGGACGATGCCGACGGCGAGCGCGTTCAACGGCAGCCCCTGTCGCCGCAGCGAAGTAAGGAAGCCAGGCCCCACCTGGATGCCGATCGTATAAACAAAAAGAATCAGGCCGAAGTCGCGCACGAACCCGAGGGTCTCCGGCGTGAGCGTGAGGTGGAAATGGCCAAAGATGATCCCCGCAAACAGCACGCCCGCGACGCCAAGCTGAATGCCGCGGACCTTGATGTGACCAATCGCCAGTCCGATGACCGCGACCACCGTGAGAATCAGCACGGCATAGGCGACGGGCTGCAACGCCGACAGATCGCTAAACCATTTCATCGTGAAACGGTGCTGCCGCGCCGTGGCGGTGGTTGACGAGATTCGCGGGGGGGATCGAGGGGGCGCCGACTTCCAGAGTGCGCGTCAGTCCCATTGGGTTTTCGATCGAGGTTGCATGCTCCTCACGGCTGCTTCGGCCAAACCGGCATTGGGCTGCGTGCGATTCAGAGGCGGTTTCTCTGCTGCAACGTTGCCGATGTTTACCCTCATGGAATCCCTTATCATCTTTGTCATTCTGGCGAACGGTCGGCCCATCCGGCAACCCGTCTCTTGGGGGAAACTCGCCGGTTCTTGTTTCATGCTTGGCGCTGCCACCGGATGAAATGCGCCTCAATCGGAGTGATGACTCCCCGACGAGCCGGAAACGCGCGGGGCGTGTAGTGCGCGGCGGGGTGATCTTTTTTCGTGATGGCGAAGTAGATGGCGGCGTCACCGGGATGCGATGGCGGCTGCTGCATGGTCATCGGGATCGCATGCGGCTCTCCAGTCTCCGGATTCTCGGAGAAAAGTTCGACGCGCACATCGTCCGGGTTGAGACGGCCCAGGTCGAGCGAGGCCGCGAAGCGCCAGCATTGATCGTCGGAGGTGATTTCGCAGCCGGTGAAACGGACATCCGGCCATGCCTCGGACATGCGGCGATGCCACGAGGCCAGATCGCGTGCGAGTGCCGCGCCGTCGGCAGCCCGCTCATGGAACTGCGTGGCGGCCGGGAGATAGGCACGGTCGGAATATTCGCGCACCATCCGGTCGCTGCTGAATGTGTCAGTCAGTTTGATCATGCTGGCGCGGACGCGGGCGATCCAGCGGCGCGGAAGGCCTTCGGAATCGCGATCGTAAAACTCGGGGATCACCACCTGTTCCAGCAGCCGGTAGAGTTCCTCGGCGTCCTCCGCATCGGAACCGCGACCGCTCCGTCCGCCGATCGCCCAGCCTACTTCGGGCGTGAATGCCTCGTCCCACCATCCGTCGAGCACCGAGAGATTGATGCCGCCATTGGCGATCGCTTTCATGCCGCTGGTGCCACACGCTTCGAGGGGGCGAATCGGAGTATTGAGCCAGACGTCCACGCCGCCGGTCATCGCCTGTCCGACATCCATGTCGTAATCATCGAGGAAGACAGCGCGGTGACGGACTTCCGGGCGCGCACAGAAGCGGGCGACCTCCCTGACCATGTCGCGGCCGAAGTGATCGTTCGGGTGCGCCTTTCCTGCGATGATGATCTGCACGGGTCGCCCGCTGGAAGTGAGGATGCGCATCAGCCGGTCGAGGTCGTGCAGGATCAGGGCGGGACGTTTGTAACCGGTGAACCGCCGGGCGAATCCGATGGTTAGCGCGCCGCAGTCGAGGACGCGGTCCGCATGGTCGGCCAGGAGTGAAGCCTGCCCGTGCGCTCGCCCGGCCTTGCGCAGGTGGCGGCGCACGTATTCCACGAGGTCCGCGCGGGCCTTGTTGCGGAAGTTCCAGATGGCCTCATCGCTCACATGGGCCAGCGCTGCGGAGGCCTCGCCAAGTTGCCGTGACCAGCCCGACTTGAAAGATTCTTGCCAGAGTTCGTTGGCGGCGGCCGAGTCCCACGTCGGCACATGCACACCATTTGTGATGTGCGACACGGGCACCTCCGCGATGGGCCAATCGCGAAACAGCGGCGCGAAAAGCCTCCGGCTCACTTCGCCGTGGAGCCTGCTCACGCCGTTGATCCGCCCCGAACCGCGCATCGCGAGAAATGCCATGTTGAATGGCGACGATTTGTTTTCCGGATCCATGCGACCCATGGCGAGCAGTAGTTCGGCGGGGATCCCCGCCTCACGCACGAGAGCAGCCGCGTATTGCGAGACCTCGCCGGGATCAAAGACATCAAACGCAGCCTCCACCGGTGTGTGCGTGGTGAAGACGTTGCCGGCGCGCGTGGCCCACAGAGCTTCGTCAAAAGTGATGCCTGCACGCTTTGCAAAGGAAGCGGCGCGGGCGACGACGACGAACGCGGCATGACCTTCATTGAGGTGGCAGACATCGGGCTCGATGCCGAGCTTCTCGGTGAGCTGCCAGCCGCCCACGCCAAGCACGAGTTCCTGCAGCAGGCGGGTCGTTCGGTTTGAATTGTAGAGTTGCCCCGTGATGGCCCGGTCGGACGGGCTGTTCATCGGATCGTTGCTGTCGAGCAGGAGCAGTCGCACGCTGCCGACACGCGCCTCCCACGTCCGCAGCATGAGCGTGCGTCCTGGCAGTTCGAGCCGGACCCGGGGCCAGCGGCCGTCCGCTCCCTTCAACTGCGTCACCGGGAGGCTGCCCGGCCCGTTGTAGGGGAAGACCTCCATCTGCGATCCATCCTCGCCGAGCAACTGGCGGAAGTAACCCTGCTGGTAGAGGAGACCCACAGCAACAAGCGGAATGCCCTGGCTGCTGGCACTCTTCAAATGATCACCGGCCAGCATTCCCAGGCCGCCGGAATAGATCGGCAGCGCCTCCGTCAAGGCCGAACTCCATGCTGAAATACGCCACTTGGTTCGGCAGTCCCGCACTCTCGCGGGTCGCGAACCAGCTTGGCTGCGCATTTGCGCGCTCGATACGCATCCGCATGTGATCGAGGTCGGACCGGAAGGCAGGGTCAGGCGCGGCAGCTTCGAGCCGATCCCAATGGACATTCAGCAGGATGGTCAGCGGATTGCGCGTGCGTTCCCACATATCGGCGTCCAGCCGCGCCCAGATGCGCGATGCCGTCTGGCTGCCAGTCCAGCGGAGATCCATCGCGAGGCTGGCGAGGGGATGCAGGACTTCGGGTAGCTCACGGTTGATCAACAGGTGCATGGCGGCGGTCAGTTGTCGTTTTCGAAAAGATGCGCCCACGCGCGAAGCGGGCGGAAGGTCGGCGTCTTCTTGCGCTGGTGGCCGGCCATGCGTGTGAGCACGTCGTCGAGCATCCGCACAGCGTCCACGATGTAGGGCCCCTTGTTGAGCATGACGCATTCGGCCCTCTCGGCCATGGCGGCGTCAGTGATCTCCGCGCGCGTCGGCACTCCTTTTTTTGCGAGCGTCTCGAGGACCTGCGTCGCCCAGATGACGGGAACATGCGCAGCTTCACAAAGCCACAGGATCTCCTCCTGCATCTCCGCGACGCGCAGGTAACCCATCTCCACCGCCAGATCGCCGCGCGCGATCATGACTGCGAACGGCCCGCGCCCCGCCGCGCGCACGATGATGTCCGGAAGGTTGTGGACCGCCCGCGCAGTCTCGATCTTTGCGACGACGCCGAGCTTCGCCTTGCGGTGAAAACGCGCCCGGCGCGCATCGAGTTCACCCAGCAGGACGCTGATGTCCTCCGCACGTTGCACGAAGGAATACCCCACGAGATCCGCGTGCCGGACAATGAAATCGAGATCGCCCAGGTCCTTATCCGTCAGGGGCGGGATGTGCAGATCGGTGTCCGGAAAATTGAGTGCCATGTCACTGCGGAACTTTTCCCCCTGCGGACGCGCAGCGATGACCCGGAGCACCGCGCCTTCGGGGACGATCCGTTCGACTTCCGCCCGGATCCGGGCCTCGTTGAAACAGACCACCCGCTTCGCCCGCAGTTCGGAGAAAATCTCCGTGAGCGAACAGCGGGCCTGAATATGAATCTTCGGATGCATGACCGGTGTCCCGCGCGTGAGCAGGATGCGGTCACCGAGATGCACCCGGTGGCCTTCCTCCGGCACAATTACGTCCGCCGTCCGCGCGCGCGGTCCGGTGAGGTCCATCAGAATCGGGCAGGAGCGCCGGCAGGCACTCGCGGCAGCGCGCACGTTGCGGATCATCTTCAGCCACGTGCCCGGATCGTCGTGCGCGCAGTTGATGCGGACGCAATCCGTCCCGTTCTCGATGAGACTCCGCACCAGCGACCGCTTCGTGGCGGCCTCCGTCGGCAGCGTCACCATGATGCGCACGGAGCGCTCCGCGGAAATCGGGCCGAGCACTGCCTTCGCGTTTCGCTCCGGCGTCTCCGCAGCTTCGTTAAAGCGTCGTCTCGACGGACGCGCGGGAAGCGCTGAGGGATCGATTCCGACGATTGCTCCCAGCGTGGCGAGCACCGTGTCGAGCATCGGCAGGACGTGGGCTTCGCAACGCCCGAGTGAGGAGAGACCCAGCGGGACCATCGCGTCCTGCATCGGCCTCAGATCGTGATGCCGGAGCGCGAGGTAGTGGGCGAGATTCAGCGCACTCTTTCTGAAAGCCGTCCCGGCCACCTGGGGCCGCCACCGCCCTGCGAGGACTTCCCCGGCCCGCGCGATCTCCACGCGCAGGGCGAGAAGCTCCCGGAGTACTCGCCGGGCGGTCTGTGGTGTACGGCTCATGATGCAGTTGTTTCCGTTCGGAGGGAGCCGGTCAAAGTTCCGTCTGTGACGTTTGTGTTTCGATCATTCGACTTCTATGAGGCTCTTGCAAAACCTACACGGTCACCGACGCGCGGCGTCATCGCTCAGAGGAGCGAAGGCATCTCGCCCGCTTGCTGCTGAGGTTTT
>Ga0105046_10005763_pt1 | contig 19572 bp, 14 predicted proteins | sample MAT03_FD_78385 | JGI IMG/M metagenome (GOLD analysis project Ga0105046, IMG submission 78385) | Freshwater microbial communities from Lake Fryxell liftoff mats and glacier meltwater in Antarctica - MAT-03 (megahit assembly) | ecosystem: Environmental > Aquatic > Freshwater > Ice > Liftoff... | reverse complement strand
TTTCGTGACCACCAGCTCGGCCCGACGGCTGGCTTCGTAGCTCCACTCAGTTCATGGCCAGATGTCGCCGCCGCTGGGTGCTCCGCCCGTGGGATCCGGGCGCGTATCAGCTCGACGCAAGTCTTCGGGCGGCTGAAGCGATTCGGAGTAGCGCTTGGAGTTCCAAGCAGACGCTCCGATGAACCCCACGACGACCAGGACACCGATGGCAACGAAGACGAAACCGAGGAAAGTCTCCATTGACACACTGTACGGGTTCGGCCGCGACAGCCCCGAGGAGCGCCGATGCGGGGTGCGAAAAGCCAGCGCTCCACTCGAAGTTCGGCAGATGCTCGACGGCGCTTGGGTCGTCCGGGCCTCCGCTACGAGATCGTGTGGATCACCCCGAGCAGGATGGCTGGATGGCGAACGCCAACAGGTACGGTGCGAATCGCCGGAGCGGGACGTATCGAGCTGCAATCCGTACTCCCTTCTGCGTCGACGTGACCGGCGCCAGCCTGGTCAGCGACCAATGGCCCAGTGGGAGTATCCCGACACCGACGGCACCGGAACCTGGTGTTGCAAAGATCGCGCCGACGACCGCTGCTGCTGCCTCGTCCAACCGGTTTCGTGGATGCTCGGTGGCCGCCAGCAGGTCGTGGAGCACATTCGCTGCCGCAGTTGGTGGGTTGCTCGAGACGGCTGCGGTGTTGAGGGCGACAACCAACAGAGTTGTAGAGGTGAGGTCGCCGTACCGCCAAGCGACGAAGAGGTCGCGCCCGAGCCTTCATGCCAGCAGCCCACAAACCGAGCAGCGCTCGGTTGCGTTCGTTGATCTCCTCCCTGGACTGGTCAAGTTCCTTGCGGGTCTCCAAGGTCGGGTAGGCCTCGAGCAACAAGACCAGTGACGCCCCGATCAAGCCGGATCCAAGTGCTCCCATCCTCATCGCCACTGGCAGGTTCTCGATGATGCGGCGTCGAGCGCTATCCCGCTCACCGACGTGACATTGCTATAAGCCGAAGCGGTTGGAGCCAGGCCCTCGAACGAGTTCGAGGCAAGAACCGTTTGTGCACGCCTGCCGAGTGAGTAGCGGGCGCATGTGAGGACGAGTCCGCCTGCGCCGGTTGCTGCCTGTCCCCGTTGCCGTCGCTCATGCCGAAGTACACGTTGCTTGCGCCCAGGCCCAACGAGCCAACCGTGGCCGCAGTGCCGGCAACGCTCTCCTCAGCCGTCGCCGGCTCAACTGTCGCCGTCGGGGAAGGACCGGCACTTCTACCCAGCCAACGGCTACGACCCATCGTTCGATCCCCCTGGTAAGGCTTACCTGCGGAATCTGAGCAGATGGAAGAGCGCTCAGTCAACGAGGGTCGAGAACGTTCATCCTCTCGGGTGGCGTTCGTTCGGGAACATAGCGGTTGTCCACTTCGGCGGGGTGCTCCGACACGTTGGCGACGTCGACGCGCCCGTTCAGGGAGCATCGAGGGCCACATCACGAAATCCATTGATGATCGTTCGGCCCGCAAGCGGCGTAGCCAGGTCAGCTACACCTTGCGCACCAGCGCAGTCGTCGCCCGGCATGTCGTAGTAGGCGCGCAGCGTCACCTCGTCGTCGTCCTCGTCGACCTCGACTCGGATGTCACCGCACGCACTCGCCGTGAACACGTCGATCACGCGGTCATCGAGCGCCCGCGGCACCGCAGTGTCGATGCGGATCGATTCGTCGGCGCAACCAGCAGCCGCGACCACGAGAAGAATTGGAGCCACGACCCGACCTGGTTTGTAACCGCTGCGGGGAAGAGGGACAGAGGGCGAATCACACATTGACCTGGCCGGGAACCAAGCCAAGCTTGCGCGCCGCCTGGCCACACCACCGAAATCGTCGGGCATCGTGTAAAGGAGCGTCAGCCGACTCGTTCGGGGACTCGCTCGCCCTCGAGCGAGGCGATCGCTGCAGGTTCCCAATCAGGGTCACCACCGTCTGGACCTCCGAAGAACGGGTTGTCGGACTCACCGGCCTCCGCTGCGTCCCCTCGGCGAACCAACCGCACGACCAACCGGGCGGCGAGGATCAGCAGGTCGAGGATCAACACGACGATCAGCACGATCAACAACCACGGACGATGGTTGGTCGTGGTTGTCGCCGTGACCGACGGGCCGTTGCCAGACGCCGTCACTTGCCACACGGCTTCACCCCACACGGGTGATGGCAGCTCGGCCTGGACCACCTCCTCCCAGGTCTGCCCAGGCTTGATGCTGCCGGGGTCGGCCAGATCCAACACGACAAGATCCTCGTTCGAGTTCCGACCCACCGATCCCGCAAGGACTACCCGTTCAACCGGCTGCGACGACCGATTCCGCACCTGCACGGTCACGTCGTAGGTCGTGGCTCCCGCAGCGCTCGAGCGAAGGCGCTCGGAAATTCCGGCGCTCGCTTGGTCGGCGCTGATCTCCACCACGAAGGGCTGGACAAACCCCGAGGGGCCAACTGTCGGTGCGACCGGGTGGTCGATGATGACGAGAGGTGCCACGGCGAGCTGAGTGTTGTCGGCGTCGACCACGCGTACCAGACAGGGGCACGGTGCGGGCGGAACCGCGACGGGAATCGACGAAAGGGTTGTTCCGCCTCCACGATTGAGCCGGAGCCCTTCGCTTTCGATCATGTTGCAGTCGACGGAGCCGCGCAAGGCGTCGTTCCCGCAGATCGAGATGATCACTGCCGATCCGTCGAATCCGTCCAGGCTGAAGTCCATGCGATCGCCCGGCGCGAGCTCGTCTCGCAGAAGCACGACGGTGGGTCCAGTCGTTGTTGACTGGGCGACAGCAACGCCGCCGACGACGAGCACCAGCAACACGCTGGTCCCGAGGGTAGCGACGAGGCGCTTCAGTCCAGTTCTCACGTGCGCTGCGGTTCCACCTGATCGGATTCGAGTTGATCGTGCGATGCCGGCACGTCGGCGGCGGCCGCTGCCAACACTTCGGCGTTGCGCTGCTGGTGGCGGCGGTACGCCCGAACGCCGAGGAAGGCGAACAGAATGATGAGTAACCCGAAGAGCACGGCGATCGGGATGGCGAGTGTGTTCGAGCTCCGACTGATCTCACTGACCTGGACGTCTTGGCCTTCGGGGTTCAAGATCACCTCGGTGGTCGCCACGCCGAAAGCGGGAACGTTTTCCACCGTGAGGGTGACGGGGACGGCGCCGCCCGGCAACAACGTGCCGAAGTCCGATTGGGCCAGTGTCTGCTTGCCGAGCCCGAACGGCCCGCCGACCGACACTGCAGATGACCCGCTGAGGGTGACGTTTCCGCGGTTGACGATCGTGTAGCTGACGGTCGCTGTGCCTGCCAGAGGGTTCAGTGCCGGCTCGTAGTCGGTGGACAGGTCCTCGATCGCCAATTCGGTGGACAGTGGGCCGTTCACTCTGACGAAGAGTTGGGTACCCGTTCGTCGGTCGAGGATGACGACCTGTTCTTCGTTGCCGGTACTGCGTGACTGGTTCGAGGCCAGGATCGCACCGCGATAATCGCCGGGCGCAGCGTTCTCGGGCACGGTGAGCGTGAAGGGGATCGTGACCTGCTGGCCAGGCGAAACCGTGATAAATTCCTGTGCCATCGTGACCCAGCTTCCTGCCTCGGTGGGGTCGTCGGTGCCAGGCGTGACGTCGATTGCTCCGTCGGCCGTGTTGAACGCATCGACGCCGTAGACACGGAACGTCAGTTGGGCCGTTCCGTAGTTGAAGAGTGTGACGGCGTCCGGCAGCTCGGCGCCCGGATCGGCGGTGTATGTGAGGTTGGGACGGTTACCGGCTTCGTTGGGATCGTCCGAGCCGGCGGGCGACAGCGCCCAACTGTGAATAATCTCGCCAGGTGCGACAGGAGCGGGCAGAGCGTCGTCGACCGACACCGGTGGTACGCCGTCATCGGTTGGGGCGGGGGCCTGCGCTGCGACCGTGGCGCTGAACGCCGAGACAATGACGGCGACTGCGAATGCAGCTGCGAGGACCCTGGGCCGAGAGATCATGGGCGATAGTACTTTCAGGTTCAGGAACGACGAGGGCGGTACGGGGCTCGGGCCCCGCACCGCCACACGACATTCGTTAGGTATTGCTATTCAATCAGCTCACTGAGATCAGGGAGTCGTACCGGTACCGCTGGGAAGAACCGTGAAGTTCAAGATGCCGGTGTAGGTGTCGTTGTTCGCCGAAAGCGGGATCAACATCCGCAGACGGGCATCCATTTGAGCGATGCCGAGTCCGGCGTTCGGGCTCGCCTGCGCCAGACGGCGGCCGGTGCCCAGCCCGGTACCGGTGGTAACGCCGGTGCCGGGCAGAACCGGCGTTCCAGCTGCCAGAGTCATGGTCGGGGTGAAGCCCGCCTGGATCACCGGGTTCCAACCGAGGTAGTCGCCATCGATGATGTTGGTGGAGGCGACCGTACCAACGAAGTCCGACATCTGGCCACGAACTTCCCAACCGAGGTCGGTGTCACGGGTGTCCGCAACGGTGACCTCGTTGATGAAACCGTTCGCCTCGTAGTACTGGCCCGCAAGCGCACCAGTGTTCACGATGGTGGCCGTGCCGAGGTTGACGCCGCACTCCGTGGGGTACGTCGCCGGGCTCGGGAACGGGTAGTTGTTGAACTGCGGGTCCGGGGTCACGGCGTCGGCCAAGAGGCCGGCACCGGTCGGGAACACGCCATTGGGGGTGATGTCCGGCGTTGTGCCAACCTGGCTAGCGGATGCAGCTACCGCCCCCAGAGCCGTCGGGAAGCCTGGGAACGCATCGACTGCCGGCACCGCCGGCAGAGCGCCGTTCACACCGCAACGCTGAGTCAGCACGAGCTGACCCACCGGGCGGACGACGGTGATGCGCTGCTGGACGACCTGCGCGTTGTTCGATGTGCCCGTAACAACGCCACCCGGACCGGAGTTCGGAGTGGCGTACACAACGGTCAACGTGAACGTGTAGGGAGTGCCAGGCGTGATGCCCGGAACCACCTGCGTGATCCCTGCGCCACCCACGGACGGGATGGTGAAGGTCGCGGGACCAGTCGTCGGCGCCGGCGAAACCGCCAGCCCGAGGCTCGTCGGAAGTGCCGTACGGGCGCCACCGATCGTGACAGCAGGAGTTGTGATCGTCACTTGGCCGACACCGGGTGTCAGCAACGGAAGGATCGCCGGCTGAGCAGCAGCGCTCGGGATGAAGGACAGCGTGTTCGACACCGGGCTCAGACCCGTGGGGTTGGTTGCCCTCAGTGTCACGCTGTACGTCGTGCCGGTCGTCAAACCGGGGACCGTGAACGACGTCGCTCCCGCTGGGACGCTGATCGCAGCAAGCGCCGGGCCAGGTGGGAGTGTCGGTGTGACAGTCGCCGTGTAGCCCGTCGTCGCCGGCGTTGACGGTGCGTGGGTGAAGTTCACCGTGGCACTGGTTGCGGTGACACTGGTGGTGGTCAACACCGGAGCGGCCGGTGCGACACCGACCGAATAGCTGGTCGCCGTGACCGTGATCGGCGTCGACCAGTAGTTGGTCGTCTGGCCGGCCAATGCGCAGGCAAAGCCGATGTTGTACGTGCCAGGAACGAGTGCCGCACCGAACCCCGCCAGGTTGAACGACGGGATCGGCGTGATGTTGCCGATGGACGAGGGGTTCAACGTGTCGACGAACGTCCCAGAGATAGACAGCAACGACGACGTAAATCCGGTGCCGCCGACCGCTGTTGCGCCGGTGGCGGTCCACGTCAGCGTTGCTGGGTCGTTGGCCGTGTTGGAGATGAAGGCCCCCCAGCGGTAACCGGCGATGCCGTTGCCGTTGCAGGTTGCGGGTGCCGGGTTCGGAGCCATCGCCAGTGGCGTGGAAAGCGGATTGGTGGCCGCGATGGTGACCGAACCGTTCGGGGCAGTACCTGGCGGCAATGCCTGTGCAGGGCTGTTGGAGACGATCAGACCACCGGCTGCTACGGCAAACGCCGTAGCACCGATGATGAGTCGCTTGACTTTGGGTTGCATGATGTGATGCTTACCTTTCGATGAGTTTCTGTGAATGGGGTGGAGGTTGGATCAGTTGGACTGGCCAGCGATGAGGCTGCCCTTGAGGGCGGTGTTGCCGCAGTCAGCAGAGACGAGGAACCCGAATCTCTGGATGGTTGCTGACTCCTGGCAGATCGCTGCCAGGCCCGCTCCGGCGCCATCGGGATCCTTGAACATGCTCTTGAGGCCGTCGTTGCCGAAAGCAGCGTCGATCTTGCTGGTCTGCACGACGTTGTAGACGGTGCGACCGAAGACCGGGTTGTTGTAGAACGCGGTAACCGGAGTGCGGGTCGTGCCCGAACCCGCAAAGGCCACTCCGAGGTTGTTGCCGACCCCGTCGTTGGTGATCGCAGCGAGGCCGACACCGTCGGTCTGCGGGTTCGGTGACGCAACCCCGTTGGACTTGCCGATGAACGCACCGGCTGAGAAACCGACGACGACCTGGACGGTGGGATTGGCGTCTCCACGCGCTTTCAGTTCCGTGGAGTCGTTCTCCTGAAGCCGCGAGGCCAAGGTCGGGGTGCAGACAGATGTTGCTGCCGCCTCCTGCCCGTTTGTCACGTTGTAGACGCCTCGAGTGAACGAGAAGGTCCCCGAGCCGGTCTGGATGCCGCATGCGAGCACGTTGATCGTGGTGGTCCCGTTATCGGCGAGGAACGGCTGCGCTGCGCCCGTCGTGTTGCTGAACAGTGAAGTGAGTTCGCCTCGCGTCCAGCGGGTCTTCACCAGGTTCGAGGTGCTGGTGACGGGGTTGATCGTGTTGCCCACAACACCGTTGCGATAGAAACCAAGGCTGACGGCGTCACGGCCGAGCACCGAATACGTCAGCGCCGTACCGAGGTCACCGCTGGCCGGACCACTCGAGGTCCGGGCGAAGTCGATCTGGCCGCCGACGTCGGTGATCCCACTGCACGCCGCGGTGCCCCAGCCAGTGAGGTCGATTGACCGGCTGAGCGCCTCACGACCGTTAGTCGAGCCGTTCGGACGGTCGAACGAGGGACCGCCGAGTTTGGTGCTGATACAGGTGTCGCCTCCGGGATCCGGGTTGAGGGCGTTGTACGACAGCAACTGCTGGCCGTTGCTCGCGATCGCCGGCGAGTAACGCTCTTGAGCTGCCGTGAGGGCGGGGGCAGGCGCGTACCCCGCCAAAGCGTTCGTGACGTCCTGGGTCGTGTCCGAGCCCACGCCGACGAATGCGGTGGGGAACTGAGGGTCGGCTTGAGCGGTGCCGCCGACCAATCCAAGTGCGGCGACGGCACCGACAGCGGAGACCACTGCAGCACCCTTCACCAGGTTCTTCTTGAGAGTCATTGTGGTTGTGATCCCTTCACAGGTTGTTTGAACTCCGCCCGAGCCGTTGCACGGACAAGAGCACTCTGACAGGCCCATCTGACGCTCAGGTGGCCACCAGATGAACGGCAGACGTGATCGTCAAGTGTTCATCTGGGCGTCACCGGGCGGTCAGCCGAAACGCCCGTTGACGTAATCATCGGTGCGCTGGTCCTGCGGCGACGAGAACATCGCGGTGGTCGGACCGTGCTCGACGATGTAGCCGGGAGTTCCCTGCTCAGCGAGGAAAAACGCGCAGAGATCAGACACCCGAGCGGCCTGCTGCATGTTGTGCGTGACGATCACGATGGTGACCTCGTCGACGAGTTCCATGATCGTCTGCTCGATACGGCGCGTCGACGTGGGATCGAGCGCCGAACACGGCTCGTCCATCAACAACACCTTCGGCTTGATCGCTAGGGCCCGAGCGATGCACAGCCGCTGCTGCTGGCCGCCCGACAGGCCACCACCCGGTTGGCGGAGCCGGTCCTTGACCTCGTTCCACAGTCCCGCCTTACCGAGGCACGACTCGACGAGCGCGTCCTTATCCGACTGGTTGACCTTGGTGCCGGTGAGTCGAAGGCTGGCGATCACGTTGTCGTAGATTGACATCGCCGGGAACGGGTTCGGTTTCTGGAACACCATGCCGATTTCGCGGCGGGCGTCGGTGAGCTTGCGCGACGGGTCGTAGATGTCGTGACCGTCGAGCAGCACTTCGCCTGCCAACGACGCCGATGGGATCATCTCGTGCATCCGGTTGAGGATCCGAAGGAACGTCGACTTGCCACAACCAGACGGGCCGATGAGCGACGTGACGTGGCCGGCAGGCATGTCGAGCGACACGCGGTCGAGCACGTTGTGCGTACCGAACCAGGCGGTGATGCTACGGGCCTCGATGCCAGTGAGTTCTTCCGACACCACTTGCCGGGTGAGGATCTGGGGCGCCGGATCGTCGAGGTCGACGACAGCGACTTCGTTGACGGCGATGATCACCCGCGCCGCCAGGGCGCTGTGTGGCGCCGCCCACGAGGGATCGACGTCGCCGTGCCAGTCGGGCGCCTCGACGAGCAGCGGGTCCTCGAACGGGCCGTGGCCGTTCGACTGAGAAACGGGCGTCGGTAATGGGTTCACTGGCGTCCCCTGCACGACAGCGCGCGGGCCACCCAGCGAGTCCAGCAGGTCGCGGAATTCCGCGACGCGCCCGAGCGGAGGCGACACACCGAAATCGGCGATCCCTGGCACGATCAGAATCGTCCAGGATTCGTCAGCAGCGTGGATGACGCCCGTCAGATCGGTGATCATCCACGACCAGTCGAAGTCACCGTCGACCGCCGTGATACGGCTCGACGAGACCTTGATGGTGGCATCGTGCAACGGCGCGACGAGCGCACCCTGTCGTTGAGGGTCACCTCCGACGAGTTGCACGACGGCAGCGTTCGGGAACGATGCAAGCACGTGCTCGGCGTCGGCACCGTTCGACGATGCCGACGTGAGTCCGTCGGCGGATGGGGCTGGGATGTCAGTCATAGGAGATTGGGGAGCAGACGGGCGACCTCACCGGAGGTCGCGAGACCGACGAGGAGGAGTGGCGGGAGAAAGACGATCCAGGCCTGGGCGTGGCCCCATCGATGCCAGGCCCAGACAGCGCCGACCGACAACAGGATCAGTCCTTGGATCCACAACGCAAGCGCCCATAGTGTTGAGGTGTCGGCACCCATCAGACGCTCGGCAGCCGGGAGGGTATTGGGGGTGTAAATCCGGGGAGCTCCGACCACTGCACCTTCGCTGAGCTCGGCGTCGATACGCAGGACGCCGTCGGGGAGGAAAGGTCGCCCGTCGGCGGTGGCGAGCAGCAGTCGCCCAGTACCCGGCTCGGCTGGAGATGGAATCGGGTCGCCTTCTCGGCGAACACCGATCACCACGTACTCGAACACGCCTTGGCCGGTGGTCACGGTGATCAAGTCGTCGGCCTCGAGTTGGTCGATCTTCGAGAACGGTCCCCCGAAGGCAGCGTGGCGACCCATGATCACGCTTGCACCGATCTGTCCCGGCAGCGGCGTGTCGCGGCGGTGGCCGGGACCGGAGAAGAGTGCACTGGGCGTGGTGCCCTCCACCACGACCTGGCGCAGCCCAATCTCCGGGATCTCGATGTATGCGACAGGGGTCCCGATCGCCAGTTCCCGGGTCTCTGAGTCGGTTGGCCCGATGGGTGCAGTGCCATTCGCGAGGTCACTTCGAAAGGAATCGAACTTACGCTCCTGCGCCGAGGTCTGCTGGAACGACCCGATGAGCACCAGTTGCAGCACCAGGGTGAACGCCATGATGAACACGATGATCAGCGCCGCCCGCGCGAGTTGCTTTCCCGGGCTGAGCGGTGGTACCGACGACGACTGCTCGAACGACGAGGTCGGCGGCGCCTCAAGGCGCTCCGAGGTCGAGGCCTTCGAACGAGACCACCGGTTCCACCTTGCGCGGGGCGGCGACGCAGTGGCGGTGGCGGTCACGACCCGACCGGTCGGACCTTGGGCTTACGTCCGAGCAGGATGGCCATCCGTCCGAAGACCAGCAGCAGCACTCCCCAGACCATCAGCGCCGTGGTCGACGACCCCGTCGACGGGATGGTACCCGTCGAGCCAGACGTACTACCGCCAGTGCTCGACCCGCCGACGACGGGCGTAGCCGCAGCAGCAATCACGAACGTGACCGTCCGCTGTGGGCTTGACGCTCCCGTCATCGTCACCGTGTAGCTACCGGGGGCGGTTGGCGCCGCGGTGAAACTGCCGGCCGCACTGCTGGTGGTCAGCTGGTCTGGGCGGCGAATACCGGTGGGGCCATCACCGTCGAGGGCCGTTGCCGCACGACATGTGCCCGTCACCGATGCCGGCGTCGACTGTGGTTGCGAGAACGTGATGGTCTCGCCGACCGTACAGTTCGGATAGCCGACGGTGTACGAGCCGCCGGGGCTGGGTGTAGCCGGGGTGACAGTCGCCGTCGCACCACCAGCGACTGGGGTGGGGGTGGTGGTGGTGGTGGTGGTGGCACCGCCAGCGACGGTCGTCGTGGTTGTGCGGGCGACGGTAGTGGTCGTCGTGGCTGCTGTGGTCGTCGTCGTGGCTGCGGTGGTGGTCGTCGTGGCTGCGGTGGTAGTCGTGGTTGTTGTGGGAGTTGAGGTCGAGTACGAACCCGCAGCGATCGTGATGTTCGTGGTCCAGAATCGAACCGTCTGCGTCGCCAGCGAGCACGCGAACCCGATCGAGTAGTTTCCGTCGGGCAGCAGCGCACCGTACACGTCGAGCCGGAAGCTCGGAATGGGGGTGACCTGACCACCATTTCCGGTGTTGACCGCCGTGTTCAGATTGACCTGATTGATGCCCGTGCTCGACACGAGCGGAAACGTGGGGGCCACACCACCGCCGGTCACGGTCGGCCCGTCTGAGGTGTAGACAAACGTCGCCGGATCGTTCGCTGCGGCCGAGATGAACGTTTGCCAGCGGTACCCGGCAACCGAATCGCCGGGACAGAACGCAGGCGCAGGATCGGGACGTATGGCCACGACGCCGCTGAGCGGACCGGACGCCGGCGACAACACGACCGGACCGTTCGGGGCCGTGCCGGGCGCGGCGGCGAGAGCATTCGAGTCGCCAGGCGAGCGCCCGGACACCACGGCGCCCACTTCGATCCCGAGCATCATCACACACACGATTGCGGCGAGAACGCACGAGTCTCGTGCGAATCGTCGCAGCATCTTGGACTGGATCATGACATCTCCTTGTGGTGAACCGGCGAACGCCGGGAACGACGAACGTAAAACACACCCACAGCACCGATTGCTAGGACTGCGGCGAGCACGACGGCAAACGGGCCCGAGTTGGAACCCTGATCGGAGGGGATCCCCGATGTCGCGCCGGCAGCCGGCGACGTGACCTCCCACCGGACCTCTGCGGGCTTGTCTTCGGTGTCTCGACTGACCTCGAAGAGCGTGTCCCAGAAGCTGGCGGTGTCGCCGAAGTAGCTACATGCCACGCCGACCCTGTAGGTGCCATCGGGCAGCGTGCCGGGTGGGAAGATCTCGAAGCTCGCAGCCCGCAAGCCGATGATCAGACCGGGAAAGCCGAGACTGCCGTTGGGTGCGGTCAGCACGGCCGTGATCGGATTCGTGTCGAGTCCGTACAGGGCGTACATGCCGTCGCCGTCGGGCCCGATCGAGTTGTAGCGCAGCGTGCCCGGATCGACCTCGGCCGGCACGATGAAGGTCTGCACGCGCCACTGATCGTTTCGACTGTCGCCTGGGCATGACGCGCCGCCCGGCAGCAGGAGGCCGAACACGGTGCTGCCGTTCCCCTCGGTGAGCGCCTCTCTGGTCTCGTTGACGATGGTCACCGAGCCGAGATCCACCGGTTCGTCCACCGATTGTGCGCTGACTGTCGCTGGGATCGTGACGAACGCGACGAATGCGGCGATCGTGGCAACATTGCGGCCCTTCATGCCGGGCCGCCTGCCGGCATCGACCCGGTGAGCCCATCAGCACCTCGTGGCGTGCGACGCGGACGCTTCGTCAGTTCCAATGCGAGCAAGGCTGACATGAGCGCAACGCCGCTCGCGGCAGGAACGGCGTAGCGAGTCACCGCCGTCCCTTCATCAGGCGTGGCAACCGTGGACGGGCTCGGGATCTCCTCCGACTCCTCGTCGGCGGTGACCTCCCCCTCGTTCGGGGTTTCGACAACCGTGGACTCCGGTGTGGGTTGTTCGACCGGGACGGTCGTGGTCGCCGGAGCCGAACCGGTCGTCGGTGCACGTCGCACGGGCGTCGAAGCCGACGGCGCGCCGGTAGTTGGTTGCTGCGGTATCGATGCCGACGGCACCGCTTCGGGTGCCGGAGCCGGTGGGGGTGCCGGAGCCAGTGTCGGTGCCGGAGCCGGTGTCGGTGTCGGTGTCGGTGTCGGCTGCAACGCCACGATCGCGTCGGCCGTCGTCAGTGCCTGAGCGGTCAACGAATCGGGGAGCGGGAGGTAGCCGATCGGGAGATTGCCGAGTTCGGTGCCGGGCGCCTGCCCGTCCGTCGCGACGTACCTGACGAATTCGGCGTAGTCCGATCGGGCCTCTGCGTCGAGAGTGAGAGGAGCAACAGCGGCATACGTGAGCGTGGTGAGTGGATACGCCTCAGCGGGCTGGCCAAGTACCGCAGGCTCCCTGAACGTTGCAATCTCGCGAGGCTTCATCGACTCGACTCCGGCCCGCAAACCCTGTTCGGTTGGTCCGACGAACGTCCGATCAGGACGGTTGTCCCCTGCCCGGCTCAAGCGGGCCGTCTGCAGGCCGTAGCGCGCCGCCGAGGAGGTGTCGGTCACGGACATGAACGTCCGGAACCCGAGCAATTGCGGCTCGGAACGCGACCACGCGACGCCCGCGTCGATGGCGAAGTTGTTGAGAACGACGCGAGCACGGTCGAACGCTCCTCGTGTCATCGTCGCCGCCTCCTCGAAACTACGGGCGTAGGGAAGCCAGTCGGTGCCGCAGAGCGGAGGTGGCACGACACCCCGCGCACCGATCGGACCCGATCGGAAGCAGAAAGGGTCGGCCTTCGGGAACGAGAGCGGCGTCGTATCAGCGAACGGGAAACCCGTCGGATTGTTCGCGGCGGTCGTCGAGTAAACAGGGTTGACGCGCATGTCCCACTGGTCGGGCTGGCCATTGAGCCACGCCCGGGCCTCGGGATCGCCGAGGACCCACTCCCAGAGTTGCCTCGCAGCATCGGAGTTCCCCGTCGGGACAGTGAGCGATGAGAAGTTGCGATCACCGTTGCCGAGCATGGAGAACTCCGGGTTGAACTGCACGAAGTCGGGATCGAGGCCGATGTGGGACGGATTCGTGTCAACCCAGTCGTAGTCGGGCTTCTCGATGATCCGAACCGACAGCGTGTACGACTGCGTCAGGAGTTTCGCCACCAGCCTCGGCGTCAGGTTGAGATCCGCAACACGCACGCCGGCGAGTTCCTGGGCGGCCGCCGGGGACGTGGGCTTCGGGACCCGCTCGATGTTGAACCCGATGGTCACACCCGAAGCCGTGAGCGGCGCATAGACGATGGGGTTCCGGTCGCTGGCCTGTGAGGCAGGGATCGGCTGACTGATCGCAACCAGACCCGGCGACCCGAAGGTCGGTGCGGTGATCTGGCGGCGAGCAGTCGGGTCACCGACGGCCGCGTACGAGAACGGGGGAAGTCGCCCGCCCCCGCACAGCGCTGGCTGCCAGCTCGCCACCGCTGACTGGACCATCTCGTTTCCCGAGACCTGACGCTCGTCGTCGCCGAGGCGACAGGGACTGTCCACGGGCGAGAACTCCAGCGGCACTGCGATGCGGTTCGCCCAGGCAATTGGCGCGACCGGGGACGTCGCCACGCCGACCTGGTCGGCGTTGACGTCGAACGGTGTCTCGACATTCTCGACGGCAGGCTCGCCTCTCGGGACGATCACCAACCAGCACTTAGGGATCTGGGGTGCCCCGTTCACCAACTGCACGCGTTGACCGCAGCCCAGCCCGGTCGATTGGACACCGGTGAGTACCTGGATGAGTTCGGCGCCGGTGCCGTTGGCGCGGGTCACGCCGCCGGCGATCTCGTTGGTGGTCACGATGTCGAAGTAGGGGTTCTGCCAGAAATTGCCCCCGCTGACCGATGGATTGAACGCAGGGTCAATATGGGAGTTGATGATCGTTCCGTCGACGGCTCGGAACGGGCGCCAGACGTTCGTCGACGTTGTGTCGAGGAATCCGACAGCTTGGTCGAAGTTGTCCCAGGTGGATCTGGAGATCACCCTCGTGAGAGCGAAGCCGACCGGATACAGCGTGCCAGGTATGCCACCGAACGTCCCTGCGACAGCTCCTTGGACGCACTGTTCGGGTGGAGGTCCAGGATTGGCCGCGTTCGTTCCGTCGTCGTCGCCCCAGCACTGCATCACCTGTAGATAGTTCGCCGAGAACCGCCCAGCTCCCGCCCGGGTGGGCACACCGCCCTCCCAGGTTACCGACACCGCTTGGTTCGTGAGGTCCTTGGTCTGATTCACCGTGATCTTCAGGTCGGCGAAGTCGTCGCGTCCGCTGACAATCACGGCCGAATCGGTCAGCGGCAGCGCGGTGTCGATGCCCTGACTGCCGGCGACCGGTTCGTCGGCGCCACTCGTTGGAGCGGCAACGACAATCGAGATCAGCATGATGGCGATCGGGGCCATCAGCCAGTTGCGAACGGTGGGGGTGAGCCTCATATCGACACCCGCTCAGGTGGCACGGTCAGCGCGACCGGCGCGTCGGTTGCGAGTGCGGCTGTCTGCTCCTCACTCATCTTGCGCCAGGCGTACGCAGGCACGAACACGAGACCAAGGGTGAACAGGATCACGAGGAGGATCAGGATCTGCTTTGATCCCCAGCCGGATTCCTGATCGAGGGTGGTCGGGATTATCGCCCCGGCGACGGCACCGCCAGTGGCCACCGCACCGCCTCCAACTCCGGCCGTAGCGGCCGCAGCGGTGTCACAACCGATACCCGTGTCGGGGTCGCATACCACGTTCGGATCAATCGCCGAGGGGTCGGTGACCACACCGGTGGCCGGGTCGATGACGGCTCCAGTCGCGCCACCCGTGGCCGTGCCGCCGGTGGTCGCTCCACCCGTGCCCGCTCCGCCAGTGGAACCTCCACCACCGCCGCCTGTCGCAGCACCACCACCGCCAGCCGCCGGTGCACCGCCCACTGCCGGTGTTCCAGGCGCCGCTTCACCTGCTGCGGGTGCGCCGCCACCTGCTGCGGGTGCGCCACTACCAGCGACTGGTGCGGCGGTCGGTGTCTCGACGGCCTTCACACCACCGGTGCCGGTTGCGCATTGCGCTGGGCCCTGACGGTCGCACTCCTGCGGCTGCGGGGCCTGCGCCGCGAGCACGTTCTCGCCGCTTGCCGAGAACGTGGGGTTATTGCACGACTGCACGTTGATGTCCTGCACCTCGGCTCCAGGAATCTTAGCGATCTGGTCGAGACTCGCCGTCACCAGGTTGATCGGCAACGGCGAGTAGCCGAGCGACGCCGACTGCTGCTGCGCCTGACACATTGCGTAGTACGTGAAGGCCGCCAGGGTCCGCCCCTTGGCCTCATTGAACTGGCCTGCGACCTTGGTCGGCAGGATGAAGTAGGAGTACGAACTCAGTTGGTAGTTGCGCGGATCGACGTCGTTGTACACGCCGCTGAGGTCCTGGGTGAGGAATGTCGCCGGGTTCGACTCGTCGTTGTTGATCTTCGCCTGCAGCAACGACACCGCCACGTTCTCCGGTGTCGGCTCGGTGTAGTAGCCAGCGGCGTTGAGCAATTTGACCACCGGGAACTCCACGTTGAGCGCATACGAGTAGTTGACGTAACCAATGGCGCCCTCGGCGAATCCCTGGCTAACGTAGCCGGCAACGCCGATGTCGCCACCCTGCGCGATACCGCCGGGCGGTGTTGGGTAGAACGACGTTGATCCGCATCTGGGTGCCTTGCCCGACGCTTGGCAGTATGCATCCCAGATGGGCTTGTGCTTGGCGATCATCCACAACGTGAACTGCGCCGTCGCACCGGAACCATCCGAGCGCACCACCGGCACGATCGCTCTTGCGGGCATCGTGAGACCGGGATTGTCCGCCACTATCGCCGGGTCGTTCCACTGCTTGATGACACCGGTGAAGATCTTCGAGACATTCTCGCCCGACAACCGCAGGTTGGTGACCCGCTGGCCGTTGATCACCAGGTTGTACATGAACGCGGTGCCGCCGGCGGTGACCGGGATGTATGCGTAGCTGCCCGGTGCTGGGTTCTCGGGGGGCGAGCCGTCCTCCGGCGCGAACTGGAACGGGATGTCGGACGCCGCGAAGTCGACAGTGCCATTCAGGAAGTTCTTGCGTCCGGCGCTCGATCCGCTCGGGTTGAAATCGACGGTGATGCCGAACTGGCGCACGTTGACACGCATGGCGTCGATCGCGTTCGCCGACCACGACGACCCTTCGCCCGAGATGCGCTGGTAACTGGCCTGCGCCTCGACGCGATCAAGCGGAGCAGATCCGACGACAACAGCGAGGAGCAACGCTGCAAGCAGGCTGACGATGAGGTGACGGTTCATGACGAACTCCCAGCGGAAGGCGGAGATGGCGGAGGAGGTGGGTATGGTGTCGGCGAACTACTGGCGGCAGCAGCCATGTCGACGGCGCTCACGTAGCGGTCGTGATCGGCTGCCTCGATGCGTTCCATGTCGTGCAGCGACCGGCCCGTGGCTTTACGACGCTGACGCTTCGACAACTGCCCCGCTTGGCGGCCACCCAGCACACGCGCCATGGCGAACAGGATCAACACGAGGATCATCAGCACCGCAGCGGTTGCGAAGCCACGCGCCTGCTGCGCCTCGACCGGCGTGCGCACGAACTGGAAGGTGGCCAACGGCAGCGACATCATCGGGTTCTCGAGCAGGTTGGTGTTCATCGTTCCGGTGATGCCTGACACCAGCAGCACCGGTGCGGTCTCGCCGATACCGCGTGCCACCCCGAGGATCACCGAGGTGGCAAGACCAGGACGTGCGGTCGGCAACACGACGTGCCAGACCGTGCGGTATTGCGGAGCACCCAACGCCGCCGATGCCTCACGCAGGTTGCCCGGAACCAGGCGCAGCACCACGTCGGCCGATCGGATGATGATCGGCAACATCATGATGCTGACCGCGAACGCGGCGGCGAGACCCGAACGCTGCTGGCCGAGGATCAACACCCAGGTGGCGAAGATGAAGAGACCAGCAACGATCGACGGCAGTGCGGTCATCGCCGTGACCACGGAACGGACGAGTTCGGTGATCCTCCCCCGAGTCTCGGTGAGGTAGACCGCACACACGAGCGCCAGTGGCACGCTGAAGATCATCGACAGACCGATGATGATCAACGTGCCGACGATTGCGTGCGAGATGCCACCGACACCGATCGGATCGAGGGGGCCGGCTGCACTCATGTCCTGGGCGTAGAAGTTCCACTTCGCCAGCGCGCTGCGTCCCCTCCAGAAGGTATTGAGGATGACGGACAAGACTGCGACGCCGGCGATCGTTGTCGCCGCCGTGAGCAGCGTCGCCATCACACGGTCGACGACCGCCGGTCGGTTGTCGACGATCGACACCAGCAGCGCATAGATCACCAGGAACATCACGAACCACACGACCACGAAGCCGAGTCGCCCCGACAAGGGTGTGAAGCGCCCGAAGATCAGCAGTGTGATGCAGAGCGAGCTGAGCATGGCGCCGAACAACGTCAGCAGGTCGTTGCGTGAGATCTTCCCGATCGGTCGCTGCGCCGGCGGCGGTGTACCCGGGCCGGGCCGAACCGGCAACGTGGTCCGCGTCGGCGGCCGGCCGCTCGGACCAGCGGGCGCCCACAGTTCGTCCACCGGACTGATGACAGCGGGGATGACACCGATCTCGGTGGTCACCGCCCACAACTCCTCCGTGGTCGCTTCGCGCAAGGAGGTCTGGCCGAGGAGGTCGGTCATGCCTCGCTCCCTGCTCCCGAACGCGACCTGGCCACGAAGTACGACGCTATGAAGTTGACGACGAGCGTGATGGCGAACAGTACGAGGCCCGCCGCCATGAGCGCCGACAGTTCGAAGCCAGTCGCCTCGCTGTAGCGCAATGCGATCAGGCTCGACACCGAGTTCGAGCCGGCCTCGAGTGCATGGATCGTGAAGTCGAATCGCGGCGAGATGATCAGGACGACGGCAATGGTCTCTCCGAGTGCCCGACCGAGGCCGAGCATCGTGCCGCCGATCATGCCGCCACGACCGAACGGCAACGACACGACGCTGATCATTCCCCACCGTGTCGAGCCGAGAGCGAACGCTCCCTCGCGTTCGCCGATCGGCACCTGCGAGAACACCTCACGCATCACCGAGCACTGGATGGGCATCACCATCATCGCCACCACGATCCCGGCGATGAAGCTCGACGCCGTGTACACGGTGGCCGACGACAGCGGACTGTTGGGATCGGCCCCCGAGACGGAGAACAGCGGGAACCAACCGAACCACGTGTTGAGCCAGCGAGAAAGTCCGACCACTTGGTTCTGGAGGAGGAACGCTCCCCAAAGGCCATACACCACGCTCGGCACCGCCGCCATCAGGTCGACCATGGAGATCAGCGACGAGCGCAACCAGGTGGGAGACACCTCGGTGATGAACAGTGCGGTACCGATCGCGATCGGCGTCGCGACCGCCACGGCGATGAACGCAATCAAGACCGTGAACGGCATCACCGCTGCGATCCCGAAGCCAGCGCCGCTGGCATCGGGGAGCCACTCGGAGGTGGTGATGAACGAGAACCCCGACGCGCTGAGAGCCTGGACTGCCTCCCACGTGAGGAACACCCCGACGGCACCCATGATCGCCAGGACGACGAAACCACTCGCACCCGCCCCGCGGAAGAAAACCCTGTCGCCGATGCCGCGCCGGGTGGCCAACTCGCGCGCCTCGATCGGACTCTCGGTCTCCGTACGCTCGGGGAGGAGGGTGACGCTCATCTGGTCAGCCGGTCCACGCGATGAGCACGATGATCACGATCACCATGGCCAACCCGGAGAGCAGAACATCGGGATGCCAGGCATTCGCCCAGAACGACTTCTTCGCCGGGGTTGTCTGCGGTGGCACCCAGCCCACCGGCGGCTGGAAGTTCTGCGCCTGACGTGCTTCGACGAGCGGGCCGATCGCCGTTGCGAACGCTCGCGCGAACGCTTCGGCGTCGATGGTCACATGTGTTGCCGACGGCCCATCGGAGCGTGATCCCGGGGCCGTCGGCTTCCACACGTCGACATCGCCCTCAATCGGCTGTGAAGAGGGCGGATCGATCAATGGCATCCAGAGCCTGCCTGGATGCTTCGGTGGCGGAGGTGGCATCGGTGTCGACGGCCAATTGCTGACGGGCTCGTCGACCGACGCGGTGGTGGCGATGTCGTCGACGAACGTCCAATCGAGAAGGGGGTCCGCTGCTACGGCGAGCACCGGATCGATGAGCTCCCGTTCGTCGACAGGGTCATCCGCTTGAAGCGCTTCGTCGACCTCGGCCAGATGGTCGACCTCGACCAGATGGCCGACTTCGACCAGATCGTCGACTTCGACCAGATCGGCGACCTCAGCCAGATCGTCGACTTCGACCAGATCGGCGACCTCAGCCAGATCGTCGACTTCGACCAGATCGGCGACCTCA
>Ga0105046_10005760_pt1 | contig 19574 bp, 16 predicted proteins | sample MAT03_FD_78385 | JGI IMG/M metagenome (GOLD analysis project Ga0105046, IMG submission 78385) | Freshwater microbial communities from Lake Fryxell liftoff mats and glacier meltwater in Antarctica - MAT-03 (megahit assembly) | ecosystem: Environmental > Aquatic > Freshwater > Ice > Liftoff... | reverse complement strand
TTGCATAGGGTGGGAATGGGTCAGAAACTGATGACAAAAGTAGTGGCCCGTGCCAAATCTGAACCAAAACGAGTGATTTTTGCTGAAGCCGATCATTATAAAATTCTGAAAGCCGCCCAGATTATCCAGGACGAAAAAATAGGAACTCCTATTTTGTTAGGCAGGAAAAGTTTGATTGAACAGCTTATCGCTGAACACAGTCTGGACCTGAGCAACTGCCTTATTCTGGATCCGAGAGAAGAAACCGAAGCCTGTGAACGATACGCGGAAGTAATGTATCAACAACGGAAGCGCAAAGGAATGACTAAATACGATGCATTAAAATCAATGCAGGACCGTAATTATTTCGGGGCAGGGATGCTCAATGAAAATGCCGGTGATGTACTTATTTCAGGATTGACAAAAGATTATGGCCAAACTATAAAGCCGGCTCTCCGCATCATTGGTACCGCTCCCGGAGCAAACCGGGTGGCAGGTATGTACATTGTAAATACAAAAAAGGATACCTTTTTCTTTGCCGATACAACGGTAAATGTAGAGCCAGGTGTAGAAGATCTGCTGGATATTATTGGTCTTACTGCTGAAAAGGTCAGGTTCTTTGGTGAAGTGCCCAGGATTGCGATTCTTTCCTATTCAAACTTTGGGAGCAACCGGGATATCGAACCACAGAAAGCACAGGAGGCCATACGATTGGCGAAACAAAAATGGCCGGATTTGATCATTGACGGGGAAGTTCAAGCGAACATCGCGTTGAATCCTGCCTTAATGAAAGAGCACTATCCTTTTTCAGAACTGGCCGAAAAAGGAGCCAATACATTGATCTTTCCAAATCTTTCTTCCGGAAACATCGCATATAAATTACTTCAGGAAATCGGTGGTGCAGAAACCATTGGTCCTGTGTTGATGGGTATGCGAAAACCGGTTCATATTCTTCAGTTGGGAAGTTCTGTGAGAGAAATTGTCAATATGGTTGCTATCGGCATTGCCGATGCCCAGGTTGCCAATGGAATCAAATCGTAATTCTTTCCTGAAATCTGCGGATGAACACCGAAAGCAATGTGTTTGAATTTTATATTTCTTTGATTTGAAGAATACGATTCGTTATTTTCTTTCGGTATACTTTTTCTGGATTGGATTCTTCCTCAATTTCAGAATCTTCTTTCTTGTTTACCACTATTCAAAATACAGTCAATTCCTGGAAGAATGGCCCTTTGTCATCCAAAATGGATTATACATGGATGCATCAATGGCTGGATATCTTTCCCTGTTTCCCTCGATTTTATGGATGGCCAGGCCATGGATATCGGATGTGATTTTCAGGAAGATTTTCTGGGGTTACATGTTCGGATTTCTGGCGGTTTGCTGCCTGGCACTCACCTCCGATCTGGAAATATTCCCCATCTGGGGCCACCGGGTGGATTCTGCTATCCTTCCTTATCTCCAATATCCGGCAGAAGCGTTTGCTTCGGTTTCTTCTTCGCCCCTCACTCTTCTCGTTTGCCTGTTTTTAGTCTTTTTCATAGGACATGCTCTCATTTGGAGATATTGGGCCAAACAGAAAGAAATCTTTCTCAAAACTTCGCCTTTCTGGCATGTAGGAAGTTTAATACTAACCGCAGCATTCATTATTCCCATCCGGGGTGGGTTTCAACTGGCTCCTATGAACCAGAGTTCGGTGTATTTTTCATCGGAAAGAATTCTTAACCAGGCTGCTGAAAATGGCATTTGGGTTTTAATGCAATCAATTGTAGAAGGTGGATCCGAAAATCTGGATCGGGAATATGTAAAGGATGATTCTGATATAGTGAATACCTTCTTTCAAGGTTTAAAACAGACAGCCACTCACACAGATTCTGTTTTGCGAAACCATCAACCAAACATTGTACTGATCGTTTGGGAAAGCCTGACTTCTAAGGTGGTAGGCTCACTTGGTGGAAAATTCCCTTCAACACCCAATCTGGATAAAATGGCTAAAGATGGAATCCTGTTTACCCGAATGTATGCCAGCGGAGACCGAAGCGATAAGGGACTTGCGGCTTTATTGGCATCGGTTCCTGCTCTTGGCAAAATCAGCATAATGGCCCATCCAAATCTTAGTTCCAGATTGCAATTTCTCAACCAGAATTTAAAAACGAAAGGCTATAATACAGGCTTTTTATACGGTGGGGATCTTGAATTTGCCAATATGAAGAGCTTTATGCTGAATGCCGGATTTGATAAACTTATTGGTAAGTCGGATTTCCCGAAGGAAATGTATAATTCCAAATGGGGTGCCCACGATGAAGCTTTGTTCCAGAGGCAAATCCAGGAAGCATCTTCTCTTAAACAACCTTTCTTTCAAACCCTTTTTACACTGAGCAGCCACGAACCCTTCGAAGTACCGGGCATTGAGAACAAGGCAAATGAATCGGTCGAAGTACTTTTTCAACGATCTCACCGATACACCGATCGTTGCCTGGCAGATTGGAATTTGATGGCTTCCAAACAAGATTGGTGGAAAAACACGCTGGTGATTGTTGTGGCAGACCACGGACACGCTTTGCCGGGACTATCCGGAGAAATAGACACGATGAAATTTAAAATTCCGATGGTTTGGTATGGGCCCGCTTTGGCAAAGAAAGGAATCCAAATCCCTGTTCTGGGTTCACAAACGGATCTTTTTAAAACGTTGATGGTTCAGCTAGGAGATTCCGTTCACTTTCCGGAAACATCAAATGATCTGCTTTCATCCCCTGTCTCGCCTTTTGCCTTTTACAGTTTCCGAAATGGAAGTGTATTTCTACAAGGAAACAAGCAGAATCAGGTATTGGATCCGGAAGGAGCTACTGGTGCTGCATCCAGGTACCGGCAATGGGTATATTCAAGGTTTTATCAAAATAAAAGATCAAAAAATCCTTGAAGCATAATCTGATGTACGGATCAAAAAAGAGATTTCTGGCTTTTATACTGGAATGTTTTGGCTTTTTTGTTTTGAAACCTCTCGTGTTTCTGGCCGGAAGAAAATCCACAAAAGAATTCAATATACTCCTCATTGAGCCCTTTCAGATGGGCGATGTTGTTGCGCTTTCCGTTTTGCTTGGGCCTCTCCGAAAGAAATTCCCAACCGCCAAAATTTACATCCTTGGCAAAAAAGGTCCGGTTCAGATAGCAAAATTTCTTTCTGAAGTAGAAGGCGTTTTGCACGCTTCTTTCCCCTGGTCGGTAAAAAATGGTGAAACCGGAAGCTGGCTCACCTGGTTCAGCGAAATGTGGGCTTTGCAGAAATATGGTTTTACTATTGGAATAGATGTGCGGGGCGATGTCCGTAGTCATTTGTCGCTTCTTCTTGCCGGTTGCACCCAAATTATTTCCTATAAGCAATACATCTACTCCGATATTTTTAATCATGGTTTGATCTGTGATGTTGAGGTTAAGGAAGGAAATTATCAACACATTTTCGAACGGCATCGTTTTTTACTCAAGGGTCTTGGAATTCCTGAAAAAGACCTCTTTCCCATTCAGTTTCCATTATTCAGATACGGAGAAATTCAACCGGATAAAAAGGAGACCCCCTCTCCCATCCTTCTCCACATTGGGGCCAGTTGGGAATTTAAAATGTGGCCATTTGCTCACTGGGCTGGAATCATCCGCCAACTTTCATCCCATTACTCCATTCCCATTCTCATTGTAGCAGGGCCAGGAGAAGAACATCTTGTGGAAGGAATCAGGAAACTTTTAAAACCGCAAGAAATGCCGGAAGTCTGCTTTCCAAATCTGGAAGAACTCATCCGACTTCTCCAAAATTGCCGCCTGATCATTGGTTGTGACAGTGGACCGATGTGCATCGCCAATTGTCTCGACATTCCACGAATTGCGCTATTCGGACCGGGATTGCCCGAAGTTTGGAAACCGTACACAAAAACCTCCTATTTTCTTCAGGCAATTGAAGGATATGATTGCTATCCTTGCATTCTGAAAGTATGCGTACGACCTGAATCTTCCTGCATCTCACAAGTCAAAATACTCGATGTATTCACCACTGCAAAAACGATTCTGGACGGAGTTCCTGCATAAAGCCAGAACAGCTTCCAACGAAGCTCTGTTGGTTTACTCGCTTTTATGCCCTTCATTCTTTTTGTACGTGGCTTTTCACCGATTACCTTTGTTGTATGCGGCACCGTATATTTATGTGCTGGTGCGATCATGGAGAGAAATCAAGCTGGGAAACCACCTTCCCTTTGTGAAGTCAAATCCATTTTTCCTGTTGGTTATGGTTTTGATTTTCCTTGGATTGCTGTCTTTCCTTTTTAAAGATTCCTATTTTCTGGCTAAGCCGATGGTGCGGGATCTACTTATTATTCCTGGTTATCTGTTGCCTTTTGTTTTCCATCATTCCTTTCTGGACAAACATGTGAAAGCAATGTTCTATACCCTGATCGTTGCGTATATTTTTTGGATAGATTATAGAGAATTTGATCGGTTTTTTATCACTTTTTTTTCCGCACGGAGTACCACAGAGTTTGATATGGGGCTATTTTTTGGCCTTTTTCTCCTGTATTTTTTTTGGCAAAAAGACTGGAAACATATCCTGATCAATATTTTTATCCTTCTGTTGGTTTCGAAACGAGCCATTTACCTGGGACTTTTACCCGCCGGAGTCTGGCTTCTATATCACTACTTTCTTCCCAGGTTTGCGACAGAAAAGATTCGGTTTGGTCTTTTACTGTTCGTGTTCCTTTCGCTCACCGTTTTTTCATTTGTGGTTGTGGATTTACTCGACTGGTATTTTCATACCGTTAAGGGGACCGACAAGAGGATCGACTTTTGATGAACGGGAGGGCGTTTTCCCTCAATTTCATCCTATTTAAAATTCAGAATTCCGACCTCTGGCATGGATTATTTGGTCATGGACCAGGGCAACTGGATGTTCAGATTTCCCTGTTTCGACCGGTTCACTGGGCAAAATACTATCCCGAGCCAAGCAATCCTCATAACGATTATCTCAAGCTGATGTACGATTACGGAGCACTTGGCTTTTTAGCTTTTGGATATTTAATGAGCCGTATTTATTCCCGAAATCCTCTTGGAACGGCATTGTTCCTATTTACTCTTATTCTGTTTTTCTTCGACAATTCTCTGATACACAGCTATTACAACCTGATCTCTTTTGTAATTTTTTACGTAGGCGTAACCCATCCGAATGAAAAAGCGCTTCATCAGTCTTGATATTTCGGAGATCGGTTTCGGGCAGGCGCTGCAAACTTGCCTGGATCTGGCCAAGGCAAAATCCCCTTCCTATGCGTGCTTTTCAAATGTCCACATGGTTGTTGATGCATGGGATCACAAAGAAGTGCAGGAAGCGGTGAACCAGGCCAATTTCGCTTTTGCCGATGGAATGCCGATTGCAAAAGGATATTCACTCATGTACAAAACCAGGCAGGAAAGGATTGCAGGAATGGATTTTATTGAACCTTTCCTGGATCTGATGCATTCCAACAAACTGCGGCTGAGCATATTTGGGGGCAGCATGAAAACTCTGGCTGAAGCAGAAAAAAAGATCCGTCAGGATTATCCGGGAATTTCAGGTATTCAATGCATCAGTCCTCCTTTCAGAAACTGGACCGACGAAGAAGAAAAAGGCTGGATAGATGAAATTAGTGATTTTTCTCCCCATGTGGTTTTTGTAATTCTCGGCTGTCCGAAACAGGAAAAATTCATGAAGAAGTTCAGTTCCCGGATTCCGGCTCTTCTTCTGGGCTTAGGGGGTGCCCTTCCGACATTTCTGGGAATTCAAAAAAGGGCACCTTCGTGGATGAAAGCGCTTATGCTGGAGTGGACCTACCGCTTGATTCAGGAACCCAGGCGTCTTTGGCGAAGATATACCTACACCAACTTGAAATTTATAGTCCTTTTCATTTGGTTTCTCTTACTTGGACCCAAAACCAAAAAGGAATGAAAGTGGGGACAGGCTTGCTTCCGTTGAGGACACACGAAATTTTACAATCCATTCTTTTGGTTCTGCTTTCCTGCAGCGTATTGTTTCACCGAAATTTCTCCACAGTTTATGTAATTGCCTATGCCTCCCTGGGTATTCTCAGTGGCAATTTCAGTCCAGCTTATTTGAAGCGTATTCTGCCATTTGCCTTTTACTATTTCCTTTTAATGTGTGGGCTCCTGAACAGTGAAAACCAGGAAGAAGGCGGTTTTGAATTGGTGAAACAATTACTCATACTCTTCCTTCCATTGGCTTTTACCCTTTCCGGACCGATTCCTGCACGTTTCATCCGATTGAGTTTGATAACGTTTTCTGGTGTAATCGGCCTGTTGTTTCTCTACTGCTTTTATTCTGCCTGGCAGGTGTTTAACCAAACCGGCGAGTACAAGTTTCTGTTTTACCACGAGCTTGCTGCAAAGGCAGGATTGTCGGCATTGTATTTCTCTATGTTTCTAGTGCTTGCAATTCTGGTAATGATTCAGGAATTGTTCAGGCCAGCGGTGGGAAGAAAATCAGCATTCATACTATATGGACTGATTTTGCTTTATGTTGTCTTTGTGATCATGCTCGCTTCCAGAGCCTCCATTCTTGCACTATTTGCCATTTTTTGTTTTTCAATATACTGGTTCAGGAAAGAAAAAAGGGCTTTGATTTTTAAATTTATTTTCTCCCTTTCGGTACTTGCGATTGTATTTGCCACTCTATTCATTCCTCTTCTAAATCAACGATTTAAGGAAGCCATCAACCATGAAAACCAGTTTACTCTAGAAAAAGTAGGAGGAGGAACTTCCTTTCGGTTCGCTAAATGGGAATCGGCTTTCAAACTGGCGAAAGAAAACTTCTGGCTGGGTTGCGGCACCGGCGATGTGCAGGACGAACTAAACAAGCAATACCTGGCTGATGGACATCCACAGATTCTCAATCTCAATGCCCATAATCAATACATCCAAAGTTTTTTGGGGCAAGGAATTTTGGGATTGATTTCCTTCCTGCTCTGTCTTTACCAACTCATCCGCAAACCATTCCGAAGCTATTTCAGTATTGGATTTGTATTGATTTTCGGCCTTTGCGCCTTCACCGAATCCATGCTGGAAGTACAAAAAGGGATTCTCTTTTTCGCCCTTTTCAGTTCGATGATCTTATTTAGTGACGAATGGATGAGTGGTTAGTGATTTGTGATTATTGATTAGAGGTTATTGATGGATTTGGAGTCGAAGCCCGCCGCCGTTGTTGTAACTTCAGACCAACAACTTGATCAGGCCGAGGTTATTTGTTGGTAAGAAAACCACAAAGGCGAAGTTCGTCTGTGTTTTATACCTAAAAGTCAAATTGAACACCAAACGGATTCTCATTTGTTTTTCTATCAAATTGCCTCAATACACGACCTTTCATAATGTAGTGGCCTTTTTTCAGTGAATTTATTTTGAGGTGAGCTTTCATTTTTTCAAATTTACCTTCTGAAAAAGCCTTTATGGGGATGCCATCTTTCCACATCGAATCCACTACTACAGCTTCCAGACCACAATCAATTTTGGGGATTGACACATCGAATTCAACAGAATTCTTATCTTTTTTGGCTAAATTAAATTCTGCCTGAGGACTGCAAAAAAAACAGCAACTACCGCCTATCCTTAAGCGGATTCTACTCATTATTTCTTTTCCAACCATCAGGAACCAGGTTTTTGATGTTTCCTTCAATGCCCTGTTTTCAGATGCATACTGTAAGAAAACAGGACGAAGGCTATCTGGAACATCAAATTCTATTTTTAATTTAAGGGCCATTCTAAAACTAAGAGACATTTTAAAGATCTTTTCCTGTTGCTCAGAAATCGGAATTCATACCTCCAAAGAATCAATTTCAGAGAAAATGGCGTTAAGGGTGGTATCCAGCCATTGAGCATTTTCTGCACTAGCCGCATATTGAGGATACATAAGTATTTGATTTTCAATTGATCTTTTAGTTGTAAGAATGCTTTCTATTAATTCACGATTATACAGCTCCGCAATAAAAGCAGCTTGTCTGTTTGGGTTCTCTTCTTGTTTTTGACAGGAGGAAATGAGAAGAAATAGAAAGAAAACCATTCCTGACTTTTGCATGATTTCTTTTACGTTAGCAAGATTCCCAGGTTTTAGCATAGATCTCAGATATTTGAATTTTGGAAAGGCAAATTGGACGTTTTCTCAAAGATTTTCTACTCTCAAATTCGGAAGACGAACAGGAAGAAATAAATATAAGCAGATGATTCCCGGACCAAAAAAATTCTCACAATTAAATTGGTCCGAAAAACCAGACCAAAACATATATCAAAAATAAATTGGACCGCTTTTTTTACGGACTGGACTTTTGTGATTAGCGAATAGTGAACCGTGCTTACCTATGTGGAACCTGGCAACACTTGAACAAAATGATGAATAAGGGAGAGTAAAATGAATTTATCATTCATCACTCAGCATTCATCACTCATAAATCCCCTCACATCTTCAGTCCACCGCTCTTTATATTTAATAAGATAGTTTTCATGCCCGGCCTTTTCATAAATTTTGAGATTCTTTTGCCCTTTGAGATTTTTAAAGATTTCGTCGGTTTCTTCTTTGCTCACTTTTTCATCCTGCAAGCCGTACATTAATAGTGTGGGGCAGGTTATCTTTTTTGCATACTCTGTGGGGTTATGGCCAAATGCCCGGAAACCATTCTGCACGCCTCCCCAAAACACCAGAAGTCCTGCCATTGGAACAGTAGGGGCATTCATGGTTTTAAACCGGGCACAAACGGTTTCATACATCGAACCAAATGGGCATTCAATCACGATGCCTTTGGGATGGATACCAAAATCGCTGATTGCTTTCATGATGGCAACAGAACCCATCGAAGTGCCAAACAGATAAATATCCTTTTCTCCTTTACTCACCACATATTCAAAACAGGTTTTCACCTGTTCTGCTTCAAAAAAACCGACGGTCGTCTGATTTCCTTCCGAGCCACCGGAACCCATAAAGTCGACCAGAAATGTATTAAAGCCCATATCTCGGAAGATTTCCGACTTTTCGAGCATCGACGATTTCTGTCCGCTGAAACCATGGCATAGAATGACGGTGCCTCTTGCCTTTTCAACTGGAATAAACCAGCATTCTATCTTTCTATTACTTTCTAATATAATGGTTTCAAATGGCGTTGCCGGATAACCGGAATTGGCTGGCCTTGGATTTGAAATACCCAACAGCAAGGTCGTAATTTTCTCACCTGCCGATAGCTTTTTAGGGTCCTTCGTCTTTTCAGAGGCATCTTCAGCAAAATGAGTGAATCTGTAGGAATGAAATACCGCCACCGCATTCATCAGAATAAAGACGACAAGGAAGCTCCAAAAAATGTGTTTTATCCTGTTTTTGCTTACTGCCATTTGATTTTAAATGTAAACTTGGATTATGATATTCCGAATTCAATAAAACGACACTCAAATACCAATTTTAACTTTTACCTACGGAAATATTTCTACTCGTGGGTCTGTGACTCACAAACCAATACTCTGCCAGAAATTAACCACGAATTCTTCAAAACCAGAATATGGGTCTGTAAACCACAGATCTGGGATGGAACAATGATTTTGATATTTCGAATTTCGGATTCAATAAAACGACAATCAAATACCAATTTCAACTTTTGACTGAGAAAATTTTTCTTAGCATCCGGTCTCATGTTAGTATTCCAGCCTCTTTCCTTTTGCTGATAAAAAAATCCAATGAGTGATTTCATGCTAAAATTATTTAATCCAAAATTTCCTTTTCCTTTTTTGAATGTTTCAGGCATGGGATCTTACTACTTCTTTGTTATTTGCGCAGGCAAAATCAGGCTTATCGTTTTTCTGTAAAAGATGACTATTCAGGCGAAACAATCCTTCGATTCCTTTGTTTTTGATTCAGTTGGAATTAATCTGTCCGGTTGTTTTTGTTGATCTGGTTTCATTTTGAAAACAGGAAGAACTTGCATTCTTTTTCCGGAACAAACCAAAGCCTACATTTAGATTTTTATAAATAACCTGTTAAAAAGTTTAATAAATAAATGGAAACAAATAGTCCTGTGGATACAATTTCCTTAGACGTGAATGATGTGACCAAGTGCCCTTTTTTAGGGGGTGCACTGAAACAAACAGCGGGTGCTGGTCACGCCAATCGTGACTGGTGGCCAAATAAGTTACAATTGAATGTGCTTCGCCAGCACTCGGCATTGTCCAATCCGATGGACGAAAAATTTAATTATGCAGAAGAGTTCAAATCTCTGGATCTGAATGCCCTGAAGCAGGATATTTTTGAGGTGATGACTAATTCTCAGGAATGGTGGCCAGCCGATTACGGTCATTACGGGCCATTCTTTATACGAATGGCATGGCACAGCGCCGGAACCTATCGTATATCCGATGGTCGCGGAGGTGCGGGTTTCGGAACGCAACGTTTTGCGCCACTTAACAGCTGGCCAGACAATGCCAATCTTGACAAAGCAAGACTTCTTCTTTGGCCGATCAAGCAGAAATATGGCAGAAAAATTTCATGGGCCGATCTCATGATCCTCACCGGAAACTGTGCGCTGGAGTCAATGGGTTTCAAAACCTTTGGATTTGGAGGTGGAAGAGCCGATGTCTGGGAGGCTGCTGAAGATATTTACTGGGGTTCTGAAAGCGAGTGGCTGGGTGATAAGCGATATTCCGGCAACAGAGAACTCGAAAATCCATTGGCAGCTGTGCAAATGGGATTAATTTACGTGAATCCGGAAGGTCCCAATGGAAATCCGGATCCGCTTTTAGCAGCCCGTGATATTCGTGAAACCTTTGGCCGGATGGCTATGAACGACGAAGAAACCGTGGCACTGATTGCAGGCGGTCATTCATTTGGCAAAACTCATGGTGCAGCCGATCCGGGAAAATATGTGGGTAGTGAACCCGCTGCAGCCGGAATTGCAGAACAAAGTCTGGGATGGAAAAATACCTATGGAAGTGGATATGGTGGTGATACCATTACCAGCGGATTGGAAGGTGCCTGGACAACCACACCTACGAAATGGAGCAATAACTATTTCGAAAATCTGTTTGGTTTTGATTGGGAATTAACCAAAAGTCCTGCCGGAGCCCATCAATGGAAACCAAAAGGCGATGGAGGTGCGGGTTCCGTGCCTGATGCACACGACTCTTCAAAACGACATGCACCGTTTATGCTCACCACGGATCTATCCTTAAAAGTAGATCCTGCCTACGAGAAAATCTCAAGGAGATTCTTTGAAAATCCCAATGAATTTGCAGATGCATTTGCCCGTGCCTGGTTCAAATTGACTCACAGAGATATGGGCCCGATTGTCCGTTATCTCGGACACGAAGTGCCTTCCGAAGAATTAATATGGCAGGATCCCGTCCCGGCAAATACTGGAAAAGTGATTGACCATGCGGACATCGAATCGTTGAAGGCCAAAATTCTGGAATCCGGATTAGGTGTATCGCAATTGGTTTCCACTGCATGGGCTTCGGCCTCTACTTTCCGTGGTTCGGATAAAAGAGGGGGTGCCAATGGAGGACGGATTCGTCTGGCGCCTCAGAAAGATTGGGATGTAAACCACCCTACCCTTCTGACAGATGTTCTTGCGAAATATGAATCCATTCAAACGGCCTTTAACCAGGCGCAGTTTGATGGAAAAAAAGTTTCCATCGCCGATCTGATCGTTTTAGGTGGAACTGTTGGAGTCGAGTTGGCTGCTAAAAATGCAGGGCACTCCATTCACGTGCCATTTACTCCGGGACGAACCGATTCGTCTCAGGAACAAACCGATGTAGATTCTTTTGCCGTTCTTGAACCTGCAGCAGATGGATTCCGGAACTACATTAAAGACAAACACACCGCCTCGGCAGAAGCAATGTTGGTTGACCGTGCCCAGTTGCTTACACTTACTGCACCCGAACTGACTGCCCTCATTGGCGGTATGCGGGTTTTGAATACCAATTATGGCCATTCCAACCATGGTGTGTTTACAAGCAAGCCAGGGGTATTGACCAATGATTACTTTGTGAACCTTCTTGATTTGGGAACAACATGGAAAGAAGCATCGGATTCTAAAAACCTGTTTGAAGGACGGGATCGAAAAACGGGTCAATTGAAATGGACCGGTACTCGGGTAGATCTGATTTTCGGATCGAATTCGGAGTTGCGGGCCCTGGCAGAAGTCTACGGTTGTTCTGATTCTCAGGAGAAATTTGTGAACGATTTTGTAGCAGCCTGGACTAAAATAATGAATCTGGATCGTTTCGATCTGGCCTGATTTTCAACCATGTGATTTCAATAAAAAGGTGAACTGGCAACGATTCACCTTTTTTATTGGTGAGTGATGAGTGGTTAGTGATGAGCGGTGAGATTAGTGATTTGGAATATGGATTAAAAGTGAAAGTCCCCCCCCCCTCTCGGGAGTTTGGTGGCTGACCGTGGTGATTGATAATTGAAAGTGATTAGTAATTTAGAAAATGGATTCACCCCCTTTGGCCTGCCACGCCTTGGAGTGGGGCTAGGGGGCTGAGAGTGATTTGCGATGAGTGGTTTGTGATTATTATAAAATATAGAGTTGAAGATTGAGTCGAAATTCCTACTTCGGAGCCTGTCCCGATTTTACATTGGGAGGCCAGGGGGCCGAGACCGCCGGGCGAAGTGGAACATTACTATCCAATCGAATGGGGATTAAAATTTGAATCCGACATGCAGGCCGGGTTCAACTAAAAAGTAGTTGGGCCACTTGTCTTCTTTTTTTGCAAATCCCTCAGGAACATTGGTATTGACTGGCCAAAATGTTCCTGCAAAGGAGGGTTCAATAAAAAACCGGTCTTTGAATAAACGAATATGATAGCCAAGTCTAAGTGCAGTAAACAATTGAAACCCATTTTGGATCTTCTTATTCTCCTCATTGAAATAGGTTTGCGACCAGGCGGATGCATGAACGGCAGCATACAATCCCTTCCATAAAAAGCGTTGATAAGCCAATCCTACTCCAATTCCTCTCACCTTACCTGGATATGCTTGTCTGGGTGCTTCAAACGAATCGCCATAGGGAATGCCAATGGGGAAACGATAGGTCCAGGTTTTGGCTTCAATGGAAATCACATCTTTTTTGGTAAGCCAATAGCCAAGGTTTAATTGGTAAAAATGGGGTTGATTGTCTTGAGGCACAAGGTTGGATATTATAAATGCCGAGCTACCAATGAAGCATCTTTTGAACGTAGAATCCTGCATTTTTTTTTGAGCGGAAAGAGAGAAAGCAGCAAAGACAAAGATGAAAGCGGAGAATACATTTTTAGGCATACTATTTTATGTTGATGAAGCAAAATTGCCCTGCAAACGTATGGCCGTCGAATGCTCCTATTCGTTCACTCAAGGTAATAAAACTCCAGCCTGGAATAAATTAGCCAGTATCGCCCCTGTGAATATTACTTCAATTTGCTGATCAATCTTTTCCTGATTCGACTCAAAGACTGGGGGGTAAGTCCAAGAAAACTCGCAATTTGATATTGAGGAGCTTTTTGAATTAAGGAAGGCCTTCGTTGAAGCAGGTCTAAATATCGGTCTTCCGGAGTAGTCATTTTGTAATGGGTTAATTTCTCCTGGAAATTAGCCATCATCACTTTAGCCATCATGCGACAAAGCGGACAGTGGAGAGCGGAGAGCGGAGAGCGGTGAGCGGAGAGCGGTGAGCGGTGAGCGGAGAGCGGATAGGTTAGAGCGGATGACAAAAAAGGCAGAGGACTTTTCAACCCTGGTTTCGATACCAGCGAAGAATCTATGCTCCTATATTTCTTTCATTCAGTTCCTCACAAGTCCAGAATTATATGAAATTCTTTGGAAATGTAGTGAACAAAATCCAGGAAAAATGCAATTAAAAATCTTGGAAGATTCAGGGGGAGGGTAGTTTTGAAACTCTGTCTTAAAAGTACTTAATTTTCACCCCTTCGATGTTTTCAAAGCAATCTGGCATGTTTGTCGGACGACAGTAAATGTAAATGATGAAAAAGTTCAAAATCCTTGAACATCAAATTTTCATGAATCATCAGATTATAATTGTAACCTCCGTTTTGACCTCACCCCGCCCCCCCCGAAGCAAGTTCGGGACAAGTCTCCAGTAGAGAAGGAGGCCTTAGATTATTAGTGACTTACGGTTTTGTGATTATTTGCTTACTTTTTCAGCGAGCCCTGATTGAATAAATTTATCAGGAGCGATCAGACTTTTTTCCCTCCAATATCCCCAAGATAAGATTCCGGGCACGGAAAAGCCTGATTTTAATTGTGTTGATCGGAATATCAATTTCCTTTTGTATTTCCTCCAGGCTAAGCTCATCAAAATATTTCATGCGAACCAGAGCCTGATACATTGCAGGTAGTTGAGAGACTATCTCTCTTATATTTTCATGACTTTGTTTTTTAAGCAGTTGTTCCTGAGGATCCGAATCTCCGGAAGCCACATCGATGGAAAATGTTTCCCCCTTTCCATCACTCACCTGATTTGACAAAGAATAGGTCTTAAGGCGTTTTTGTCTTAGAAAATCAATCGTATGGTTTGTACCAATTTTAAAAAGCCAGGTTGAAAATGAATATTTAGCATCGAACCTGTGGAGATTGCGGAATGCCTTTTCAAAAACTTCAATTGTTAAATCCTCTGCATCATCCAGATTTCGCACCATTTTAAGGATCATCGACAAGAGAGATTTCCGGTAGCGCTCCAATAAAAAAGCCATGGCTTTCTGATTGCCTTCCTTGGCAAGAATTACTCTATTGTAAATGTCAGGACTTCTCTCCTGAAACGAAAGGTAAACTACATCCATGTTGCTCTCCGGGAAAACCGGGCAGGAAACGAAAATGCAAAAATGAACATACTATGGACAAAATCAAGCACCGGAAGCAACCAACTCGAAATTGGTTCCTTAAGTCGCTTATTTACAGCACGAAGCACAATTCCATGATTGAGTATTTTCAGAAAAGCTCCTGACAAAGCAAGAGGCCAGCCCATTGGGAAAAATAAAAGAGGGATAAAACTGAAATACACAAGAACGTTTGTTGCCCCCAAAAGGCCAAGAAGCCACTTGTGGCCTGACTTATAATGCTTACCAACAGAAAGGTGCCTTGTTTTTTGTCGGTACCAATCAAACCAGGAATGCTTGGGTATTGAATACGTATAGCTCCGGGGATTGAGGCAAATGGACACATTGTCTTCTGAAGCCGCTCTGTTGACAAATAAATCGTCATCGCCACCAGTGAGAGGCACGTGCTTATTAAATCCCTTCAGCTTCATAAACAATGATTTCTTGTAGGCCAGATTGCGCCCGACACCCATATAAGGCAAACCTGCCATTGCAAAACTAAAATACTGTACTGCAGTATAAAATGTGTCGTATCGGATCAGAAGATTCAAAAAGCCTCTCTCTTTATAATATGGCGCATACGCAAGGATTATTTCTTCTTTGCCAACCATGTGGCTCGCCATTGAACGAATCCAGTCATCACTTGCTGGAAAACAATCGGCATCGGTAAATAATAAATTCTGAAACTTTGCAGAACGGATACCCATTGTGAGGGCAAATTTTTTGGGATTCATCCCCTCTGGTGTATAGTTGATTCTTACAAGTTTAACCTTGTCGTGTACCGATTTTTGCTCCAGCATAAAATCATACATAGGATCATCTGAACGATCATCAATAATGATAATTTCGAAATCAGGATAGTCCTGTTCGAGCAAAAGAGGAATTAATTTCCTAAGGTTTGCAAGCTCGTTTCTGGCACAGATCACAACCGATACAGGTGGGGTTTCCTGATTATCAATTTCTGCGTCCTTAAAACCCTTAATCCTATAGAAGAAATACCACTGGAAGAATATTTGAATAAGGCAGGAAAAAATAAAAATTCCGGCCATCAAAAGAAAAAAAACAGTACTGAATTCTGGAATTACCCAGTGAATGTCATCAGGATTCATCGATAAACCTCTTCAAAATTGGCTCATACGCATCAATTCGCCGATCTCGTAAAAAAGGCCAGTGGGTACGATAATAATCTGCTTCACTCAGATCAACCGACTGCACCGTAACGAGTTCTTCCAGATGTGAGGCCTGAAACAGAACCTTTCCAAATGCATTCGTGATAAAGGATCCTCCCCAAAACTGCATTTGACCTTCTTGTCCTGTCCGGTTGACGGCAATTACCGGAATGCCATTTGCCACAGAATGACCTTTCATTACCGATTGCCAGGCATGGTACTGATCATGGTTGGTGGTTTCGTCCTGATGAATTGCCCAACCGATAGCAGTTGGATATACCAGGAAATCTGCCCCCATTAAAGTTGTAATCCGGGCAGCTTCGGGATACCATTGATCCCAGCAAATCAGAACTCCTATTTTTCCAAAGCGTGTTTGGAATACTTTATATCCCAAATCACCGGGAGTGAAATAGAATTTCTCATAGTAACCCGGATCATCCGGAATATGCATTTTTCTATACTTGCCAAGATACTTCCCGTCGGCATCAATCACAGCGGTTGTATTGTGGTATAAACCTTCTGCTCTTTTTTCAAAAAGAGAAGCCACGACCACAACGCCAAGCTCCGAAGCCAATGCAGAAAGAATTTCCGTAGAAGGACCTGGAATTGCTTCGGCAAGGGTGAAATTGCTGTAGTCTTCTTCATCACAGAAGTAAAGGGATTTAAACAATTCCTGAAGTACAACGACTTGCGCACCACCTTTGGCCGCTTCCCTGATTTTAAGACAGGTCTTTTTCAGATTGTCTTCAGGAATCGCTGAAGAGGATAGCTGAATCATACCAATTTCAACTTTTCTTTCTTTCATAACAGAGGGCATTTATTTATTCCTGAATATACTATTATCGAATTCTAAGTCTCTTTCCTGCACTGAGAGATGAACCTCTCATTCCATTCAATCTCTTAAGAGTGGAAACCGGCACTCCATATTTTTCTGAAATCGAACTCAGATTGTCTCCTCTCCGAACCGTATGGTAATACACTTTTCTTGTTTTATAACCCGATCAGCTCACATCCTGTCCTCTTGCTTTTCCAGACCGCCGTTCAATATAATCAAATGTTTCTGGCGAAAGTGTGAATGTTGATCCTTTACTCTGGTGGTTGTTAAAATCAAAAACATCCATTGGATTAATAGGAATACCCTGGTACCTGATTTCAAAGTGAAGATGAGGTCCTGAACTTCTACCTGTACTTCCTCCCTTTGCCAGCAGGTCTCCTGCCTGAAGAATCTGCCCAACTGTACATTGAATATCCGATAAGTGCCCATACAATGTTTCGAGCCCATTGTAGTGTCTTACAAGAACGTAGTTTCCATAGCCACCACCATCCCAATTGGTAAGTCTAACAATTCCATCCCAAACCGATTTTATCGAATCACCCATATCCAACTCAAGATCTACTCCATAGTGCCATCGATATCCTCTTTTTCCAAATTGAGAAGTAATGAACGATCTTGGAACCGGCTCCGACCAATATTGCCCTTTGACGCTGTCATACAATATGAGGCCAAGCGTGTCTTTAAATCTTGAAATATCCGATTGATATGGATTTAGTGAATACGCATCCCAGATTGAATAATACTCGGTTGCTTTAACCCATGATGAATCAACCTGAAATTCTTCTGCAACTTCCACTACACTTGGTTCACCTTCAAAAATGGAGAAGGTATCTTCTTCAAGAAGTGTATTGGGTTTTTCAAGCGTTTTATACATTTCAGGATTGGTGACCGGTGTTCGATCTACATAGCGTTGCGATAATAATCCTTCCTTTTCCACAACATCTCTTCCGCCACTTCCTCTGAATTTCCCCCTTCCTCTTCCTTTTTTGATGTTTATTTTGGTTGGCTTAACAAAAACTGCATCTCTACGACCAACCGAAGTCCTTCCTCTCTTCCTTTTTTTCCGTTGTGCTTCTGCCGGCGAAAAAAGAAAACTGATTGCGATAATCCCGGCTAAAAGCCAAATGAATAATTTACTCAAGATCAGGCTAATACTTCAATGGCTGCCAAATATCGTTCCGCATCCAAAGCTGCCATACATCCGGTGCCTGCGGCTGTAACAGCTTGTCTGTAAAGGGGATCCTGCGCATCTCCACAAGCAAAAATACCCTGGACATTTGTTCGGGTAGAAACTTTATCTGTTATAATGTAACCATTCTCATCCAGTTCCAGAATTCCTTTGAAAATATCGGTATTGGGTTTGTGCCCAATCGCCACAAAAAATCCCGTTGCCGTAATGTTGGATTCCACTCCGGTAACAATATCTTTCACTCTGGCGCCCTCTACATCCTCAGCACCAAGAATTTCGACGGTTTCTGTATTCCAAAGTACTTCAATGTTCGGTGTGTTGAGCACCCGGTTTTGCATAATTGTAGAAGCCCTCATTTCCGATTTCCTCACCAACATGGTCACCTTTCTGCAAAGTTTGGAAAGATAAGTTGCTTCCTCACAAGCTGTGTCTCCTGCACCCACAATGATCACATCCTGACCCCTGAAGAAGAAACCGTCGCATACGGCGCATGCTGAAACCCCTCTCCCATTCAAACGGCTTTCAGATTCAATTCCCAACCATTTAGCAGATGCTCCAGTTGAAATAACAACTGTTGAGGCTTCAATGGTTTTCTCAGCATCTATGGTAACTTTAAACGGAACTGATGAAAAATCAACAGCGGTAGCCATCCCATTTCGGATGTCAGCACCAAATCGTTCGGCCTGCTTTTTGAAATCTTCCATCATTTGGGGCCCCATTATACCATCCGGATATCCCGGAAAATTCTCTACGTCGTTGGTAATCATCAGTTGTCCTCCTGGTTCCGGCCCGGTATAAAGTACAGGATTTAAACCCGCCCTGGCAGCATAAATTGCGGCAGTATAACCCGCAGGTCCTGAACCTATTATAAGACAGGATATGAATTGATTTTCCATTGTAATTTCTTAAGACAGTACCCCGTTTGGGGGTGCGAAGTTCGCTCTAAGCCCCTGCAAATGCAAGCAAAACGCTGGTTTTCCATTCAGATTTGGCATTTGAATGGCCCTAAACGATTCTTACCCGGTAGTATTCAATGTTATTATCCAACAAAATAGAATTATAAGAAATGACAAGGATTGGAATAATACCTTTGACTTTCAATCGTGAACTGCTCTTAACATTATCTCATTGAATCCAGACCTACAACAACTCGCTTCTTCCGCATTATCAAACCGATATTTTCAGATTGTTTCCCAGGAATCTGAAAAGCTAAACCTTGAAACCTATGTGGTGGGTGGCTATGTCCGGGATTTGATTTTGTGCAGACCATCAAAGGACGCCGATTTTGTTACTCTCGGAGATTGCTATCCACTTGCCCAAGCGGTTGCCCGTAAGATTGGGAAAGACGTAAGCATTGCCGTTTTCAAACATTTCGGAACGGCTCAGGTGAAACATGGAGAATGGGTTCTTGAATTTGTGAGCGCCAGAAAAGAATCTTACGGTCCGGATTCCAGAAAGCCTTCAGTTGAATCAGGAACACTTCAGGAAGATCAGGAACGCAGAGATCTCACCATTAATGCTTTGGCCATTGGAT
>Ga0105046_10005757_pt1 | contig 19586 bp, 20 predicted proteins | sample MAT03_FD_78385 | JGI IMG/M metagenome (GOLD analysis project Ga0105046, IMG submission 78385) | Freshwater microbial communities from Lake Fryxell liftoff mats and glacier meltwater in Antarctica - MAT-03 (megahit assembly) | ecosystem: Environmental > Aquatic > Freshwater > Ice > Liftoff... | reverse complement strand
GCAGGGTCATGGCGCGATGGTAAGCCGCAACGCGGCGAACATCCATGACCTGGGAGGTAATCGACTGGCGGTCAGGTTGACGCAATCATGCGGACCTCACCATTCAATGGAGCTTTCCATGTCCGTCTTGCTTTCCCCGCAGTTCCTGCGCTCTGTGCTGTTGCTGGATGCCGCGTCGGTCTTGGCGAGCGGCGTACCCCAGGTGGCTGTCACGGCCTGGCTTGCATCGCTCACCGGTCTGCCTTCGTCCCTGCTGATGGCGACCGGTGTCTTTTTGCTGTGTTACGGCACCTTTGCCAGCTGGGTCGGGACGCGCAGGCCGATTCCTGCCGCCGCCGTGTGGCTGATCATCATGGGCAATCTTGCCTGGGGTGTCGCGTGTGTCGGTCTGATCGGCGTCGGTCCCTTCGAGTTGACCGGCTGGGGCGTGATTTACCTGCTCCTGCATGGGGTCGCTGTGACGTCTTTCGCAGCGCTGCAGGTGCTAGGCGTGCGTCAGTCGGCCTTGCAAGGGGTTGCGGCGAACGGACCTGCGCAGACGGCGGCCAAGTCGACCCGGGCCTGAATCACCGTACCATGCCGCACATGACTACAGACCAGCAGGTGCTTGTCGCCGGAGGCGGAATCGCGGGCCTGGCAGCCGCATTGGCATGCGCCCAGACGGGGCGGTCCGTGCGGGTCATCGAGCGTGCCGCGGGGTTCGCAGAGGTCGGAGCAGGGGTGCAGGTCGGGCCCAATGTCACGCGCATCCTGCATGGCTGGGGACTGGAGCGGGCGCTGGCGCAGCTGGCGGCATTCCCCGATTGTCTGCAGGTACGCAGTGCGGTCAGCGGCCAGGAGTTGGGCGTGCTGCCCTTGGGCGATGCGGTACGACAACGGTACGGGGCACCCTATGCCACCGTCCATCGTTCGGACCTGCATCGGTTGCTGCTCGATGCGTTGCACATGCGGGGCGGGGTGCCGCTGGAGCTCGGTTGCGAATTGGCGTCGTTCCAGCAGTCGCCCGACGCGGGCGTCCGTGTGTCTTTGGTGGGCGGACGCATTCTGCAAGCCGATGCGCTGCTGGGCGCCGATGGCCTGTGGAGTCCCGTGCGCCAGCAGTTGCTGGACGACGGTGACCCGCAACCGACCGGTCACCTGGCCTACCGGGCCTTGCTGCAGCAATCCGACCTGCCTGCCGCTTTGCGCAGCCAGCAGGTGACGGTATGGCTCGGTCCGCGTCAGCATGTGGTGCAGTACCCGGTGCGCGGCGGCGATGCGCTCAATCTCGTGGTGGTGGTGCATGGTGCGCCCGACTGGCTGCGCGCCGCCAACGCCACACCGGGCCAGCTGGCGAACTGGAACCAGCAGGCGTCCCCGGCACAGCTGCTGCAGGCGCTGGGCACGGTGGCACCACCGCTGCAGGCTCTGATCGATGCGGTATCGGCCTGGCGGATGTGGATCCTGTGCGACCGCGCGCCGATGGCGGGGCCGGGTGAACATGCACGCGGGCGAGTTGCATTGCTCGGCGACGCCGCGCATCCGATGCGGCCCTACCTGGCCCAGGGCGCCGGCATGGCGATCGAGGATGCGCTGGCCGTCGCCCAGATGCTGGCCGATCAGCGCCGCCCCGTCGCATCGGCGCTGGCCGATTTCGCGCGCCTGCGCTGGCAACGCAATCGCCGGGTGCAACAACGCGCGCGGCGCAACGGGCAGGTGTTTCATGCCAGGGGCGTTGTACGCTGGGGCCGCGACAGGGCGCTGTCGTTGCTGGGCGCGCGGCTGCTTGATCTGCCCTGGCTGTACGGCCGCTGAGCGGGTGGCGCCCCCTTATGTTGGCCATGTGCAGTTTGGCGGCACGGCGCTGCCCGAACCGGATCAACCCGCCCGGTATCGCTCCAGTAGTGCCATATCCGGCTCGAACCCGTGCCCTGGCCGTTGCGGTATCGCAACTATGCCGCCCGAGGGCAGTGGCGTGCCGCCCAGTGCCACGTCGGCGTCGAGCTGCACATAGAGGTGTTCGAACAAAGGCTCGCCGTGCAGGCCCGCCAGCAGCTGCAGCGTGGTGAAGTAACCGGCACCGAAGTACGGTGAATGCGGCATCACCGCCTTGTCGTGTGCCTGCGCCAGTCGGGCTACGGCGATGAATTCGGTCACGCCGCCAACCTTGGTCACGGACGGTTGCAGATAGGTCACTGCGTCGGCAGCAAGGAAGCGGGCGAATTCATGACGGGTACAGGCGTTCTCGCCGGCACCCAGCGGAAACTGGCGGTTCAGCGCCGCCAGCGACGGCAGGTCCTCGGGCGGGAACACCGGCTCTTCCAGCCAGGCCGCGTCGATCTCCTGCATCGTCGCCAGTTGTGCCTGCGCCTGCTGCGGCGTCCAGGCGCAGTTCACGTCGACCGAGATGCCGATGCCCGGTCCGCACGCCTGGCGACCGGCGCGTATCACCTGCGGATCGATCTCATGCAGTTTGATGTTGCGATACCCCTGGGCCAGCGCCTGGCGGCAATAGGTGTCCACCAGAGCCGATTCACCGTAGCGCACCAGGCTGGCATAGGCCGCAACCGCGTCGCGCAGCGCCGGTCCGAGCAACGCATGTAGCGGCTTGTGCTGCGCCTTGGCCGCGATGTCCCACAATGCGATGTCGAACCCGGAGATCGCGAACATCGCGATGCCGTAGCGGCCGAAGAGATGCAGCTTGCGCTGGATTTCGAGATTCAGTACCTCCGGTGTAGCCGCCAGTTCGCGGCCCAGCACCAGTGGAGCGACCATGTCGCGCGCCGCGGCCGCCACCGCACTGCGGCAGGAGTAGGCGAAACACTCGCCCCAGCCGACGATGCCGGTGTCGGTCTGCAACCGCACGAAAACTGCGTCCAGCGTATTCCAGCGCGTGGGCATGACGCCGCTGCCGGATCCGCCGTCGGTGAACGGCATGACGGATTCGATGATGTCGATCTGGGTAATTTTCATGGTGCTGGAAGGTCGGGCATCGCAGCGCGCGGCCCGCAAATTGGTCGGGAAATGGGAAACTCGCAGTCAATGCCTCGGAGTATGTCCAATTTCTGTGCGGCCGCCCTGGCCCTGGTCGGCGCCGTGTGCCCGTCCACGGCACGGGCTGACGCATCCGGCTTTGCGCAGTCCTGCCAGGCCATGGTGTCGCAGGCCCGCATCGGCGTGACGTTCGAGGATGCCGTGCTGGCACGCGACAACACGCGCAGCCTGGAAGAACTGAAGAACCTGTCGCGGCAGTCGTCCGGTCCCTACCACCAGGTCTACGGTTTGACGCAGGCCCAGGCCGGTGCCCGGTATGCCGTGCGTGCGGCGATGCTGGCCCATGCCGATGGCCGTATCTGCGCCGTGCCCTCGCTGGACGTGACGATTTCCGTCACCGGGTTGACCGTCTACCTCGCGCGCGAGCTCGCCGGCAATGGCTGCAGGCGTGCCATCGTCGACGAGCATGAGCAGGAACATGTCGCCGTCTGGCGCGACCACCTGCGCGCGGGTGCGCGTTTGCTCGAGCCGGTGTTGCGCGCGCGGCTGGGCGAGCCATTCGTGTTTGCCTCCGCACACGAGCTCAACGACGGCTTGCGTGGCCGCGTGGACGCCGTGCTCAACCCCTTGCTGCGGCAACTGCAGGACGGCATCGTCGCGGCCAACCGGCAGATCGATTCGCCGCAGTCCTACCAGGCGACGGTACAGCGCCTCAGGGCCTGTCCGTAAGGAGGACAGGGGCTACCATCGGACCTTCACCGATTTCGGTGCGATCCGCTGCAGACGGCGTTCCGGTCGTCGTGCACCAGCAGGTCGATCACGCGCAATGAGCGCAAGGCATCGACCTCGACGCCGGCCAGGGCGCCCACCTCCAGCCGCAATTGGCCAACGCGGTGAAAGCCATCGCGCCGGGCGGCCGCCGCGACCTGGCCCTCGACTTCACGGGCCAGGCTCAGTTCATGCATGGTTCGCCACGGTAGCGGGCTCCGTGCCGAGGCAGGCCGACCGCCAGTGGCCAAACGCCGGACCCTGGTGGCACAGGCCATGGTATCCCGCCGGAGCAGGTCCGATCGGCGGTTCAGGCTGGCGTCCGCAGCGATGGCGCCGGGCCGTTGTCGTCGGCACGTGCCCATTGCATCAGTACCAGGCAGGCGGCCGAGACCACCGCACCGGCCGTGGCCGCGCCGCTCCAGCCCCAGCGCTCGACGCAGGCGGCGAACATCGGTGGGCCGAGCAAGGAACCGGTGGCGCCCAGTTGCAGCGTCAGGCCGTTGGCCACTGCCATTTCGTCGTCCGAGCGGGCCAGCGCCGGCAGCAGCGCGAAGGCCAGCCCCGAGTAGATGCCGGAGACGGTATTGAGCACCAGCATCAACAGGGCCACGCGCCAGACGCTGGCGCCATCCGCAAACACCGCGAACAGCAACGCCGCCGGCACGACGATCGCCACCACGATCCAGCCCATGCGGTCGCCGCCACGATGGCGCAGCCAGGCCGCGATCATGACGCCGAGGACCGAGATGAACGCGGCCAGGCCGCTGACCAGTCCGGCCAGCCGCGGCGACGCTGCGGCTTGCTCGACCAGAAAGGTGGGTAGCAACGCGATCAGACCGACTGCGAAACTGGCGTAACAGCCGAACGCCAGTGTCAGTGCCCAGATCGGCCAGCGCGGAACCGACAGGCGGCGTTGCGCCCCCCTGGCAGCGGAGTGCGCGAACGCCATCCGGGACGACACCAGCCACATCAGCGCCGCCAGTAGCGCCCAGGCCAGCGTGGCGGCGCGCCACGATGCAGACTCGGCGATCCAGCCCGATGTGATGGCGCCAAGCGCAAAGCCGACTGGCACGAAGCTGCTCCACAGTGCCAGTGCGACGCCCTGTTTGCCTGGCGGTGCGGTACGAAAGATCAACAACGGCGCTGTGACGACGACACACAGGTAGGCCAGGCTTTCGAGCAGGCGCAGACCGAACAAGGCTGCGACCGAAGAGGCCAGCGATTGACCCAGTCCAGCGACAACGAAGCAGCCGATACCCGTCAACAGCACCCGCCGTACACCGAGCCGGTCCACGAACAGGCCAGCGGCAAAACCCAGTGTCGCGCCGCCGATCTCCAGCAGCGAGATCAGCACGCCGGCCAAGGTCAGGCCGAGTGCCAGCTCGATCGTGATCAGCGGCGCCAGCGCCGACATCTTGCCTAGTTGCGCGGCCGCAAGCACGCCCAGTGCATACCACCAGCCGATTCGTGCCCAGGTGCGTTCCATTGTTCTTGTTGACGTTGCGCGTTGTGCCCGGACAAGTCTAAGCGCAGGTGCACCAGCGCCTGGCGTGCGCCGTTATTCATCGTTATTGCGGCAGGGTGGCCGCCAGAGGCTGGATCACTGGAACGGGTTGGCGGTCGCAAACCACAGTCCGATGCCGGTGGCGATGATGAATGCGCCGTCAGTCACGCCGACCGCCAGAAAGTACCTGGTCTGCAGTTCAGGCGCCATTTCCGGCTGCCTGGCCACGCATTCGAGCAGCTTCATGCTGGCCAGGCCGATGCCGATGCAGGAACCGACGGCGGGGATGCCGATCAGCAGGGCGATGGCCAGGGGGAGGAGGTCGGTCGAGGGCGTGGTACGGGTCCTTTCAGTGGCTTTTGCCACGACCGATGCCATGGCAAGACCAGTGTCTTTGCGCAGCCGAACTCTGTCGATGACCTGCCAGGTCGTGCTGGCGCGCAAGGGCAGGAACTGTCGGGACCACAAGCCTTCACGGCAGGCGTCGCTTGCGGCGCTTGAACCAGGTCCAGCCGAGCCAGGTCAGTGCGATCAGCGAATACGACAGCAGGCCCATCAGCGTCGCTATGATGGCCAGGCCCAGCAGCAGCGGCTTGCCGACCGAGGTCATGCGTTGCCACAGGCGGACTTCCTCCTTTGGCAATCCAGCCGCTTGCAGTTCCCGCGCGGTCACGCCATTGGGCTCGGCCTTCTGCGGCGCGCCGGTGATCCAGTGCCCCAGCTTGTAGGCCGCGTAATACAAGGGCCCGAAGGTGAGCGGGTTGGTGACCAGCGTGCTGACTGCTGCGGCTGGCACGTTGGCACGCAGCAGCACTGCCGCACCGACGGACAGTGGAATCTGGGCCACCGGGATCAGCAGGCCGAAAAAGATACCCAGTGCCACACCCAGCGCCACGCCACGGCGCGACCAGCGCCACAGCCGGGGACGCCGCAGCACCGGGCCGAGCCAGCGCAGCCAGCGGTTGTCGAGAATTTGCGCGCGGGTCGGCACCATTGCGCGCAGGCGTTCACGCAGCCCCATTCACAGGCTCCGCACGCCGATGCGGCGCAATATCCATTGCTCGGTCTCCAACACCAGGTACTGGGTCATTCCCAACAGGACGATCTGCGACCAGGACCGGGCGTCCAGGAGGGTGGTTCGCAAAACTTGCCGCATGGCAGGAGCATAGGTGAAAAGCAGTTGCAGGGCGACCAGGATCAAGGCTATTGCAGAGGCTATCGGGTCACGCTCTCGGTGCGGTTGCTGCCCAGCGTCGATAAGGAGTCCCCGCCATCGCCGCCATACCCGGGTTCGGCGCCCTGTGCCGGTCGCGTCACCGGGTCAGGCTTGGGAGTCAACGCGCTGCAGGTCCAGCGCAATCGCGCGTGTGCCGTCGCCGGATTGGTCTCGCACCTCGACAAAGCCGAGATCGCGCTGCAGAGCCAGCATCCGCTTGTTGTCCTGCAAGACCGTGGCCACCAGGCGCTGCGTGCCCTGCGCGCGCAAGGTCCGAATCAGCTTGTCCATCATCAGTCGACCCAGTCCCTGGCCCTTGATATCCGATCGAACGACGATGCCGAACTCCGCGCTGATGTTGTCCGGGTCGGATACCGCCCGCGCTACGGCCAGCGTTTGAGTACTGCCGTCAGGCCCGGTGGTTTCGGCGATGAAGGCGATCTCGCGTTCGTAGTCGATCTGGGTCAGCCGGGCCAGCTCGCTCGGTTCGATACTGCGCCGGCTGTAGAACACCCGCATGCGCACGTCCTCGGGGTCGAGCTGCGACAGGAAGGCCAGATGCTGTGCTTCGTCGCCCGGGCGGATCGGCCGCACCTGCAGCGAGCGGCCTTGCCATTCGATCTGCTCGACCAGTTGGGCGGGGTAGGGCTTGATCGCGAAATGCTTCGCGCCGCCCGCGCGGCGGCCGTCGACCCGGATCCGCGCATCCAGCGCGATGGCGCCCTGTGGACCCAGGATCAGCGGATTGATGTCGAGTTCGGTAATCTGCGGATGGTCGGCCATCAGCTGCGACACCGCCACCAGCACATCGTCGAGCGCGTCCAGGTCGGCCGCCGGTGTATCCCGGAAGCCATCGAGCAGCCGCGCGACACGCGTATTGCGCACCAACGCCCGTGCCAGTCGGCGATTGAGCGGCGGCAATGCGATGGCGCGGTCGGCCACGACCTCGACCGAGGTACCGCCCGAGCCGAACAGGATCACCGGGCCGAAGACGGCATCGATGCTGGCGCCGACGATGAGTTCGCGCGCATGCGCCACTCGCACCATGGCCTGTACGGTGAAACCGTCAACCCGGGCCTGCGGCTGGTCTGCGGCAACCCGCGCGAGCATGCTGCTGGCGGCGTCCCGGACCGCGGCTGCGTGCGCAAGGTCCAGCACCACGCCGCCCACGTCGGACTTGTGCGAAATATCGTTGGACAGGATCTTGAGCACAACCGGAAAGCCGATCGCCTGTGCCGCGCTGGCCGCTTGGTCCGGATCGGCCGTCACGATGCGGGTGGCGACCACAGGTATGCGGCAGGCTTCGAGCACCGCCTTGGCCTGCGGCTCGGTGAGCATCTGCTGTCCTTGCGCGAGCGCTGATTCCAGCAAGGCGTCGATCGCCGCGCGGTCGGGGGCTGCGGTGGTGGCGGCGCCGCCGGCAAGGCTGGCCGGCGCCTCGAGCAACTGGGCCTGGTTGCGCCGGTAACGCACCAGCATGGCAAATGCGCTGACGGCTTCCTCCGGCGTGCCGTAGCTGGCGATACCCGCGTCCTGGAAGATCTGCCGGGCCTGGGCCACAGCCGCCTCGCCAAGCCAGCATGACAATATGCGGGGCTGCCGGGCGTCGACCAGTGGCAGCAGCGCCTGCGCGATCTGCTGGCTCGGCACGATGGCCGTGGGTGCGTGGATGAAGAGGATGGCACCCGCCTGTGGGTCCTGTTGCAGCGCCTCCAACGTCTGTACGTACCGCGCCACTGGAGCGTCGCCGATGATGTCCACCGGATTGCCATGGGACCAGTTGGCCGGCAACACGGCATCCAGTGCGGCCAGTGTGTCCGCGCCCAGCGTGGACAGTTCGATGCCGGCATTCTCCGCCGCATCGGCTGCCATCACGCCCGCACCGCCGCCGTTGGTCAGGATGGTCAGCCGGTCGGATGGATTGGTGCGAAAACGGGTCAGGGTTTCGGCGGCCAGGAACAATTGCTGCAGGGTGTCGACGCGCAACATGCCTGCGCGCGTGATCGCCGCGTCGTAGACCAGGTCCGAACCGGCCAGCGCGCCGGTGTGGGAGGCCGCGGCCTTTTGTCCCTGCACCGAGCGACCGGCCTTGACGACGATCACCGGTTTGTTCCGTGCGGCTGCGCGGGCAGCCGACATGAACTTGCGCGGCGCCTCGATCGACTCGATATACAGCAAAATGGCCCGGGTCTTGGGGTCGCTGGCCAGGTAGTCGAGCATGTCGCCGAAGTCGACGTCGGCATGCTCGCCCAGCGAGACGAAATGCGAAAAGCCGATCGCTCGCGCCCGGGCCCAGTCCAGCATGGCGGTGACCAATGCGCCGGACTGCGACACGAAAGCCAGTTCACCCGCGGCCGCCGACGTGTGCGCGAAACTCGCATTCAGGCCCAGGTGCGGCGATAACATGCCGATGCAGTTGGGCCCCAGGATGCGCAGCAGGCTCGGGCGAGCTGCGTCCAGCATCGCCTTGCGCTGCGCCGCGTCCAGGCCAGCCGTGAGCACGATAGCCGCCCGTGTGCCACGGGCGGCCAGTTCGCGGATCAGGCCCGGCACCACTGCGGCGGGCGTGCAGATCACGGCCAGGTCTGGCGCGCTGGGCAGGTCGGCAGCGCTGGCATAGACCGTTTCGCCATCCAGCGTCCTGTGTCTGGGATTCACCGCATGGATCGGGCCCTTGAAGCCGCCGCTGCGCAGGTTGTTCCAGACTGTTGCGCCGACGCTGCCTGTGCGCGCGGAGGCTCCGAACACCGCGACGGAAGAGGGATCCAGCAATTGGTCAAGGTTGCGAATGCTCATGGGTCAGGCCTGCATTAGGAGTGTGGGCGGGGCGCGGTGGGCTGGGCGGGCTCGGCGCAAGCCAGGCAGCGACGCGTTCACATGATACGAAAGCCGGTCCTGCCGCGGAGCGATCGTTGTCGCCGCTCGCGTGTGTGCTTCCAGCGCAGTGTGCCAACATGATCCTGGTCAAGCCCGAGCGGCTTTTCACCCCCAGGTCGCACGGGCATGGTAGTGTGTGTTTCTTTCCACGGAGCCTGGTGGCGGAGGACCGGATGATCGACGATGCGCAGCCTGTTCGCCACGACTATCGTTTGCGTGCTTTCGCAGTGCGGCCGGCCGACTCCCATCAACTCACGAGCCAGTGTTACGCGGTCGTGCTCGCTGGCGGCCGAGGGTCCCGACTGCACAACCTGACCGACTGGCGCGCCAAGCCGGCGGTTCCGTTCGCCGGCAAGCTCAAGATCATCGATTTTCCGCTCAGCAACTGCGTGAATTCCGGTATCCGGCGGATCGCGGTATTGACCCAGTACAAGTCGCAAAGCCTGATCCGCCATATCGAGCGGGGCTGGGGCTTCCTGTCGCCAAGCCTGGGTGAGTTCATCGATGTGGCCCCCGCGCAGCAACGTCTGGGCGAGAGCTGGTATGCCGGCACGGCGGATGCGGTCTACCAGAACCTGCATCTGGTGCGCGACTGTGGCGCACGACACGTGCTGATCCTGGCTGGCGACCATGTGTACAAGATGAACTACGCCGCGATGCTGGCGCACCATGTGCACCATGGCGCGGATGCCACCATGGCCTGCATTGAAGTTCCGCTGTCGCAGGCGAACCAGTTCGGCGTCATTACGGTCGATGAGCAGTCGCGCGTGCTGGACTTCGTCGAGAAGCCGGTACAGGCCACGTCGTCGGCCGAGGCGCCCGGACAAGTGCTGGCCAGCATGGGCATCTATGTGTTCAATGTCGACTTCCTGTGTGCCGAGTTGGAGCGCGACGCCGTCGACCCGGCGTCCAGCCACGACTTTGGCAAGGACCTGTTGCCGCGTCTGGTGGCGAACCGCCGCGTGCTGGCGCACCGGTTCTCGGACAGCTGCGTGAACATGGTCGGCAAACGCCCGTACTGGCGTGACGTCGGCACCGTAGACGCTTACTGGGAGGCCAACATGGACCTCACTTCGGTGGTTCCCGAACTCAACCTGTACGACGACCAGTGGCCGATCATCAGCCTGCAGCCGCAACTGCCGCCAGCCAAGTTCGTGTTCGACGAGGACAGCCGGCGCGGCATGGCTGTGGCGTCGCTGGTGTCGAGCGGTTGTATTGTCAGCGGAGCGACGGTTCGTCGCTCCATCCTGTTTTCCAAGGTGCGTGTGGCCGAGCACAGCCTGATCGAAGACTCCCTGCTTTTGCCGGACGTGGTCGTCGGTCGCCATGTGGTCTTGCGCAAGGTGGTGGTCGACAAACGTTGCATCTTGCCCGACGGTTTTCGCGCAGGCGTCGATCCCGATCAGGACCGTGCCCGTTTTCATGTCACCGAGGGCGGCGTGACACTGATCACGCCCGCGATGCTGGCCGCAACCGGCGGGTCACCGGCAAAGGCATCGGACGAGGAGGAGTCCGGATTCGACATGCTTCCCCCGTGACGGCCTGCCCTCGGGCAGGTTGGTGGGTTCAGATGGCCAAGCGCATCGGCCGTGCGAATACCGAGTTCGCCGCCACCACCACCATGCGTTCGCGCACGCCTACGCCCTTGGCGGTGGGCAGGCGGGCCGGTGCGGTCGTTTTTACCCTGGCGGGAACCAGGTGCTTGCTGGGGGCGATGGCATCGTCGAGCGATGTTTCGGCCAGCAGGCGCAACATCTGCGCCTCCAGTTCCGTTGCCCATTGCGCATCGATGCTCTGGCCACCACGCGGGCGGTTCGCGAACGAGCGGTGCCCTTCGCCGTTCGGCACGCCGCCGTCATCGGCGGCACTGACGATGTCGGCCAGGGAAATGGACTCGACCTCGCGCGCCAGCATGTAACCTCCGCCGGGCCCGCGCAGACCGGTAACCAGTCCGCTGCGGCGCAGGCGGCCGAACAACAAGTCCAGGTAGGACGGCGAGACCTGCTGGCGCGCGCTGATCGCAGACAGCGGTACCGGGCCCTGGTGCTGGTGCAAGGCAAGGTCCATCATTGCGACGACTGCCAGGCGGCATTTCGGAGGTATGACCATGGTGATTCCTGAGGTGGTGGAAAGGTTGGATCGGTTGACGTGGGCGCGGCTCACCGGGCGTGTTCTGCATGGGCCATCGACCGGACTGGCGCTCCCAGGCCTTCGACCGGAAGTTGCAAGGCGCCGCTCAGGTTCGGTCGCTGGCGACCGAATCGGTTGCGTTCGAGTTGCTTGGCAACGGCGCGGGCTGCGCGGTCGCTGGCCCGGTCGATGACCGCGTACAGGTCCGGCCCGCAATCGCGGATCACGACTTGCGGTGCGTCCACCAGGCTCACCTGCAGGTGGCAGAACTTGTCGGGTCCGCCACGCGGACCGTTCTCGTCGCCCAGGCGAACGACGACGCGTGATATCCGGTCGCCATGCCGGGTCAGGCCGAATCCCAGCCGGCGCCTGACATGGCTGGTCAAGGCAGCCGTATTGGGGAAATCGATACTCTGGATGTCGAAGTGCATGGATCCTCCTGCGCTGGTATGCCCGATGGCGATGACCAGAGTCTCGGCGCCCGGGCATATCTTGTAAATTCGAATTATTTGTCATTATGATTCGATAAAAACTGATCGTTGGCCGGCGCGGCTGGCCTGGGAACTGGAGTACGAATGAACTACAAGCACCTTCACTATTTCATGCAGGTCGCCAAGACTGGCAGCGTGCTCGCTGCCAGCGAACGGCTGCATGTGACGCCGCAGACTATCAGCGGGCAGATTCAGCTACTTGAGGAGCAGCTGGGCAGTGCGCTGTTCAGTAAAAGTGGCCGTGGCCTGGTACTGACGGAGGCCGGACGTCTGGCGCTGGGTTATGCCGAGGACATCTTTTCCCTGGGCGCCGAGCTCGAGCAGTCGGTTCGGGAACATCCCAACAGCCGTCCCGCCCTGGAGTTCCGCATCGGCGTGGCGGACGCCTTGCCCAAGCCCATTGCCTACCGGCTGGTCGAGCCGGCAACACGGATCGAGGAACCCGTGCGGCTGGTGTGCCGGGAGTGGAAACTCGACAACCTGCTGGCCGAACTGGCCCTGCACCGCCTCGACCTGGTGATATCGGACGCGCCGATTCCGCCATCGATCAGCGTCAAGGCCTTCAGCCATCAGCTTGGTGCATCCGGTCAAACGTTTTTTGCCGCGCCGGCGCTGGCCGAACGGTACCAGGCCGGATTTCCGGATTGCATGGAGGGAGCGCCGATGCTCATGCCGGCGCAGGATTCGGCCACCGGGCAAAAGCTGCAGTCCTGGTTCCAGGCCCGGTCTCTGCATCCGCATATCGTCGGCGAATTCGACGACAGCGCGCTGGCCAAGGAGTTCGGTCGCCGGGGGGCCGGACTGTTCGTGGCGCCGACTGTGCTCGCCGACGATATTGCGCGCCAGTTCGGCGTCACCGCCATCGGTCAGGCCGATGGCATCACGGTGGAGTATTTCGCTATTTCGGTCGAACGCCGGATCACGCATCCGTGCGTGGTGGCGATCACTCGTTCGGCGCGTCTGGCGCTGTTTGCTTCTGCGCCGGGCGGTGCGCGACGGCGGCGCAAATCGGCAGGCTGAGCGGAGCTCAGCCCAGACAGGGTAGAAGCACAGGCCAGCTTCGCTCAGGCGCTGCTGGCACGCAGGGTTTTGTGGCTATGCTATTGCCTCATGAAGCTTTACAACTACTTTCGTTCCTCTGCGTCGTTCCGTGTGCGTATTGCACTGGCACTCAAGCAACTGCCCTACGAATATGTGTCGGTGCATCTGGCTCGGGGTGACCACAAGTTGCCGGCCTACGCTGCCGTTGCGGCTGACAGGCTGGTGCCGGTGCTCGAAGTCGGCGACCTGCGCCTTTCGCAATCGATGGCAATCATCGAATTCCTGGACGAGACCCATCCGCAGGTGCGGCTGGTTCCGGTCGATTCCGTGCAGCGGGCCCAGGTGCGGGCCTTGGCGCAAAGCATCGCCTGCGAAATCCATCCGCTGAACAACCTGCGGGTGCTCAAATACCTGGTGCGCGACCTCAAGGCGGACGAGGCGGCTAAAACCGCCTGGTACCGCCATTGGGTTCGCGAGGGCCTGGTGGCGTTCGAGCGCCAGCTCGCGCAGTTGCCCCAGGGCCGCTATTGTCTCGGCGACACACCCACGCTGGCTGATTGTTGCCTGGTGCCCCAGATCTTCAACGGCCAACGCTTCGATTGCGATTTCTCTGGCTTGCCCCGTACCATGGCCGCTTTCGCGGCCTGTATGGCGCTGGATGGGTTTCAGGCAGCCCAGCCGTCCGCCTGCCCGGATTTCGAATCATGACGTTGCTGCCGGGCTGCGGCGACCCGACATTGCCAGCGCCAGCTGGTCCATCGGTCGCTGAACACGGCTTGTCATGAGCCGGTCCACCTGGCATCCGCAATGGCTGGTGCCGCAATGGCCAGTGCCGGCTTCGGTCCATGCGGTGTTCACGACCCGCCACGGGGGTGTATCACGCCCGCCATTCGACAGCCTGAACCTCGGCTGGCCATCCGATGACGATGCGCAGGCGGTGCAGATCAATCGCGCCCGCCTGCAAACGACGCTGGGAGTCGAGCCGAACTATCTCAGCCAGGTGCATGGCACCCGATCGGTGTTGCTGGACGGTCCGGTGCAGGCTGGTGCGATCGAGGCCGATGCCTGTTGCAGCGCCAGTGCCGGCGTCGTCTGCACGATACGGGTGGCCGACTGCCTGCCCGTGTTGCTGGCCCATGCAGGCGGCCGTGTCGTGGCCGCGGCACACGCTGGATGGCGTGGCCTGGCCGATGGCGTACTGGAGGCCAATGTCCGGCAATACCAGACGCTGGTGCCGGGCGGGTCCGGCGCCGATGCGGCGCCGGCAATTGCCGCGGCCACCTGCGCTTGGCTGGGGCCGTGTATCGGACCGAACGCGTTCGAGGTCGGGCCGGAGGTGCGCGCAGCGTTCATGGTTTTCGATCCGGCTGCACAGGCCCTGTTCAGGCCGGGCAGGCCCGGTAAGTGGTTTGCCGATCTGGCAGGTCTGGCCCGCTTGCGCTTGCGCGCGCTCGGCATCACACGCCTGTACGGCAACGATTCGACCCGGCCCTGGTGTACCGTCAACAATCCGTCACGGTTCTTTTCGCACCGGCGCGACAGTCTCGCCTTGGGCGGCAGCGGGCGCCTGGCCGCTTGTATCTGGTTCGATTGACTCTGGTTCGATTGACACGTCAGTCTCGCGTGCACGCAAGGCCTTGCGCCGAGCGGGTGTGCCCAGAAGGTACATGACCAGGGAGACCGGGGCTACGCCGTACAGGAGAAACGTGATCATGGCGCCGAGCACCGTTCCCTGGCTGCTGGTGGCTTCCGCCACCGCCATCATGACGGTGACATATATCCAGGCAATAAGAACAAGGTACATTGCCCGCGAGTCTAGCGTGCCTGTCAGTTTGACGAAGGACGGGTTTGCGATACTCTAGCGGTATCGGTCAGGTATTGTGGGAGACAAGATGAAGCAGGACAACTCGGGCATGTGGCGTCAGTCGGCCGAACAGCTGCAACTGCAGATGGCCAGTGGCTGGTCCGGTGCCATGCAGGCGCTGCAGAACCTGATGCCGCCGGTTCAGGCCGGACTGCCGCGGGTTCCCGATGGGGTGGCGCCCCCACTCCAGTTTTCTGCGGCCAAGCTGCAGCAGCTGCAGCAGCAATACCTGCAGGAAACCAGCCAGCTGTGGAGCGAGGCTCTCGAGGGCAAGCCGCAAATGCGCGACAAGCGATTTGCCGACGCGGCCTGGAGCGGCAATCCGATGGCCGCCTTCACCGCGGCCAACTACCTGCTCCATTCGCGCGCACTGGTCGGACTGGTCGATGCGCTCGAGTCGGACGAAAAGACACGGGCCCGGGTGCGGTTTGCCGTCGAGCAATGGCTGGCCGCCGCCGCGCCGAGCAATTTTCTGGCGCTCAACGCCGAGGCCCAGAAAAAGGCTCTCGACAGCCAGGGCGAAAGCATCGCCAAGGGCATGCAGAATTTGTTGCACGATATCCGGCAAGGCCATGTGTCGATGACCGACGAGAGCCTGTTCGAGGTCGGCAAGAACGTGGCTACGACCGCAGGGGCCGTCGTTTTCGAGAACGAGCTTTTTCAGCTGCTCGAGTACAAGCCGCTGACAGCCAGGGTGTTCGAGAAGCCCCTGTTGCTGGTCCCGCCGTGCATCAACAAGTACTACATCCTGGACCTGCAGCCCGAGAACTCGCTGGTACGTTATGCGGTTGCCCAGGGCCATCGCACCTTCGTCGTGAGCTGGCGCAATCCCGACGCATCGCTGGCCAGGAAGACCTGGGACGACTACATCGAGGATGCGGCGATCCGGGCCATCGCCGTGGTGCGCGAGATCAGCCGCTCCAAGACCATCAATGCGCTCGGTTTTTGCGTCGGTGGAACCATCCTGTGCAATGCGTTGGCGGTGTTGGCCCAGCGTGGCGAAAAGCCGGTGGCCAGCGCTACCCTGCTGACCACGTTGCTCGACTTTACCGACACCGGCATTCTCGATGTCTTCATCGACGAGGCTTTTGTGAAGTACCGCGAGATGGAGATGGGGCAGGGCGGCCTGATGAAGGGTCAGGACCTGGCCTCGACCTTCTCGTTTCTGCGCCCGGTTGACCTGGTATGGAATTATGTGGTGGGCAACTACCTCAAGGGCGAGACGCCGCCGCCGTTCGACCTGCTGTACTGGAACAGCGACTCGACCAATCTGCCGGGTCCCTTGTACGCCTGGTACCTGCGCAACACCTACCTCGAAAATCGGCTGGTCAAGCCGGGCAAGGCAGTGGTGTGTGGCGAGAAGATCGACCTGCGCAAGGTCGACCTGCCGGTCTACATCTATGGGTCGCGCGAGGACCATATCGTGCCGATCGGCGGCGCCTATGCGTCGACCCAGCACCTGCCAGGCAAGAAGCGTTTCGTCATGGGCGCCTCGGGCCATATCGCCGGCGTCATCAACGCACCGGCCAAGAACAAGCGCAGCCACTGGATCGGCCCGGCCAACCAGTTCCCGGCCGCCGTCGAGAACTGGATCGCCGGCGCGAAGGAGCATCCGGGCAGCTGGTGGCCGGATTGGGCCGCCTGGCTCAAATCCCAGGCCGGCAAGCAGGTCGCCGCCCCGAAGTCCTATGGCCGTGGCACATTCAAGGCCATCGAGCCTGCACCGGGCCGTTATGTCAAGGCCAAGGCCTGACAGCAACCGTCATCATTCAAAGGAGAACAGCATGGAAGAGATCGTCATCGTCGCCGCAACCCGGACCGCCGTGGGCAAGTTTGGCGGAAGCCTGGCCAAGGTGCCGGCCACCGAGCTCGGCGCCATCGTCGTGGCCGAGGTGCTCAAGCGCAGCGGTCTGGCCGCCGATCAGGTCGGCGAGGTCATCATGGGCCAGGTGCTGGCCGCTGGCGCGGGCCAGAACCCGGCGCGTCAGGCCCTGATCAAGAGCGGGCTGAACCAGGCAACACCGGCATTGACCATCAACGCGGTCTGCGGCTCGGGCCTCAAGGCGGTGATGCTGGCCGCACAGGCCGTGGCCTGCGGCGACAGCGAGATCGTCATCGCCGGCGGCCAGGAGAACATGAGCGCCTCGCCACATGTGCTGCTCGGGTCGCGGGACGGACAACGCATGGGCGACTGGAAGATGATCGACTCGATGATCGTGGACGGCCTGTGGGACGTTTACAACCAGTACCACATGGGCATCACGGCCGAGAACGTCGCGAAGAAATACGGCATCTCGCGCGAGGCGCAGGACGCGCTGGCTCTGGCCAGCCAGCAGAAGGCGGCCGCGGCTCAGGAGGCGGGACGCTTCAAGGACGAAATCGTGTCGGTCAGCATTCCTCAGCGCAAGGGCGATCCGATCGTGTTCTCCGCCGACGAATACATCAACAAGAAGACCAGTGCCGACGCGCTGGCCGGCTTGCGGCCCGCGTTCGACAAGGCTGGTGGCGTGACGGCGGGCAATGCTTCGGGTCTCAACGATGGCGCAGCCGCGGTGATGGTCATGACGGCAAGGAAGGCCGCCTCGCTCGGCCTCAAGCCCCTGGGCCGCATCGCCAGCTTCGCCACCAGCGGCCTGGATCCGGCGTTGATGGGCATGGGCCCGGTGCCCGCCTCGACGAAGGCGCTCGAACGTGCGGGCTGGAAGGCCAAGGACCTGGACCTGCTGGAGATCAACGAGGCGTTCGCCGCCCAGGCCTGCGCCGTGCACCAGGAAATGGGCTGGGACACCAGCAAGGTCAATGTCAATGGCGGTGCCATTGCGATCGGTCACCCCATCGGCGCGTCCGGATGCCGCATACTGGTGACGCTGCTGCACGAAATGCACAAGCGCGATGCGAAGAAAGGCATCGCATCGCTTTGTATCGGAGGCGGCATGGGTGTTGCGCTGACCATCGAGCGTTGATCGGCACGTACCCGTAGACCCATTTCAACAAGAGGAGATCACCATGAGTCAAAAAGTAGCGTATGTCACCGGGGGCATGGGTGGAATCGGAACTGCCATCTGCCAGCGCCTGCACAAGGAAGGCTTCAAGGTCATCGCCGGTTGCGGACCGACCCGGGACCACGCCAAGTGGATCGCCGAGCAGGCCACGCAAGGCTACACCTTCCACGCGTCGGTGGGTAATGTTGGCGACTGGGATTCCACTGTCGCCGCGTTCGCCAAATCCAAGACGGAACATGGTGCCATCGATATCCTGGTGAACAACGCCGGCATCACCAAGGACCGCATGTTCCTGAAAATGACGCGAGAGGACTGGGATGCGGTGATCGAGACCAACCTGAACTCCATGTTCAACGTGACCAAACAGGTCGTCGCCGACATGGTGGAAAAGGGCTGGGGCCGCATCATCAACATCAGTTCGGTCAATGGCGAGAAAGGCCAGGCCGGCCAGACCAACTATTCGGCGGCCAAGGCGGGCATGCACGGCTTCACGATGGCACTGGCGCAGGAGATGGCCAGCAAGGGCGTGACCGTCAACACCGTCAGCCCGGGTTACATCGGCACCGACATGGTCAAGTCCATCCGCGAGGATGTGCTGGCCAAGATCGTCGCCACGATTCCCGTCAAGCGCCTGGGCGAACCGAGCGAGATTGCGTCCATCATCGCCTGGCTGGCGTCCGAGGAAGGCGGCTACTCCACCGGTGCCGACTTCTCGGTTAACGGCGGTCTGCACATGGGTTGATGCAGGACCTGCGTGGCTGGCGCGATGGCGCGCTGCTGCGACGGACAATTCAGCCCGCATGAGTGCGCCCAATCCGTTCACGGAATTCGTTGCCGGATTCGAGCAGTGCCTCGATCGGGGCAGAACACTCACCGCCGCGCAGGCCGAACCGGCGCTGCTGCCACCGGTGCCGGACAATGCGCCGGTGTGCCTGTTGTTTTCGCCCCATCCCGACGATGAGGCGATTGCCGGTGGGCTGCCGCTGCGCCTGCGCCGTGAGGGACCGTGGCGGGTCGTCAATGTCGCGGTGACGCTGGGCAGCAACCAGGCGCGGCGATCCGTGCGCTGGGCCGAATTGCGCCATTGCTGCGACCTTCTGGGTTTCGATCTGGTCAGCGCATCCGGCGAGCCGGCGTGCGGGCTCGAGCGCATCGATCCGGCGTCAGCGCTGGAGGAGCCGGCGCATTGGGCCGGTTGTGTCGAGCGGGTTGCCGCGCTGCTGCGGCATTACCGGCCGCAGGTTGTCATGTGTCCCCATGCGCTGGACGGTCACCCCGCGCATATCGGCACGCATGTACTGGTGATCGATGCGCTGGCTGTTGCTGGGCTCCAGCGCCCTTTGCACGTTTTGTGCAGCGAGTACTGGAGCACCCAGCCGCAGCCGGCTCTGATGGTCGAACTGGGTTGCCGTGAGGTCGCGGACCTGGTGGGCGCGTTGAGTCAGCATGTCGGCGAGGTGGCGCGCAATCCGTACCATCTGAGCCTGCCGGCATGGTTCATCGACGGAGTGCGGCGCGGTGCCGAACGGGTCCGTGCGGCCGCAAGCCCGGCGCCGGATTACCGTTTTGCTGCGTTGTACGGCTGGCAGCGCTGGGAACTGGGCGCGCTCTCGCCGATGGTGCCTCGTGCCTTGCCGCTCACAACGCCGGCCGGTCTGCTTTTTGCCTGAGTGCGGCTGCGTGTACCAGCACCAGTCGGTCGTTGCCGAAATACATG
>Ga0105046_10005755_pt1 | contig 19593 bp, 14 predicted proteins | sample MAT03_FD_78385 | JGI IMG/M metagenome (GOLD analysis project Ga0105046, IMG submission 78385) | Freshwater microbial communities from Lake Fryxell liftoff mats and glacier meltwater in Antarctica - MAT-03 (megahit assembly) | ecosystem: Environmental > Aquatic > Freshwater > Ice > Liftoff... | reverse complement strand
GCTCGCCTTTAGCCCAGCGGCCAAATCTAACGCACCGACGAGATGCACGGTTTCCAAATACTTCACCGCCGCCGCAACATTCTCCGCAGTGCATAACTGAGGTTCGTCAGCATACAAAGCCGCGCGGCTTGATGCCGTGACTATCGAAAACGTATCTGAATGTTCCGCGTTCTCCAGCAACGTTCGAATGATCTCAATCTGCGTCCGTGCCAGCAGCGGAGTTCGGTCTCCAGCGTGTTCAAACAGGAACACCCAACGATGCGGCTTACGGTGCATGTCGCCAGCTAGATCAGGGCGAAGGCGGAGCATCAGGTACTGCTGTCCGTCATGTTTGTAATGTGAGATTTGAGATTCCGAATTCGTGTTTTCCGCAACACGCAGAACAAAATCCTTATCCAACAACGCATTCTTCAGCGCGGCATCCAACACCAAATCGCCGCCGACATTGTTTGCCGTCATCGCGTGCGACTGTGATCGCCATTCACCTCCGGCCGCGTCTTTCACTATCACATGAGCCGACCAATCCTGCACTGCATCCATCGTGTGACCCGCTGGAAATCGATACGAAAGCTGTCCATCGCTTGACGGCAATCGCTGTGAATAACTTAGGATGATGCGTTTTTCCTGGCGAGGTTCCAACGGAAAAACCCGCATTTTGAAAGTGCTGCCATCCACCCATTCGAGCAACGCAGGATCGAGCATTTTGCGTTTGATCTCTTCGAACGTGTTTCGAGCATGATCGCGTTCGGCCATACCGCCTTCCATCAGCTTTCCGTTCACGTACATCGCCAGTCGTGACAGCGATGCATCCGTTGGCAGTGGGAAGTGAAACATCCCTTCCAGCCTCGCGTGAGTATGATTGAAATACGTTTGATCGATCGTCGTACGAGCGAACCCGTCTTCGATATGCACGTCGATGTGATAGTTTCGCAAACTCAGTTTGGAACTTTGCCCGTTGGGATCAACAGTCACCAGCGCGCCGCCGGAGTATTCGCTCTTCGCCACTAGCGGACCTGTGGCTGCTGCCATCAGGTCCCGAGTCCATTCAAGCTGTGCTGATGCTGAAGGTACTGTCGTGAGAATCTTTTCCCCGGCGACTTGCAACTGCCTGCCTGCCGATAAGACTTCCTCCACACCTGAAATCTGAACCTTGCCCTGAGTCACCATGACGTCGGTTTCTTCGTCATTCAATTTGACGGCAAACTTCGTCCCAAGGGCTGTGATTGTTCGCTTAGGTGTAACAACTTCGAACTTGCGGGATTCGCTCTCGTCAAAATCAGGGACAACTTCAACAAAGACCTCCCCTTGGGATACTTCAACACGTCGCTTCGTTGCAATCTTCACTTGAGATCGACTGTTCACGAAGAGCACCGATCCATCCGGCAACGTCACTCGACGCCGTTCGAATTCACCGGTTGAAATCTCATCCCCGACAGCAACACGGACACTTACCGGCGATTCTATCAATGGCTTTGCTGTCATTTGATAGCGAGACGCAAGCGGCATTGCCTGGCGTCGCATCAAATCAGCGCGAAGAAGTTTCGAGTTACCGTTTACATTGTCACTGTGCGAGATCGTGCGTTGAACTGGCGTGTTTGCGGTCAAAACAACGACCGATACCAATGCCAGCAACGATGCCAGTAGCGAAGCAATCGCTGCTTTTCGATTTGATCTCGGTGGCAAGTCCGTGATTGAAACAGACACGAGCCGAGGCGTTGTTCCGTTCAGCGTTATTCGCGAACTGGCAGTTGTGTTGACAGTCATGTTGGCAGTCGTTGATTTTGAAGTGACTTCAGCTATGCACGCAGCGTCAATCAGCCGACTGACCTTATCGACGATTCGCTGAACCTGCTCGTCACCAATGGCCGTCGCTTCATTTGCAGAGCGAAGTTGCAAGTCTATATCGTCGTCATTCAGAACAATCGGCTCCATTGCGGCCGACATCAGGCGTCGAATGGAATCATTATTTGAATTCAGAGAATTGTCGTTCATTGGATCTTCTCGCGAAGGTAACGTCTGAGCAGCGAAGCAATTTCAGTTTTTGAAAATTTCAGTTTTGACACTCAGTCAACACCATGACCGCGCGCAATCAGTTCCCGTCTCACACGTTCAATGGCACGTTTGCGATAGACGCGAATCGTCGATGCGGGTATGCCAAGTTCATCGCTGAGTCGTTGACTACACGCCACGCCGTCCCGCGTTGCCGCATCGGCAAGAAGAATGGCACGTTGCACGTCTGGAATTTCGCTCAGCACTTCCTTCAAGTCATGATGCACGGCCGCCGGTGGGAACTCCGTTATCGCCCGACCATCACCTTCGTGCAGTGACGATGTCACTCGCTCGCAATGGCCCAGGAGAGCATCATCAGAGTTCACTTCTCGCGCCCGAGCTTTCTGCCATCCCATCCGCAGAACATCAAGAGCGGCGTTTTCACAGATTCGATACAGCCAGACCCGAAGCGACGCGCGATCAAGCTGAAAGCGTTCTCGACTGAGCCACAATCGGAACAGGCCGATTGATAAGACATCTTCCAGATCTTCTTCTCGAAGTACTTCCCGAAATCGCCGTCTCAGCAACCCCAAAATTGCCGCCCCAAACAGGCGCAGAATTTCTTCGAGCGAGCCCTGGTCGTTCTCCAGCAATCGCTGCGCAAGATCGGCGTCTTCGGTAACATCCAGTCTTCCGGGCATCCGCAGCACGCCTTTCGGGCCAATTTCGCAGCCGTCTGTCTGAGTGAGCTCATCGCTCTTCAAAACACTATACGAGACTGCGTTACAAACAGCGAAGAGTTCAGTCCTGAATCTCCAGCCATGCAGTCTCCAGCGTGGCAGGAATTTCTGTCGTGCTGACATGGAGAATCACACTCAGCCGATTGAACGCTGCAACTAACGATGTGATTTCAATTGAGAATTCGCTGCAGGTGTCGTTGAGGTCCGTAGCACCGATGCGACTTGCCTTGCAGACTGCGGCCGCAATGCTGTTCATCCGAACTTCGTGCGGTTGTTGATTGGCTTTCAGGATGATGCGCAGAATCGTGTTCTGGCCGATGCCCGTGGGGCAATGAAAGCCTCGAAGCAACAGAACTCCTGATGGATTCTGCGATGGCGTCAGGGAGTATGGCAACTGGCAATTCGCCACGTCGCCGACGGGTTGCAATGCATTGTCGAGCTGCTGTAATTCCCATGGGCCAGCGAGTCGGATCCTGTGAGCTTTCATGTCGGCTAACTTCCTGCAATCAGTTGAGTCAGGAACAGTGCGGGATCGGCCACGGCCTTTGGTTTATCCCCTTCCCATTCGACCATGCCAGTGTGTTCGATCACGAACATCGCAGGTCTGATTGGTGCGGTGGCTTCCTTTGTCGGCAAGACGGCAGTTCCCCATTTGACGGAACTAGACCCCGGCTGGCCGGACCAGTTGTCGCGAAGTACGGGGAATGGATAAGTCTCCGCCTGCAATTTGATTTCCGGAGTCAGCGGCGTCGAGACCGCGATCAGCTTGACGCCCGTGCGTTTGATAGCGGGGGCAAATTTTCGAATTTGCTCCATCAATGGATCGCCATTGATACCTTTCCTGCCGTCAAAGAACACCAGCAGAATGCGATGACGATTGAGGTAGCCCTGCAGTTGAGCCGGCCGTCCATTTTGGTCAAGCAATTGGAAAACCGGTGCGGGGCGTTCATCGGTGACGGTCACCGCAACGTTCGTGACATTACGTGGCGTCAGCATGCGCCATGTTGTGGTTGCGACAACAGTAAAAAGGAGACCGCCGAAGAATATTTCACGAGGTTTCATTTTACGGTTTCGCATTCAGCGGCACACCAGCCGCGAGAAGTGTTTTTGAAAATCCGATGACGCGGTGTCCCTGAATGATCACAAGAATCACGATCACTAATCCGCAGACGTTGAGGCTGGTAAGATTTCCCAGCAGGCTCAGGTATGAGATCCCCAGTCCGACATAAACCGCCCACATCTGCTTGAAACACGTCGCGATGCCCAGGCCAAACCATAGGATACTGACAATTGCGACAAATATCGCGACAACGAATCCAACATCGCCGTTCGACTGTATGTTTTGTGATCTCGTCAGCATGAACCCACTGGCCACGATTCCAAAGCTGCCGAAGAAGATCCATACCGCGCCAAGTGCAGTCATTTGTTGACGAAACTTCTTCAACACCAGCGTAAGTCCGTCCGGAGCCTTGTCAAATGTTCGTGAGTCCTCCGCGGGTGCTTCAAATGGATTGAATTCTGACATGGGATTCGGGGCTCCAGAGTAGGACGATGATTTATCAGATGTTGCCGATTCAAGATCATGGCGGCAGATGACTGAGTCTTAATGAGTCTTAATTGGACAGCGTCAGTTTTTGCAATTTGCCCGTTTTATACTAGCCCGAAGTGTCAGTTTGGAAGTTGCGCTAATCAGAAATTCTGAGTAATGAATTGGTCGAAAAGAGGCGTAATTATCATAACCCGAAGCGTCAGCGAGGGATTCGTTGGCACGCAGCCGAACAGGTAAAACTCTATCCCTCACTTACGTTTCGGGTTGTGATCGTGGGAAACGCGCAACTTCAAAAATGGCCAGCGAGGTGATTATCCTATGTCGTTTCCTCGCTGGGGTTTCGGGTTAGTATTCGCTAAAAACGGCGATGTTCAATTAATTTCGTGTGCCAACCGTTCGATCTTTCGACCCGCGTCAATGCATTCGCAAAACATCCAGCAGACGGTCGATGTCCGCTCTTGTAGTATACAAATGAGCCGATACGCGAAGAAAGCGACGACCGCTCCAGGATCCGACGGGAACTTCGATCTGGTGTTCATCGCGAAGTTTAAGCTGCAAAGGATCAGGCGATCCATGATAACCGGGTTTCCAGTTTGGTGGCTGAGGCAGCTCAACAGCAGCCATGCTCACGAAATCAGATTCCTTTGGAGTGCAAAACCTTCCAACGCCTGGCATTTTCAGGATTTCGCGTCTGGCGTAGCAGACAAGTTCATGAGCATGACTGCGAAACTGTTCGAGACGTTCTGAGGTGAAAAATTTGACGGCATCAGCCATCGCCAGCAATGGAGCCGGGTCGCGCGTGCCCAGCCAGTTTGTTCGATCTTTCCACGACGCTGCTCGACCAGCAATACTTCCACCCCAACTGACGATTGGGCTGCGAATGGAAGAGTGATGCCGCGGATGAACCCATAGAAACCCACTGCCAAACGGCGCGCACAACCATTTGTGACCACTGGCGCAGTAGTAGTCACAGCCGAGATCGTTGAGATTCACGTTAAGCATCGCAATCGCATGCGGCCCGTCAACACAGACAGGAACATTATGGCGTGCAGCCATTTGACAGATGGCTTTGACTGGCAGAATGCAGGCTGTTGCCGACGTCACGTGGCTGACGACGATAAGTTTCGTGTGCGGCGTGATTGATGATTCAATTGCCGTGACGACTTCGTTTGGCGACGGCGGAAATGGCAAGATCGCCGTTACAAGTTTTGCTCCGGATTCTCGGCACTTCGCCTGCCAGATATTTTTGACGGCACCGTATTCATGATCATTAAGCAGGATTTCGTCGGCGGGCTGCAGCTCGATGCTGGCGGCGACGACGTTCATGGCCACGGTGGCGTTGTCGATCAATGCCAGGCGATCGGGTTGAGTTCCCAGAAATTCTGCCAGCACCGCTGACGTACGATCCAGTTCAACTTCCATCTCCTGGCAGAAGAATCGCATGGGTTGGCGTTCCAGCCGTTGACTCCATGCCTCACGAGCTTGCTGAACACAAAGTGGTGAAGGACCGAAAGATCCGTGATTCAGGTAGGTCGTGTCTGGATCGAGTTTCCAGAACGATGCCAACGTATGCTCATTGCTCATCAGTATGAAACGTCCCAGGAAGTTGAGGATATTGGTCGAGCGGCAGAATGAAAAGTGCGTGTTGAGCCTGAGGCGTTAGCTGATTCGACAGTAAGAAATCGGCTAGCGCCTCAGGCTCAAGTCGATTGGTCTCGGTAAATTTTTGTTCGCTGTTTGCCGACCCCGGTATTGCCGCACTTTTTCCAGCAGCGAATTGCCTCCGGAACGCAGTGTATTCGATTTCACTGAGAGTGAATGGAGCCCGGACGTGACAGCTTTACAGCTTCCCGAATCCCAGCATTGGCTTTTTGCGTTGGGATATCTGTTGTGGCGGCCAATCAGCTTGCCTAGACTTCCGCCAGCATTTTCGGCAGAGCGCGGAAAATCGTGCTCACGTGGCGATTCAAATTCATTCAGTTTTAGCACGCAGGTAACAGGTAACAATGGCGAACTATTTCTTCACGAGCGAATCAGTCAGCATGGGACATCCGGACAAAGTGTCCGACCAGGTTTCAGACGGTATTCTCGATGCATTGCTGGCACAGGATCCAATGTCTCGCGTCGCGTGCGAAACACTCTGCACGACCGACCTTGTTGTTCTCGCCGGTGAAATCACAACCAAAGCACAAATTGACTATGCTGCTGTCGCACGCAAAGTGATTCGCGACATCGGTTATACATCAGACGATATCGGTTTCAACGCGGATACCTGCCGTATCTTTCTGGCACTGCACAGCCAGTCTGGCGATATCGCTCAGGGCGTTGACCGCGACGGGGCTGGTGACCAGGGACTCATGTTCGGTTACGCTTGCGATCAGACAGAAGAACTGATGCCAGTTCCAATCGCGTACGCTCATCGCCTGATCAACCGTCTGGCCGAAGTGCGACTCAAAGGCGGAATCACCTGGTTGCGACCTGACAGCAAAAGCCAGGTCACTGTTGAATACGACGGGAGCAAGCCTGTACGCGTCGATGCGATCGTGATTTCAACTCAGCATGATGAAACTGTCACTCAGGAACAAATTGCTGATTACGTAAAGAAAGAAGTCATTGGCAAAATGATCCCAGCCAACATGCTGGACAGCAACACGAAGTATCACATCAACCCAACGGGTCGCTTTGTTGTCGGTGGTCCACACGGCGACACGGGTTTGACTGGCCGCAAGATCATCGTTGATACGTACGGTGGCTGGGGTCGCCATGGTGGTGGAGCGTTCTCCGGCAAGGATTCTACAAAGGTTGACCGATCAGCCGCCTACATGGGCCGTTACGTTGCAAAGAACATCGTCGCGGCAGGATTGGCTCGCGAGTGTGAAGTTCAACTGGCGTATGCGATCGGCGTGGCTGATCCTGTGAGTATTCGAGTTGACACTTTTGGCACCAACACTATTCCAGAAGTGAAAATCGAAGCCTTGGTTCGTGAGCATTTCCCGCTGACACCAAAAGGCATCATCGAACACTTGAAGCTGCGTCGCCCGATCTTCCTGAAAACAGCTGAAGGTGGTCACTTTGGCCGCAGCGGTGACGGTTTCACATGGGAAGTCACTGACAAGGCCGCTGCACTGAAAAAAGCTGCGACATAGTACCTGACCTCCAACTTCCACCGGCACGGACGTAACGGTATGGACACTCAGATCAAACGGCCAACGAACGAAGTTGCTGACGCCCAGATTCAGCAGCTTCGGCCTGAGGTTCATCGTATCATCGCTCAGGCTGCAACCGCTGCACCTGTCGTGCGCGAAGGTTCAACGCGGTCTGTAGCATTGCTTGTTGCCAGCAGCATGATTCTGCTGTGGCTCTCGTTCACGCCAGTCGATTGGTCAAGCCTCGCATGGATCGCGCTGGTGCCGTTGATTCAACTTCTGCGACTCAAATCTTTGCCGCCACGTGCATATCTTGTCACGTGGAGCGTAGCATTTGTCTGGGCACTCTGCACACTGCAGTGGATGCGGCTGGGGCATCCCGCAATGTTTCTCGCACTGGTCGCACTGGCCTTCTATGTCGCGCTTTATGTGCCGACATTCGTCTGGCTCGGTCGGCGTTGTGTGTCGATGCGAATGCCGGTTTGGCTTGCAGTCCCGATCGTCTGGACTGGACTTGAATATGTGCGTTCATGGATGATTACGGGCTTTGCGTGGTACTTTCTTGGTCACTCTCAGTACCGCTGGTCGATGCTGATTCAGATTTGCGATATCACCGGCGTCTATGCTGTCACATTTGTGATCGCTCTGGTCGCCGCCGCAATTGCGGTCAATATTCCATTGGCGTGGCTGCAGCGACTAAAACTGAGCGTTGATAGTTGCGACTCTGTAACTTCGAAAAATCAAATCCAATGGCTTCCGGTCATCACAGCCACTGCTGTTTTGATCGGCATGCTTGGTTACGGATTTGTCCGTCGCACTCCGCCCGAACAGTTTCCTGCCGGCCCCGTATTCGCGTTGATCCAAGGCAATTTTACACCGGATATGAAGCAGGACGAAGCAGAAGATACGACTCGCTATCGCGTTCACGACTCACTGATGCGCGAAGCGGTTCTGTTGCAACCGGACATTATCGTCTGGCCAGAAACAATGTTTCCTACTCCCATGCGTTCAGTCGCGGAAGATGTGACTGATAAGCAGGTTCTGGAACAACTTCCACGCCCTCTGTTGCAGGCGTATGGCAACGACACTGATCCATTGATCCAGAACTGGCGTGCCGACGACGTTCAAAAGCGACTGGAAATGCACGCTCAGGCGTCCGGTGCTGCGCTGGTCATCGGTGTTCAGGCATTTGTCGCGGAAAAAGAACGGATCAGGGTTTTCAACAGTGCTGCGTTCATCCGGCCAGATCTGGGATATGCAGGGCGCTACGACAAAATTCATCGCGTAGTGTTTGGTGAGTACATTCCTTTGAAGAACATCTTCCCGTGGCTGCACAAGCTGACACCTTTTGGATCGAACTTCGGCATTGACGAAGGCGAAAGCGTTCGCATGTTTGAATACGGTGGTCATCGCATCGCTCCTTTGATCTGTTTTGAGGACACTGTGCCGGATCTTGTTCGACAAATCGCCGCGCAGCGCGATGAGGCCGGCAATGAATGCGATGTTCTGGTGAATCTCACCAATGACGCCTGGTTTCATGGCTCCAGTGAGCTTGATCAGCACTTGATCACGGCAGCCTTTCGCTGTGTTGAAACACGGATGCCGATGGTTCGCAGCGTGAACGGCGGAATTTCTGCGTTCATTGATGGCAACGGGCAGATTCGCGACCCAGCTGAGATTCACGTGATGAAAGAACCCTTCAATGGAATGCAGGTGCAACTGGAGCCCGTAGAAGGCCTGCGGGATCCACAGACCGGCCACTGGCGACGTCAATTCTCCGGCATCATCTTCGGTCAGGCACCTCTTGATCCCAGAGAGTCGCTCTATGTGAACTACGGAGACTGGTTCGCTGGCATCTGCCTGGCATCGACTCTGTTGGCAGTTCTGTTTTCCTTTATGTCGTCTCGAAGAAGTCTGACCTGAACCGGCCAGGCTTTCACCAAATCGCTGCTGCTTCAGCATCGACTCTATTCACCCGATCCAACCGCCGTTCACATGCAACGTCTGCCCGGTGACGTACGATGAAAGGTCACTGCACAGGTACAGAATGACAGATGCAATTTCGTCGGGGTCGCCGAACCGCTTCATAGGAATTTGTGCCAGCATCTGGTCCCGAGCGGCCTCCGGAATTGAAGCTCCCATTTCGGTCAGAACAACCCCCGGAGCCACGGCATTGACGTTGATTCGCCGCGATGCAAGTTCGCGACTCAGAACCTTCGTGAACGCGATCACCCCCGCCTTTGCCGACGAATAGTTCGCTTGGCCGAAGAAACCAACGACGCCGGAAATTGATGCCATGTTCACGATCCGGCCTCCATCCTCAAGATGCGGCAATGCCGTCTGACTGACCTTGAATACCGCAGATAGATTCGTCTCCACGACGGCATCCCATTCGTCATCGGTCATATTTCTGATGGATCGATCACGCAGAATGGCTGCGTTGTTAATTAGAAAATCAATTCGTCCGAATTTTGCTTTGACAGCATCAAAGAAGGCGATCATGTCTGTGCGACTGCGAACATCCGCTGCCATAGTGAATCCGGCATCGCCCCATTCGGCTGCGGCTTGTTCCGCACGCTGACGACTGACACCGCTTTCATCGTCAAAGTAGTTGACCGCGATCTTTGCACCTGCACGCAGCAGCATGGATGCCGTGGCTTTCCCCAGGCCCTGAATACCACCAGTCACGACGGCAACTTTGCCGGTCATATTGATTGGAATCATTAATTGTTACTCTTTGAACAGCGACGAATTATCGAGGCCAGTATTACGGCGTAGATTGCCAGAGGTGTCAAGTTACGCTGCAGAAATTCGAGCTTCGAATCCACTCCCGCAGCAATCACACAATTTGCACATTCGTTACAGACGGACGGTTGATTGTGCCTCAATGCAGCAGAATTGCAACGCGGTTGTAACTTCACGCAGTTTCACAACCTAAGTTTTGATCGGTCGAGTGTGGCCTGCCAACCTGCCTGAAATTCAACTCTGGTATCTCATCCCTGCTCTGAGAAAATCTGCTATGACGCTTCCGTCTTTCAACTATCGACTTGTCACCCGCAGCGATTTTGATGGTCTGGTGAGCGCGGCGCTGCTGCGTGAACTGGAAATGATCGACGACATTAGTTTCGTTCATCCAAAGGATATGCAGGATAGATTGATCGAAATCACTTCACGCGACATTATCACGAATCTGCCGTACGTTCCGGCCTGCCATTTGTGCTTTGATCATCACCACAGCGAAGCGTTGCGAAACGGTCACGCCGTGCGACAGAACTATATTCTTGATTCGGACGCGGATTCTACGGCACGCGTGGTCTTCAATTACTTTGGCGGAGCGGCTCGATTCAGAAGCATCAGCCAGGAGATGATGACGGCCGTTGATAAATGTGACTCCGCTCGCTTCACGCGCGAAGAGATTTTGCTGCCGAAACGATGGGACATGCTGAACTTTGTCATGGACCCACGCACAGGGCTCGGACGATTTCGGGACTTTCGAATTTCAAATTACCAGTTGATGATGTCGCTGATCGATTTCTGTCGCAGTCATACGATTGAAGAAATCATGAATCTGCCAGACGTTCGTGAACGCGTTGAACTCTACAATCTTCAGCGACAGGATTTCTGCGAACAGATCGCACATTGTTCCGGTCTGTACGGGAACGTCGCAGTGATCGATCTGCGCCAGGAAGACTTGATTTACTGTGGAAATCGATTTCTGTCGTACGCATTGTTGCCCGAATGTAATGTTTCCGTCCACTTGCTGCGTAGCCGTCAGGCTGGGACGACCGTCGTTGCAGTGGGGAAATCGATTCTCAATCGAACCAACCCTGTTGATGTCGGTCAGTTGATGCTGAAACATGGCGGCGGCGGGCATCCAGCGGCCGGAACCTGTCAAATTCCATCTGAAAATGCTGATGCACTTGTTCCGGAAATTGTGGATGCGTTGAATCAGTCAATTGAGATTCATCTGGAAGACTTGCAGCTGGTCTAATGCCTGCTGATCCACTGAATCAGGAACGCATCGTCGAAACCTGAGTGGCCGGGCTGACTGTTGAACTCAAGTCTGCGATCGAAGACGTAACCGAATTCCCATGCAGACAGACTTCCGTCCTTGTCGGTGGATTCAACGCCGAACATCAGACGAAGGTCGCGGTAGGTCATGGCTGGATTCGATCCATCCGGAAACCGGATTTGCCATGTGCCGCCACTCATTTGTCCAGCCAGGTAGATTCGGTTCGTCTCATTCAGCATGTAATCGATTCGCGGTCGAGGAAACACCAGATCCATCCTCAGCCCGTGGACAAAAACATCTCGAAGTGACAACCCAAAAACCGGCAACACTGCAATGTCGTTGCGATCCAGGTAGTCGATACCAAATACGAAATCCATCGAACGATTGACGTGAAACATGCCGACCGCATGACTTGGAAATCGAATGGCATCTCTCGCGCTGGCTTCGAAATCGCTGTAAGCACCGATGCTGGTGAACAGATCATAGCTGAACTGATCTGACAGCTTGTTTCTTACCTGATAGCCAAGCGTGAAATCATAAAGTCGCGGCGGCAGTGGGGATGAAATCGGTCCGGCCAGCCAATGAATATTAAAGGCACCAGTGAGTCCATGCTTGTTGCCTCGGCGAAGATACGGATCGGACTGCCAGTCGAACCAGCCAAAATCTTCACCATTGCCGGGCAGCCATGCAAACATCGACTGCTCACTGCGATAGACAGAATATGGTTCATGCATCAGACGAGAAAACTTCAATCGCTCCTCATCAATTTCTGGAGCATTGAAGTTCTGAATCGACTCGTCAGCACATCCGGACGATTTATTGTTCACTGTCGGTCCAGGTGAAGGCAACGTGATCGGCTGTTCCAGCAGTTCAACGCCACCAGGCGGGATCGAAAGATCGGGAGGCAGGAACTCGTTCAATTCTCTGGTCACCGGTTCCTGAGACGGGTCCAGATAGACAACATTCTCACCAAACAGTCGCTCGGGATCGGTCGTCGTGAAGGTTGCCGTCAGAACTGCAAAATCCATCTTCAGCGGAAGATCGCTGTCCGCCGCGCGGTTATCTCTGATTTCGCGATCTACTGCAGGTTCATCAACCGTGTGGCTTGGTTCAGAGTTGAAGACTGGCTCTGTAAAGACAGTTCGCTCAACCGAGATCAATTGAGCATTAACGCCATTTGCGAGACAGACCATTGCAAGGACAATCGCGCAACGCACAAGCTCGATCACATCGTAACTGAAAGTATCTTTCCCGTTACTCAAGACACGCTCCTGAGGATTTGTCCTGAAATAATTTCTGCGATTCGCCGTAGGATGGACTTCCAGTCCGTCCGAACAATGACGAACTGGAAGTCGATCATGCATTTTGCAACCCCGCAAATTGTTTCGGCACAATTACTACCCGACGCCGCGCAATTGCAGAGATGAGGATTGTCGTCGGCCATCTTGTTTCCGACAAGACGTGTTCGTTGTTTGTAACGCGGTGTTGTTTCATGTCGCCAGGAGACATCAGTCTTCAGGTGCAGACCCACTCAAAAAAGGCTGGGGAGGCGCGGAAAGCGGCTCAGTGTGGGCAGACGAAAACAGCAGGCTCGTTTGCCTCGAAACGAAAAACGCCCGACACAGGAAACCTGTGTCGAGCGTCTGCGTATTCCATTTTCTGGATCAAATACTGTTAATCGAATTCGGGTCGTCGGCGTTCCAGCTGTTCCTTCAGTCGAGCCACAATACTGGAGTGCATCTGACTAACACGGGATTCTGACAATCCCAGTGTGTTGCCGATGTCCTTCATTGTCAGTTCTTCGTAGTAGTACAGAATAATGATCAGGCGTTCGTTGCGATTCAAGCCCTTCGTCACCAAACGCATGACATCCATCTTCTGAATACCGACGGCAGGGTCCTCGGATTTGATGTCTTCAACGACATCCACTTCGCGAACATCCTTGTAGCTGTCAGTCTCATACCATTTCTTTTCCAGACTCACCAGATTCACGGCACTCGCATCGGACTTCATCCGCTCGAATTCCTGAATCGGCAAACCCATTTGCTCGGCAATCTCGGTTTCCATTGGGGGTCGACCGACTCGAGCTTCGACCAATTTGCGAGCTGCTTCGACTTTGCTGGCCTTGCTGCGAACCAGACGTGGAACCCAGTCCATCGTGCGAAGTTCATCCAGCATAGCCCCGCGAATACGAGGCACGCAGTATGTTTCAAATTTGACACCGCGATCCATGTCGAAAGCTTCGATGGCATCCATCAAGCCGAAGACACCAGCGGACATCAAGTCATTGAGATCCACGCCTTCAGGCAGCTTCGCCCAAACACGTTCTGCGTTGTATCTGACCAGCGACAGATACCGCTCCATCAAGCGATTCCGCAGCTCCTGATTACTCTGGTCTTTTTTGTACTCAACCCAAACATCAGAAACGTCTTCAGTGACCTTGGTAGCCATTCAATCCTCCGTGACGAACAGCAAGTGCCCGAAACTCGACATCAACACGTATCGTTGAATATCGGTTCGGCTGGTACCGAAGATCACTGGAATCACTACAACATGTCTGTTCAGAACGAACTTTCCAGACTGACTCGAAGAATCCTCGAAACGGATTCATCTCATCAATCCAATTGTTCACCTGATCCGATGTTGTCGCCTTCTGATAACCTTCGAACTGCACTCCGCAGCGTTGTTCAGTCTGTTTGTTTATTTCTGTAACTTTGCAGTTCGGCGATCTCATGCGTCCTGGAACAAATCACTCCGGCAAAGAATGCCGAAGCCCGCTGATTCATTTCGTGACCACGCTTCACCATCTGGCAAAGACTCGAAAGAATTGATCCTGCGATTCAACCCGTTTGAGTCATCCAGACGGCGAAACGATCCTGAGATCACTTTGTACCGCTGACTTTTTGTTTCTAACTCTGAGCCGTCCATGACTCAGAGCGTCATTTCTTTCCACTTCAGATCGATTCAGGTTTCGGTTGATTCCTGTGCCGGTTTGGCGTGGCGAGGCGGTTGATATCGCAGTCAGGTTTGTACTGTCCATACGGATGGAACTATGAATTTTGCGTTTTGGTTTGAAATGTTTCGCGTTCGGCATTTTCAACCGGACAAGCGGCGTACGGTCGGCAGAAAGGATCGCAATGCGCGATTCACACATGCCTGATTCGATTGTTAAATGCAGATTCTGCAGAAGTGGAACGAATGCGGGCCGCTTGCTTTGCTGCCGCTCCGACCAGATCACTCGGCGTTTGAAACATGCTGAACCCAGGAACTTGTTCATCTGCTCGGCGGCCAATTTGGCGACGGGCAGTTGCAGATTTGTCCGTAACTGTCGTCCCCGGGTAGTCGGTGAATCATGCTTTTGCAACGTCATCGTCCGGCGGCGTTCGCCACGTCAATGGCTCCGCCGATCGCTGTATCTGCCACTTCTGCTGCAGGAAAGAACTCCAACCAGTCTACAAATTGTCTGAAGCGAACTGATTTGCGTTCGAGTATACTTCTTATTAGCCTCCCCGCCCCTCGTACCGAATGCCGTTCAAAATTCAGTCAATTGCGGCCTTCCACGGACCGCGTTTGCATTCAATATTCAATCATGGTTAATCTTTCAGGCCTCAATCCTCCCCAACGTGAAGCTGCGTCGATCCTCTCTGGTCCGCTGCTGGTTCTCGCCGGCGCGGGAACCGGCAAAACTCGCGTGATCACTTACCGCATGGCAAATCTGATCGCGCACGGAATTCGACCGGATCGCATTCTGTCCGTGACATTCACGAACAAAGCCGCCAAGGAAATGCGAGAGCGTGCCGTGCATCTGATCGGACGCCAGTTCAAGCAGCGACCCGTGGTGTCAACGTTTCACGCGTATTGCGTGCGAGTCCTTCGGGAAGACATCGATTCGCTGGGATATCCAAAAACATTCGCCATCTATGACCGCAACGATCAGGAATCCGCTGCCCGCACGGCTCTGCGAGACATCAGACTTGGCGACGGGGCGATGAAACCCAGTGATCTGATCAATCGCATCAGTCGCTGGAAAATGCAGGGTGTTCAGGATCATGAAGCCAGCAGCAACACAGAAACCGATTTCGATCTCATCGCCGCCATGGGCTACAAACGATATCAGAAACAACTCCGTGCCTGCGGTGCTGTGGATTTTGACGACCTGCTGTTGTTGACGGTCAAGCTGTTTCAGGATCACCCGGAAGTTCTGCAACGGCACCAGTCAAAATTCGACCATGTCCAGATCGATGAATATCAGGACACAAACGGCGTTCAGTTTAATCTCATCGAATCACTCGTGAAGCCGCATCGCAATCTGTGCGTCGTGGGCGATGACGATCAGTCCATCTACGGCTGGCGCGGGGCGGATGTGGAGCACATCATCAACTTCTCCCGCCACTTTCCAGGAGCGAAAGTTGTGCGGCTGGAAAACAATTACCGCTGCACAGACAGAATTCTGGACTGTGCGAATCGTCTCGTAAAACACAACAAACAGCGACACGACAAGACGCTGATCGCTCACAAGAAGTCTGGCTCGCCCATCCGCATTCAGGTTTTTGATGATGAAACTGCCGAAGCCGAAAATGTCGTCAGTGAAATCGGATATCTGATTCGCGAACTGGGCGTAAAGGCCAAACAGGTCGCCATTCTGTTTCGCACCAATGAACAGCCGCGCGTTTTCGAGCAGGAAATGCGACGACAAAACGTTCCCTACATGCTCGTCGGCGGCCAGTCGTTCTACGATCGCCGCGAGATTCGCGATTTGCTGGCCTATCTGAAAGCCATTGATCAACCACGTGACGAAGTGAGCCTGCTGCGCATCATTAACACGCCAACACGCGGGATTGGTGCAACGACGACAGAAAAAGTGATCCAGATGGCTGTTAAGAAGGGGATTCCGTTTTGGGAAATTCTTCCTGAAGCCAGTGCAGCCGGTGTTATCCCGGCGAAGGCACTGACTGCCATGACGGAGTTCCGAAGTCTGCTGCAGCGTTACGCAGAGGTCATGCACCAGAATCCCCAGCAACTGGCAGAAATCTGCCGTCGCCTGGTGTCTGAAATCAATTACGAAGCAGAAATCAATAAGCAATACAAAGAGGAAGCTCAGCAGGAAACTCGCAAAACTGTCCTGGAAGAATTTATCAATTCCATCGGCCAATACGTTGAACGCACCGAAGATCCATCTCTGTCGGGCTTCCTGGAAACAACAGCCTTGATGGATCGCGAAGACGAAGCCGATCGCGATCAGAAACAGGATAAGGATCAGGTTCGTTTGATGACACTGCATTCCGCCAAGGGCCTGGAGTTCCCTCGCGTCTATCTTGTCGGTATGGAAGAAGGTTTCCTGCCGCATAAACGCAGCATCGACGCGGACTCAGAAAAAGACATCGCCGAAGAACGTCGCCTGGCATACGTCGGCGTGACACGTGCGATGGATCATCTGACGCTGACTCGGGCAAAGTCACGCATGAAATGGGGCAAACGCCGCGAGACCGTGGCATCGCGGTTCCTGTTTGAGATGCAACTGGTGCCTGGTGAAGCATTGCCCGAAGAACATATCAGCCGCGAAGACGATGGTGCGGGCACACCGATGAAACCCGCCAGCGAACAGTCACCCTTCGTACCTCGTCCTCTACTACGTCCGAATAAGCAACTATCTGCTGCCGCTCCAAACGAATTCGAAGCTCCGCCGTTTTGATCAGCAACGATGCGGCGAAGCGAGCGAAGGAGAACTGAATTTTCAGGTCAGCAGTTGGGGCGGTTTCTACCGGCCCGTTTACCTGTTGGAATGCGTCATTTAATCTGCGGGGCCGCAGACCAGGCCGTGAAAACCAGGCTTGCGGCCACGGGTACTACTTCGCGTTGTGAGAGATGATTCCCCTCCTCGGGTTTTGCCGACCCTCCCAAAGGGAGAGTTAAAACGCATAAATCACCCCCGCTCTGGGAGGACGTGATTCCAGCGGGGCCGGGTATCTGGCAATCATTTCCACTTCGCGTCTCGGATGGTATGCTGAAGGTTGCAGTCGTTTGCTGCCAATTTGAGCCTTCGCGGGAACTTTGCTCTATGTCCCTTCATCGTCGCTCGTTCCTTACCAGCACGCTTGCTGCCTACACGACGGCCGCCTTGTTCGCATCAGGCACTACACAGGCGGCTGACGAAATTGCCTCGCCGACGGCCGCTCCGGAACAACGCGTTGGGGGGCTTTAAGTGGGTCATCGTCGGTTATCAGGTTCTCGCAAAGAAGGCAGAAGAACCTGGCATCGTGATGGGGCTTGAGAATCATTGGGGACTGGGACGAACGGCCGCCGGCGCGCTGCGTGTCGTAAACGAAGTCAAATCGCCATGGCTGCAAGTGACTCTGGATACCGGCAACTTTCTCGAGAACATGTACGAGCAAATGGAGGCTCTGGTATCGCACACCGTGCTCGTTCAGGCCAAGACCTATTTCGGCGAAGGCACATGCTACACGCTCGAAATCGACTACTCCAAAGTTGCCGCGTTGCTGAAGAAACAAAGCTATCGTGGTTATATCTCGCTCGAGTTCGAAGGCAAAGAAACCTACTAAACCGCCGTCCCAAACAGCCTTGCAATGTTGAAGAAGGCGTTTGCGTAGTCGAGCCAAAGCAGGTCCTTTCTGCCAGAAAGAACTTTGCAGCTTGCTGCAACCTGCGACCAAACCCACTCTGATCTCGCAACAAAACGACGCCGTTGAGCGGACGTCCGCTCCTGTGGTTCGAGCTGCGGCAATTTGAAAAATCCTCCTTGGCAAGGAGGATCTACCGAAATCGGCGACCGCCCCCCGGCGATTTTTCTTTCGTTGACATTGAAATGGTTGACCCGTCTCATGATCTTACTGCGACGCATCTATCTTGCGTTTCCGTCGCAACTAAGATTTGGCGTGCCCTCCGATCAAAGTAATCTCAATCATGATCGAAGCCGCAAGTTCCGCGTGAATCAAGCGCAGCGCGGATGGGCTGCAATTCATTCGCGCTCACCTCGATTCGCGTGGCCCTCTTGAAGGATTCAGTATATGGCCGCAGGTCAAGACGTTCGTGACCCTGCACAGTTTTCATGTCTGCCAGCATCGTTTTTCCACAAGACCGCGTCGCGGTTGTCGCCAGAATTCAGAGCGGTACAATGGGAGCAGTTAACGGATCGGCAACGGATATTGATTCTCCTGTGGATCAAATTGTGGCGATCGTTGTTGACTCCCTCCACTTCCCGCCTTGAGTCCAATCATGACTTTTATCACTCGCATTTATTTCGTGGCGTTTGCTGCGATTGTCATTTCAACGACGATCGCGTCGGCTGACGCCACAGCGATTGTCTTCAGCCGAGATATTCGTCCAATCCTTGCCAGTCATTGTTTTAAGTGTCACGGTCCTGACGAAGCCTCGCGGGAAGGAAACTTGCGACTGGATACAGAAGAAGGGGCTCGTGCGGCACTGGAAAAAGATGGCGATCTCACAAAACTGATATCGCGCATTTCAAGTGCCGATGCAGAACTCGTCATGCCGCCGCCGGATGCCAAGAAACCGCTCAAGCCCGCTCAAATCGAAAAGCTGACTCAATGGGTTGAGGCCGGTGCGGTGTGGGGGGCACATTGGTCGTTTGAACCTCTGATCAAACCGGCGGTTCCGGAAGTTTTCGTAACTGAAGTCGCTACGACGCGGAACCCGATTGATCATTTCGTGCAGGCCAGGCTTGCGACTCGCGGTGTTCAGCCGGCACCAGAAGCGTCGGGGGAAACGCTGATTCGCCGAGTCACACTGGATCTCACTGGACTGGCCGCGACGACAGATGAAGTCGATGCGTTTATTGCCGACACTTCAGATGACGCCTGGGAAAACGTTGTCGATCGATTGCTGAATTCACCGGCCTATGGGGAACGAATGGCATGGACATGGCTCGATGCAGCTCGGTATGCAGATTCCAACGGCTATCAGGGCGACAATGAACGCACAATGTGGCCGTGGCGTGACTGGGTGATCGATGCGTTCAATTCGAATATGCCCTATGATCAGTTCACAATCTGGCAACTTGCAGGGGATCAGCTTCCAGAGGCGACGTTTGAACAAAAACTCGCGACCGGATTTTTGCGTAACCATATGATCAACGGCGAAGGTGGCCGCATTGCGGAAGAGAATCGCGTCGACTACGTG
>Ga0105046_10005753_pt1 | contig 19595 bp, 14 predicted proteins | sample MAT03_FD_78385 | JGI IMG/M metagenome (GOLD analysis project Ga0105046, IMG submission 78385) | Freshwater microbial communities from Lake Fryxell liftoff mats and glacier meltwater in Antarctica - MAT-03 (megahit assembly) | ecosystem: Environmental > Aquatic > Freshwater > Ice > Liftoff... | reverse complement strand
CGTTCCAGGCGAGCTGGCACGGGGCGGAAACAAAGCAACAAAACCTGCGTAACCCAAAACACCTGTCAAAACCGAATTTTTAACGGCCCACCCTTAGCCCCTTAGCCCCTTAGCCCCTTAGCCCCTTAGCCCGGGCTGTTAAAACTATGCTATTGCGGGAGCAATTGGATTGCGCATCTTTTCTTTCATTTCGCCTGATGGAACAAACAGGCAAACCGATTCATTTTGCTTCCGTCGGTTTTCAACGGGCGGGGCAGCCTACCCTTAGCCCCGTCGAGCTGTAGCCCGTCGAGGCGCGAGTCGAGGGTCTTGACCTGCTACACTGGGCTATTTGCAATAGAATCGGTACACTTTCCCCAAAAACAGGATACTAGCCTTAAAAAGCTTCGTCTCTTTAAGCGAGCGGCAGATTAAAACCTACTGGTCCTGGATTCGTGAGAATTCAGTTGGAACTCCCTTTCCAGAACTTCAAATCATGAAATTGAATTACGACCGAAACAGCCTTATCGCGATTATCCGCGAACATGCACTTCAATTTGGGCAGTTTACGCTGGCAAGTGGCAAACAAGCCTCGTACTACTTAGATTGCCGTATGGTTACGCTTCACCCAAAGGGTTCCAATCAAATTGCCGCTGGGATGCTTGAGTTGATTATGAGCAATCACTTCGGAATCATTCCAGACGCCGTAGGGGGGTTAGCCATTGGAGCGGATCCAATTACGGCATCGATTGTGGTTCATGCAGGACTGCATGACCAAGATTTGCTCGGGTTCATGGTTCGCAAAGAAGCCAAGCAGCATGGCACAGGAAAACTGGTAGAGGGACCGGTTAAGCCTGGCATGACGTGCGTCATCGTAGAGGATGTTATTACCAGTGGAGGTAGTGCTTTGAAGGCAGCCTCCGCGGCTCGAGACTTTGGACTAGAGGTAATTGGGGTGCTGGGAGTTATTGATCGCCTAGAAGGAGGGAAAGCAGCTTTTACGTCGGCTGGAATTCCACTTGCAACACTCCTTACGATCAATGATTTTCTATAGTACTCCGGCCCGCAAACGTTGGATTTGCGCATTGAAAATTGCACATAATGCGCTTGACAAGAGAACAGTCGATATACACCTTGTGGCCCAACTTAGCTACTTTGCAAAACAAGCCCAAATGGTAGTTGACAGCCCGGTAAGATCGAGAGACGCTAAGCGTTCTTAAACCACACACACACACTTCGATACACCAATTGGTGGAGCTAGTCGTGAACCTAGTCATAAAGTCTCAAATAGAAAACATGTTCGACGGCGATTGCGCGGTTGAGGACCAACCTTTCCTTCCGGGCGCGACGTGTGAACTTGACCTTGCTTCAGTGCTCGATATCGATCCAACTGACGCCGACAACGGCGACATCGGGACCGTAGAAACAGCCGTCGAGTTTGGAAAGCCGCTTCAGGATTGGTTTGAGATGGCGCTCAAGGTCGAAACCCCGGTCCGAGCATCCATTCGTGCCTCTTGGGGGGAAGACGAAGACGAAATCGAGGAAGAACCGATCAAAGAGGAGCCAGAGGAAGAAGATCCAGATCCTTTTGAAGACTTCGACGAAGACGATTTCGACGATGATTTCGACGATGATTTTGAAGAAGAACTTGACGATGAATACGAAATCGAACCTGCCGACGACGGATTGGTATCGGATCCCGATGCAGACCTAGGGAATGCAGAAATCCTCGACGAAGAAGAAGAAATCGGCCCAGAGGCGCAAGAAATTGATTAATGTCGCGCAACCCCTCTCCGGCCTTTCATGCCGACTCTCCCAGCGGGAGAGTGACTTCACCCTCCCTCTGGGAGGGTCGAGCGAAGCGAGGGGAGGGTATGACCCATTCTGCCGCTCGCCTAAAGCTGTCGTCCTCCGCTCGGGGTTAAGCGGGTTAAACAAGCCACATTCGGCAATACCCGAAACAGGATGAAAAGTCTATGATTTGCGTCCACTGAGCGACGCCTCTCGCTCGACGTGGATTTTGAATCCCCGTGTTGCCGACCCTTTTCATCCGACCCCGATTTCAGGTCATGTTTCAAGCTGTCAAGACGGACATCAAATTCCCAAAACTCGAAGACGATGTCCTCACGTTTTGGAAGCAGAATCGCATCTACGAAAAATCTCTGTTGCTCCGAAAAGATGCTCCTTCCTTCGTTTTCTTCGAAGGACCTCCCACCGCAAATGGGATGCCCCACCCGGGCCATTGCCTTACTCGGGCCATCAAAGATCTGTTCCCGCGATATCGAACCATGCGTGGCTACCGCTGTGATCGCAAAGCCGGTTGGGATACGCACGGTCTACCTGTCGAAGTCGAAGTTTGCAAAGAACTAGGTATCCACAGCAAAGAAGAAATCGAAGCCTATGGCATCGAAGCCTTCATTCAGCGTTGCCAACAAAGCGTTTGGCGATACATGCAAGAGTGGGAACGCATGACCGAACGACTCGGTTTCTGGATCGATCTTTCGCAAGCTTACGTTACTTATCATCAAAGCTACATCGAAAGCGTTTGGTGGTCACTCAAGAACTTTTTCGATCGCGGACTGCTCTACCGTGGTCACAAGATCGTGTGGTGGTGGGCACAAGGTGGTACGGCACTGAGCGCCGGCGAAGTCGGCCAAGGCTACCGCGAAGTCGCTGATCCAAGCGTCTACGTCCGCTTCCCACTCGAGGGAGTCGAGAATACCTGTCTGGTCGTCTGGACCACAACTCCTTGGACACTTCCCAGCAATCAATTCGCTGCCGTCAACTCGAATTTAGAATATGCCTACTGCACCGATAGCGAGACCAACGAGACGATTATCGTCGCAAGTGCACTGGTACAATCCCTCGCCGACAAGACCAAGCGAACGCTGACGGTTCAAAAAACGGTAAAGGGGTCAGGCCTCATTGATTTGAAATACGTCCCCCCCTTTCCGTTTTATTACGAAAAGCAGTCCAGCGAACTGGCCGAACTCAAAAGCGGTGGCCAGCAGCGACCTTCCTGGCGCGTTGTCGATGCGAGCTTTGTCACCATCGATTCAGGAACTGGCATTGTCCACATGGCGCCTCCGTTCGGCGAAGCGGACTACGAAGTGCTTGTTGGCGAAAAGTCGCGATTCGCAACTGCGGATCAACCTCCATTGCTCTGTGCGGTGGCTCCGAACGGCCGATTCACTGCCGAAGCACCCGACTACGAAGGGACTTGGGTTAAGGATGCCGACAAACCCATAACGCGGCGTCTTCGCGACGAAGGTAAGCTCTGGCATCAAGAACAATACTTGCACGATTATCCATTTTGTTGGCGAGCAAGCGAAGATCCGCTCATTCAATATCCTCGCGAAAGTTGGTTCATCCGAACCACCACGTTCCGTGAGGCGATGCTAGAAAACAATAAGAAAATCGGTTGGCTGCCAGAACACATCGGAACTGGTCGTTTCGGCAATTTCCTTGAGTCCAACGTCGATTGGGCTTTGTCGCGAGAACGCTATTGGGGCACACCTCTGCCTATTTGGGTTTGCGACCAAACCGGTCAAATGGAAGCCATCGGTTGCTACGACGAAGTGCTTGCCAAACCCGGCGTAACTGGCATGGAAGTTTGGGAACAAGCCAAGGCCAAGAATCCAGAACTGGTGGACGACCTTCGTGTTCACAAACCCTACATCGACGCGGTTCATTACGATTCACCGTTTGCGGCTGGGGCTCGCATGCGTCGCGTCACCGAAGTCATCGATTGTTGGTACGACAGCGGCGCCATGCCCTTTGCGCAGTGGGGCTATCCGCATCAAAACGCAGAATCGTTTCATAGCCAATTCCCTGCCGACTTCATTAGTGAAGCATTGGACCAAACCCGCGGATGGTTTTACAGCCAATTGGCAATCAGCACGATGCTCTTTGACAAGGAAGAGGTCGCGTATCCGCATCCGTTCAAGAACTGCATCGTTCTTGGGCTGATGCTGGCCGAATGGTACGAAAGCAAAGATGGCAAGCAACGTTTCCTCACCGAAGAAGAAGCTCGCGATGCGTTGGGCAGCGACATGGTGGTTAAGACGGGCAAGATGTCAAAGCAGCTTCGCAACTACCGTAGTCCACAAGAGATTTTCGATCGCTACGGCGCGGATGCGTTGCGTTGGTATCTGTTCGCAAACCAGCCACCTTGGAATTCCATTCTCTACAGCGAACGGGCCATCAAGGACAGCATCCCCGAGTTCATTTTGCGTTTATGGAACGTTTTCAGCTTCTTCACCATTTACGCAGAAATCGATGGTTTCCAGGGGCCATCGGGAATCGTTGGTCCTCTAGATCAATTGAATTCGGCGGAGTTCGTACAATCGCGGACGTATCGACCGATCGAACAGCGCAGCGAGCTGGATCGTTGGATGATGAGCGAACTAGCTGCTGCGTGCAAAGATGTCGTAGACCGAATGGATAAATACGATAGCTACGGTGCATGCCAAACGCTCAACGCGTTGGTCGATGCACTGAGCAACTGGTACGTTCGCCGCAGCCGATCCCGCTATTGGGCCGCTGACAAACAGGCGTTAGAAAAGCTCGATGCGTATTGGACGCTTTACGAAAGCCTCATCGTCATTGCAAAACTGATTGCCCCATTCACGCCTTTCATTGCCGAAGTGCTATGGCGACACCTCAAGGGTGATCTTGCCGGTGTCCGCGAGAGCGTGCATTTATGCGACTATCCAGAGGGCAGTTTTTCATCGCCAGATCCATTGCTCAATCAACGCATGGCATTGCTCCGAGAAATCGCCTCGCTTGGTCGTTCGGCTCGGATGGAAGCGAAGTTGAAAGTGCGTCAACCTTTGAGCCGAGTGGAAGTGACTTTGGCTGACGAATTGCATATGGAATGGTTGAAAAAGCATGACGATATCGTACGCGAAGAAATCAATGTCAAAGAAATCCATTATGCGAGCGGTGCAAGTCCATTTGTAGAATACTCAGTTCAGCCTAACTTCCGAAGGCTCGGACCGCGTGTAGGTCCCCTGCTCCCCAAAGTCAAACAAGCTCTTGCGAACGCTTCGGGAGCAAAGCTGCTTGAGCAAATGACCCAGTACGGGAAAATTGCGCTGACGATTGACGACAAGAACATCGAACTGGACAACGAGGACATCCAAGTCCGCATGAACGCGAAAGCGGGTTGGGCCGCTTCGCAGGGAGCACAATGCGTCGTTGCACTCAATACGGTATTGACGGAAGACTTGATCCGTGAAGGAATCGCCAAGGATGCCATCCGGTTGATACAAGATATGAGAAAGAAACGGCAGTGCAATTTTACAGACCGAATCGAGGTGACGTTGCAAAGTGACGAAGTGACCATCCGAACCGCGATCCTTGAAAACCACGATTTCATCTGCTCGGAAACACTTTCCGTTCGCTTAACAATGGATTCATCCTCAATGAGCGTCGAACTGGAGCCAGTCGAATTAGCCGATTTTACGGTCCAACTTGGCTTGATCGTCGTCAGTCCATAACGGTATTGAAAAGCCGAACAATCCATAGGCACGGAGGTCGTCCAACTTTTGAGCCAGCGGTTCACCCTCCCTCGGGGAGGGTCGGCCGAAGGCCGGGGAGGGTAAATCGAATTGTACAACCAACTGTTCCACTTCACCCTCCCCTCGCTTCGCGAGACCCTCCCAAAGGGAGGGTGGCTAAGCTGGACGGCTTCCAAGCCAATGGGATTGTTCTAGGTTTTTGAATTGGCTCTCCATTTATCATTCCTTTTCTCAGGAAACGAAACGCGACTTTTCTATGACAAACTACCGTACCGAAGTTGATTCAATGGGCGAAGTACAAGTCCCCGTCAACGCCTACTACAGTTCCCAAACTCAACGAGCGGTGGAGAATTTCCCAATCTCAGGTTGGCGACTGCCAACAGCCCTTATCCGCGGCATGGGCCGCGTGAAACTAGCTTGCGCAATTGCGAACAACGATCTCGGCAAACTCACTCATTCCGGAAAGAACACGCTTTCTAACGACCAGGTCCAAGCCATGTTTGCGGCTTGTCAAGAAGTTATCGACGGCAAGATGGACGGAGAATTTCCAATTGATGTTTTTCAAACAGGCTCCGGCACCTCCAGCAACATGAACATCAATGAAGTGATTTCGAATCGAGCGATTGAACTGATGGGTGGTGATCGTTTTTCGAAAACCAAACCGATTCACCCCAACGATCACGTCAACATGGGACAGAGTACTAACGATACGTTTCCAACGGCCATTCACGTGGCAACCGCTTGTGAAATACATAACACCTTGATCCCGCAACTGGAACGTCTCACGAAGACCATGCGGGAAAAGTCCCAAAAATGGGACAGGATCATCAAGATCGGTCGAACCCACCTAATGGACGCCACGCCGCTCCGATTGGGACAAGAATTCGGGGGTTTCGCTCGGCAAATCGAACTATCGATCGAGCGTGCAAAACTGGCCGTGAAAGCGGTCTTGGAGTTACCAGTCGGAGGAACAGCAGTCGGTAGTGGTATCAATACGCATCCGGAATTCGGACGACGGGTCTCTGAGAATCTAGCAAAGCAAACCGGAATACCATTCGTCGAAGCCAAAGATCATTTCGAAGCCAACGCCCAACGCGACGGCTTGGTCGAATCGCACGGCCAGATCAAATCGATCGCCATGACGTTGTTTAATGTTGCCAACAACATCCGTTGGCTTGGCTCGGGTCCACGTTGCGGCTTTTACGAAGTCGTTTTACCAGACCGCCAACCAGGCTCCTCCATCATGCCAGGCAAAGTGAATCCAGTCATGTGCGAAAGCATGATGCAATTGACGGCGCGGGTCATGGGCAACGATACAACCATGACACTATGCGGGGCTTCGGGCGGGAATTTTCAATTGAACATCATGATGCCGGTCATGGGGGATGCAATGCTCGAAAGCGTGGCATTGCTATCCAATGGTGTCAGCGCGTTCATCGAGTTCTGCATGGACGGCTTGGAAGCGAACCCCGAGGCATGCGAAGCAGGAGTAGAGCAGAGCTTATCCATGGTCACGAGCCTCAATCCGTACATCGGCTACGAGAAGGCTGCGAAACTGACCAAAGAAGCATTCGCATCTGGCAAAACGATTCGGGAATTGTGTATTGAGCAAAGTGTCCTGCCAAAAGAAACGCTAGACGCCGCCCTCGATCCGCTCAGCATGACCGAGCCCAAGGCGTAGATCGAGGCTGATGGTCCCCCGCTAAGGCTAGTGCTCTGCCCCTCGCCTTAGCGCATCGGGGCGCCCGAATAGGGCCAAGTGCTTCCCATTCCGCGGACGATCTCTTTGGTCTCCTGGTTGCGAGTCTCACGGATCAGAATTTGGAATGGGTCGCCACTGAAGCAGACTTCGCTGAAAAACGCCCAAACGGAGGAGTCGGCGTTTATGGTTCTCGATATTTAGCTGCCGCGCCCAGAGCTTCTGCCTGTTGTGAAATCCATGATTTTAAGGCAGGCTTTCTCGGCCCGAAATCTGTTCGACCTCTGTTCCAGATTGCCAAGCGTCAGCAGTCGGAAGCATGACTAGCAGGAAGAAGACAGCGTAACCGAGGCCACTGCGAAATGACATTTTACCGAGGACTTCGGAAATTTGGCGGTATTCTGTTTTTTGCATTTTGACCACAAAACGTATGCGATGAGCTAATCGCGTGCCATCGGTTTCCATCAAGTAACGGCGGACACACCACTTATTGTGATCCGCCGCAAATTTTAGCTGCAATGGAACATCCGAAAACCAGGGTTGGCAAGATAAATCCGCGGGAGTTGTCTTTCTTTCGCAGAGCGAGAGGCGACACTAGGTTTCACCCCCCCACCAAATTGGGGACGTTGCTTCCGCCGGACGAGTCCGACGGAGAGCGATCACTCTGCGAACTTTTCGCGCTGTTGGTAGCTGACAGATGCTGCCCCGCCGGTTGAAAACCGGCGGAAGCAAAATGAATCGGTTTGCCTGTCTGTTCCATCAGGCGAAGTGGAAGAAAAGATGCGCAATCCAATTGCTCCCGCAAGAGCATAGTTTTAATGCTACTTCGACTCGGTTGTCGTCTTAGGCTTGTTTTCGAAAGGGGCGCGACCGTACGCTTCGCGCGGCGTTTTTTCAGGTTCCTTGACCTCTTTCCGTAAACGTTCCAATTCCAGATGCAGGATTTTTCTGGTGTCTGCGTACGCCGCGTCGTTATAAAAGTTTTTGACTTCCAGCGGGTCCTTTTCCCGGTCAAGCAATTCCCACTCGTCGACATCGGTATTGTAGTAGTGAACCAATTTGAATCGATCCGTCACCACGCCATAGTGCGGTCGTACCCGATGTGGGGCAGGAAACTCGTAGTAGTGGTAGTAGAAACTATCTCGCCACGTAGCCGGCTTTTCCCCTTTTAACAAAGGCACTATGCTTCGCCCTTGCATGTCCGCAGGAATTGGCTGTCCTGCGACATCGAGAAACGTCTCGGCGACGTCCAGTAACGATACGATGTCTTTATTCACACTGCCAGGCTTGGTCTTACCCGGCCAACGAATGAGCATCGGCGACCTCAGGGATTCTTCGAATATCCAACGCTTATCGAACCATCCATGCTCTCCCAGGTAAAACCCTTGGTCGGAGGTGCAAACCACGATCGTATTGTCAGCCAATCCTTCCTGATCCAGAAAACCTAGGAATTTACCAACGCTTTCGTCGACCGCTTTGACGCAGCCCAAATAGTCGTGCATGTAGCGATTGTACCGCCATCGCACCAGGTCTTTGCCTTTCGGTGTCGCTTTGCGATACGCCTCATTGCGAGGCTCGTAATAGGCGTTCCAGTCCTTTAACTGCTCCGGTGTCATCCCCCCTGGAGTTGCCAGTTTGACGTCCAAATTGGAGAACGATTTTTCGATTCCCATGTCATGATCGGAAACGGCCTTGCTTCGTCCAACGAAATCATCGAACAGTGTTTCCGGTTCCGGGTATTGTCGATCTTTGTCCCACCCAAGGTGCCGCAGGGCTGGCGACCATTCACGATGCGGGGCTTTGTGTTGAGCCATCAACAGGAAAGGTTTTGACTTGTCGCGATTCTTCAACCATTCCAGCGAGAGGTCGGTTATGACATCGGTGGTGTAACCACTTTCCTTAACTTTTTCGCCGTTCCGAATCATCGGCGGGTTGTAGTAGACACCTTGCCCAGGCAGGATGTGCCAATGATCGAAACCGACCGGATCGCTCCCCAGATGCCATTTGCCGACCACGGCGGTCGAATAGCCCGATTGCTGAAGAATCTTGGCCATGGTCATTTGGGAACTGTCGAATTTGGAATTCGAGTTATTGTAGAAGCCATTTATGTGGGAGTATTTGCCCGTCAAAATGGTCGCGCGGCTTGGCCCACAAATCGAGTTGGTAACTAGGCAGCGATCGAATCGCATTCCTTCTGCTGCGATTCGGTCCATGTTCGGCGTTTGCAGCAATTGCCGTTTTTCGCCGTAAGCGCTGATGGCTTGAAATGCCAAATCATCTGAGAAAATAAACAGGATGTTGGGCGGTTGCTTTTCGGACGCCGTGAGGTAATCGCCAAAGTTGGCAACGCCGCAAAAACAAACCGAGAAAAAAATGCAGAATCGCGCCATTGCATTAGGCCCCTTGCAATCGTTCACTCAAATGGAGAAGTAGGACTGACGCTATGTTAAACACTGATGGCGCGTCTTGCTAGCTACATTGTGTTTGGGCGAGCGGTAAGATGTAAACTACGGTAAGAACATCACTAATAGACAATTCCTGTCCCGCAGTCGTAGCTGAATTCGTGGGATTTCCTTGCATTGAGAGAAAAACATGCCGCCAATCGCGATGACTTACAGTTTACTCGTCCTGCTTGCATCGGGGGTTTTCGTAAGTCGCATAGATGCTTCCGATCCTGAAATTGTTTCAGAACTGGTGTTCCCCTTGAATCCTAAGCACAATCATGCGCCGGGCATTGTCGAATGTCCCAACGGAGACCTTTTTGCATCCTGGTATCGCGGTGCAGGGGAACGTCAAGCCGACGACGTGGCTGTGTTTGCCGCATGGAAAAAGCGAGGTGCTACCGAGTGGACGGACCCATTCGTTCTGGCGGACACGCCCGGTTTTCCAGACTGCAATACGGCATTGTTCCTTGATCGTGATCAACAGCTTTGGTTGTTTTATCCAACGATCCTAGCGAACAGTTGGGAGTCTTGCCTCACGAATTTCAAGATGGCGAAACAGTTCGCTGCACCGGAGTCTCCTCGCTGGCATCGAGAAGCTATGATTTTGCTCAAGCCGGATGACTTTGCGGACGAAGCACGCAAGAGACTGGACCTGGAGTTGGCACCCTACCAAGACACACTCCCTCCAAAAACAGTCGAAAACCTGCGTGTCTTGCGCGAGCGACTTGGGGAAAAACTGTATCAGCGGCTAGGCTGGCAACCACGCTGCAAACCGACTCAATTGCCCAGTGGAAGAATCCTATTGCCGCTGTACACGGACACTTTTTCCATTTCTATCATGGCAATTACCGATGACAGCGGTAGCTCCTGGCACGCTAGCAAGCCGCTCTTTGGCTTCGGTAATATCCAGCCGACGGTATTGCGTCGCGAAAACGGAACGTTGGTTGCCTACATGCGAGAGAATGGAGTGCGTGGGAAAGTGCGAGTTTCTGAATCGAACGATGAAGGCGAAACGTGGGGGCCTGTGGGTGTGTGTGACTTGCCCAATCCCGGTGCAGGCGTGGACGGTATTAGACTGACCAGCGGCAATTGGCTGCTGGTTTACAATGACACGACAACGGGACGAAACCGACTTGCAGTTTCGCTCTCAAGCGACGAGGGTCGTACATGGCCTGTAACACGGCATTTGGAAGACCAGCCCAGCGGATCGTTTCACTACCCGGCGGTAACCCAAGGAGCCGATGGTACTATTCATGCGATCTACAGTTACTTTGTCGAAGGCGGAAAGAGCATGAAGCACGCGGCGTTTACCGAGGCATGGCTAAAATCAGTTCCAGGTGAAAAGTAGCTAGAATTAGACAATGAGACATCTCTTCGAATGAATTACCCATGCATACGGTCGATATTGCGAATCTTTCTCGAAACTACGGTTCGCGACGCGGGATCTGGGATCTGGTAGCTGTTAGCCACAGGCCTAATATCGCGTGCTGCAGCGTGTCTGGTAAACCGTTGGTCGCAGGTCAGCCATCATGTGATGCTAAGCCATACTTTGCCTATCCAAACTCGGCGATTTCATCGCATGAAGTACACCGGTCAAATAACGGCTTCGCTGAGAATGCGAGCATCAAGCGTGTGGACTTGATCGCGAATTGCGTTGGCTTGAAGATCGTTTAGCCACTTGTTGATGGTTGGAAGGAGTGTTTGGGATCAAATGACTTTTCTTGCCCCTTTCTTCGAAGGATCGGGCTGGCATTCGGATCAGATGGGCAGCATTCCTTCTTCCCCGCCGCTAGAAGATAGACTTACTTTGCAATAAACTGAATTGCTTCGGCAAATCGTTCTCGCCAGGCTGACTCGCTGTGTTTCGCTTCAGGAAACAATCGTCCTCCGATCGTGAAGTACCTGTTCGCCTTTTGACCGAGTGTGCTGAGTGTTTTCTGAAATCGCTCAAACCGCTCAACGTTTTCTCGCGCACCTTTTTCAGTCGATCCTTCTTTGCCTCCGAAATCGACCCAAACGCGTGTCGGCTTCGTAACGCGATTTTGGGACGATTCTATCCAGCTATTCATGCCTTCGTTACCCCACGAAAGTGACGGGGACATCGCAATGGCGCAACCAAACGTTTCGTTATGTTGTACAACAGAATACAACGAAAATAATCCTCCGAGGGACGATCCTCCGATCCATGTCGAGTCTCGTTTAGCCTGCGTACGATACTCACGATCCATTTGTGGCTTTAGTTCTTCTGCGATCCATTTTGCAAACGGCTCCGCATTGCCTCCGCGTTTTCGGTTGCTTTCGCCGTCGGCGATAGAAGTGTATTCATCCACTCGTTTAGAACTGTTGTCGATAGCGACGACGATCATCGGCCCAATGGCTTTGCTTTCGATCAATTGGGAAAGTGTTTCGTCGACGCCCCATTCTTCACCGATAGCCGACGTCGAACGATCGAAAACGTTTTGTCCGTCGAGCATATAGAGTACCGGATACGATTGAGTGGAATCTTGATACCCAGCCGGAAGCCATACTCGCACCAGCCGCGAAGGATCAATAGAAGCGATTCGGCGCATCTCTAAGGTACCGACCACGCTTGACCGACCTGGCCTTGGGTGTTCGTCCGCCCATGACTCAACCGCGACAACCACGTCTTTTCCTTTCTTCACCGTCGCGGTTCGATTAGCTATCTCCCCTCCATCCGCATCCTTTTCCACCGTTTCCCAAGTTCCCCGCGTAATCTTGAACTCAATGTTTCCTCCAATCTCGAGTTCCACCAGACCCTCGTAGCAAGTATCGGACTTGCGAGTAAGAACGAAACCGCTTGGGTTCCAATTACCAAGGGTGGCCGTATTGCCCGCCAAGAACAGCGTGTCTTCCTTGGCGACTGGTTGAGATGTGTTGACCACAAACTTCAACTCTATTGTTTCCGCCAATAGACTAGCGGGAAGAATTACAGAAAGCAAAACCGCGAACAACTGGATGCACCGCATTTTAGTTCACTTACGTTGACGGAAGGGGGTGTATGATTGGAGAGTTCGGACAAGGATTTTTTTAATAGTTAGCCAAGCTGCAATGCGGTCAAAGGACGCGATTTCCCGCTTAGCAATCATCAGTCTAGCCAATCCAGCCGCGGACGCCACTTTCAGAGGCGACGCCAAGCCAATGAAAATCTTGGCGATTATCCGAAAACGTGTATAAGATTCGGCTCCTCAAGGACACCGAACGCAGCACAGCATTGGGCTACCAGGCGCTTCGCCAGATTTGCGGAGGCGGCAACTGTCCTAAAAGGGGGCGAAAGAATCGCGAATAATGTTGAAACGGATTTCTTGGAGAGGAGTGAGACGAGCTGTGAATCGGGGTGAAAGTCACCTTCCATCTATTGAGCTTGCCCCTCACAAAGCGATTCACTCTCCACTGAAGTGGAATGCATTCAAATGCTATACTGTTCAGAAACGCAGGAGGCAAATGGTAGAAGCGTACAACGCCGCGACGTTTGACAACCAACGCAAAAACCAAGCTCATCGTTATGATATTTTCTCGGCGGAAAACCGCGTCGATTTGGTTTACCTCGACCCACCTTTCGTCCCACGATCCGATGATAATTGTTATCTGAAGCGATACCACTTCCTAGAAGGACTTTCATGCTACTGGGAAGAGGTTGAGATCATGCAAGAAATGCGCGTAAAAAAGATCGACCTGTACGATTGAAAGTGGAAAAACCGGAGAGCTAGCGTTGCATGCCATTGATGCTGCCAAGGTTTTAAATGTTTTTCGCATCGCTCAGCGCACATCAATTCTCGCCAGATTTTGAGTCGTAGACGATTTCAATCGTACAGGTTGAATTACTGTCTGATTTCAAATGTGGCGTAAGCTTCCAGCTTGCGTTTTTCGCCTCGCAAGCTGGAAGCTTACGCCACTCATTCCGGGAAAAACACCCACATCGGCCATTCAAATTAAGACTTGGCACATAGTAGTACACGCTGTAGATCCAATCGGGTTTCTCCATGCAGAACATCCGTCGACGGAGCGACGGATCTACGGCTACGAAGCCGTTCGCTAGAAAACCCTTGTCGCTACTCCGCTTGCCATTAGGGACAAATGGTCCCATCCTACCCTCCGTGTTCAATTGTTAGCCATTGATTCCGCCACTATCGATCACTTTCTAGATGACTGATGATGATGCTTTCCGGTACCGCATTGCCCGAAAGTCCATGTTGATTCATGACTTGAATGATTACTTTGCTTTTCACGTCCAGATCCGCCTGCGTTTGCGATTCCGATTGGTAGGCGATGTGTCGGACCACTTGTTGGGCTCCAGCATGGGTCGCTGATTTGGAAAAGGTAATCTGCATTCCAACTCCCACCCACTCTTCGTAGCTGCCCATCTCAATCCGTGTATCCTTGGTCGGATGATAGTGAAGCTGGCTGCCCTGAATCTCAAACATTCCATCGCTTTGATCGACAAGTAGTCGTTTCGAATTCCCTTCGTCCTTGGCGAATTTCACATCCAGTTTTGCGCCATCGAGGTCCAACGAACCTGGCTGGCAAAGGACTGCCAATGGGTCGATCCGCTTCGGGCCGTCGCTTGGTTGATAAGTGATATTGGGGTTACTCATGCGCAACGAAAGTGGGACGCGTTCCGAAGGCCAAAGGACTGCCTTTCCATCAACACTTGCCGTCAAAATCGATCGACCGTCTGGTGAGAACCCGGCAACCGTCGTTTCTCGCGAATGAAACTCTAGCAAAAGCACTTCACCTAGATCGGCACCGCTTTCTTCCGTAGCGGTATCTGACGAATTCTCAGCGGATTGGGCAATGCGATCGACATCCCAAAGACGGGCCGTCGTGTCCTGGCTCGATGACAAAACTCGCAAACCGTCGCTTGAAAATGAAACCGATGTCAATGGAGCAGAATGCCCGAGGAGTCTTGCAATTTCTTTGCCGGTCGAAACCGACCAAATCCGTATCGTTTTGTCTTGGGAGCCGGAAACAACCCATCGTCCGTCCAGGGAAAACGACGCGCAAGTTACGGCCGCATTATGCCCCAGAAGTTTGCGAGTTTGGGCCAATGTGTTCGCATCGTACAAACGAATGGAGTCGTCATCGCAACCCACCAAGATGGTTTCGCCATCTAGCGAGAATCGAATGGAGTTGCCAACCACCGCCGTCTCGGAAATTCGCCCGGACTGAATGGGGTTGCCTAGAGTTACGTCCCAGACCACGATTCGTCCATCCGCACCCGATGTGATCAATTTCGTGTCATCCTTGGAAAAGGCCAAATCGCGAATCGCACCCGAGTGCGACCCAACCAGCTTTTGCGTGGAGGACCGCTTCTGAACGTCCCAAATCATTGCCGTTCCGTCGTCGCTAGCCGATGCAAGCAAGCGTCCATTGGCTGCAAACGCTATCGCACCTATCGAGGCCGATGGTCGAAAGCTCTTCAGTTCCACGCCATCTTGCAATCGCCAAAGGCGTGCGCCTCGCCCACCGTACGTCACCAAATTCGAATCCCCGTCGGTCGGGATCGCGCCCCATAGCGATTCGGATAGCATTCCGGACTTACCCACTTCTTTCCAACTTTCCTGCATGCCATTCCATTGCCAAATCCTTTTCCGCGAGTCATCGATCCCCGATGTTGTCACGTAGACGGAGGGAGTCGAGGTCGAGGAAAAAACGATATCTTGAACAAGGTCACCTGAGAGCTCTTTCGTTCCCACCTTTTCCCCAGTCATTAAATCCCATAACCACAATTGCGCTTTGCGTTGGTCGATGGAGGTACTACTCACTAGGTACCTTCCACTCGGTGACATGGAAGCCAACTGTACCGAAGAAAGATGGCGAAGTCGCTCGCGCGGCAATTCCTTGCCCGTTTTGAAGTCCCACCAACCGGCGGTTCCGTCCGAGCTTACAGTCATCACCGCCTCCGAGGGATCTTGAATTGTCTCTGGGGCAAGGAAGAAGCAAGCCACGACCGCTTCGGAGTGCCCGAAAACCTTGTTGACCAATCTCGGTTGCTCTACTTCCCAAAACTCGACCGAACCGCTTTTGTCACCTACGACGACGTGTTTTCCATCATCCGAGATCGAAACGCTCGTGGCCTCCGAAATCGTTGGCCTGATTGCATTCTCAGCTTTTTTGGCTGGCCAACCACGAATCCGAGTTGGTGTCCCAAGCACATCCAAGCTCCAAATGCCTACACCGAATTCATCTCCCCCTGCAACCAGCCATTGACCGTCTTGGGAAAGCGAAAAAACACCGTTACGCCCTGCATGTTCCATCATCGCCATCTGTGTTCCCCGCTGTACCTCCCAGATTCGAAGCGTGTTGTCTCCGGCATCCGTTGCGATAATTTTGCCGTTTGGAGTCATTCTCGCTTTGTTGGTTAGGTATTCATGTCCGTCGCTCAAGACCGCAATTCGTTCACCCAGCGTTGGATTCCAAAGTCCGACGGTTCCATCCGCATGGGCGGTCGCGATGATTGGATCGGTCGGCGAAAATCGAGCATCCAAGATCGGATCGGTTCCATCACTAAAGATTTGCTTTTCGCGGTATTTGGAAAACATCCAGCTCTTCCACGAACGGTCATCGCCTCCCGATACGATCTCTGTTTCATCGGCAGTAAACCGGCACGCTCGCACCCATCCGCCATGACCACGCAGTTTTATCATTGGCGGTGAAGCTTCGTCCGAGGAAAGTGTTTCGACATTCCAGACACAGACAAGGTTGTCGTTGCCAGACGAAACAAGTTTTCTGCCATCGCGAGAGAAGGATAAATCTTGTATCGTCCCAGTGTGCCCCAGAAAGGTGCGGAAACGCTGCGGCTGAAGCGTTTCCCCTTGCACTTGCCGGCGCACGTCATCGATTCGTCCAGCGTTGTCTTCGCGTGGATCAACCTCCCAAACCAAAATGCGCCGATCGGCGCCTCCGGAAGCGATCGATTTTCCGTCGGGCGAAAATGCTACGGCAAACGAGGGGGCTTGATGTCCGGAGAAACGCTGAACCTCCATTCCATTTTCCGTTTTCCAAAGGCGCACGGTTCCATCGCGGCTGGAACTCGCGACAAGCTGATTGTTCGGCGAGAACGCGATGGAAGTGATGGCTTCGATATGGCCAAGCAGAGGGCTCATCTCTCTATCTTCCCTCCAGTTCCATATTCGTCCAATCCGCTTGGTGTCTCCGGCAGCGACATACCGTGCTTGCGCATCATTGGAAAAGGCGACGGTTGTCGCGCCACTGCCTTTCATCTTGAGCTTCTTTTCAAGTCGAGGAGCTTGATCGCCTTGAAGTCTCCAAACGCACACGCTGCCCGTATTGTCGTCGTCAACACCACTCGTCGCGATGAATGTGCCAGTGGTATCGAAGTCCAGATGAGACAAAGAACGGCCATGTCGAAAACGAATCGATGATTGTTTTTCGCCGCGTTTCCATAAATCGACTTCACCCGACGCAATTCCGACAGCAATCCAGGCGTCATCGGAGGAACAATCGATGCACTCAACAGATTCGTCGGTCGAAAACGTTTTTACGTTTTGTAATGGATCATCGTTGCTTCCTCCGCGAACCAAATAGCGATGGCGTCCCCATTCCCAGTGGCGAATCTTTGATTTGGCAGGGGATTTTTCTTGCTGATTCAGAATATCAGCCGCGATCGCGAATTGATTTTGTTGGATGCTTGCCCCGACTAAGCCAATTTCCGCAAAATAGGAACTCTCTTCTGCACGTTGCTTTTGTGCAATCGAGTCCAATCTGGCTAACTCCGCATTCCGGCGTGCGACTTCCGCTTCGGTACGCCGTTTGTCGGCGATCTCGCCCGAGCGAATCGCCAATTCCCTTTGGATCTCTTCGGCCTTTAGTGCCTTCTCGGTCTTCTTTAATTCACTCCGCAGGTCTTCCTGGGATAAATCCAACTCTGCATTGAGGTGTGATGCTCGGCTGTACAATTGCAGGATCACGATCAACGCGATGGAGCCTGCAATAATAATGAAGCCAGCGAGGGACACGGCGAGTTTTCGGATGGTTCGAAACCGATTCTGTCGTGCTTCGCGATCCGCAATAGCGGCCCTCAATTTCTTGACTAGCTCTTGATGCTCACTGTCTTCCGGGTTCAGCAGTGACAGGCCGAGATCGTAGTCCCCCTTGTCAAAGGCTGTCTTTGCGTAGGCCGTTTTGGCACGCATCAGTCCTAACGTGGCTGCTTCGTTTTCATTCCAAAGGGAAAGGGCCTCGTCAAATGCAAAAACCGCCCGAGAGAACGCCGAATAATCTTTTGTCGAAATAGCCTTGCTGAGTTCTGTTTCCGCATTGTCGGAAAGCATGATGCTCTCGCTATGCGCTTGATACAGTCGAATCGCCGCTTGAAAGGCCTGAACCGAACGGAATCGACGTCGGGGGACGGTCGCCATCGCGCGAATTGCGATCTCCATTAACTCCCCAGTCACCGTTGTTTCCCGAATGATATTCTGCGATGCGTTCCGAACACATTCCATCACATTGTTACCAAAATGCGGTGGAGTCCCAGTAAGAATCTCAAACAGAATGGCACCCAGCAAATAGACGTCTGCTGGCTGCCCGATCGCGTCCACAGGGCCCGTCGCTAACTCCGGCGCCATGTACGCTGGAGTACCACCCATGGCTTGTGATCGCAAAATGCTCGCAGTGCGACGAAAACCCTCCGTCGCGACCGCGATTCCCCAGTCCATCACGAGGACTTCACCAAAGTTGCCAAGCATCACGTTTTCCGGCTTCAAATCCCGGTGGACGACACTGCGTGAATGCGCAAAGGCAACCGCATCCGCAACCTTGAGAAGAATCTCGATGTTTTCGCGAATCGACTTCTGTTCGATTGCTCGATCCCAAGGCGTCCCAATCACATTCTTCATCGAGTAAAAGAGTTCACCGTCTTTGTTCCGACCAAGGTCGTAAATCGGAACAATGTTGGGGTGATCTAATTCGCCCGTCAATATTGCTTCGGCAAGGAATTTTTCCTTGTGTTCATTGCGTGTGCGGTATTCCTCGCGGAGCATTTTAATGGCAACAGTACGGTCTATCGACGCTTGTCTGGCGGTATAGACGACTCCTACTCCTCCCTGCCCAATAATGTCCAAGAGCTCGTAATCCACGGGAGCATCGGTGATATTCAGTGGCGATCGCACTTCCCGAGGCAGGACGGAAAACAAGGAATCAGAAACCGTGTGTTGCGATTCAACACCTTTAATGGTGAAACGAAGGTCTGAAGTACTGCTGATCGAATCTCGCCATAGTTTGTCCAAGTCTTCCAAGCCTTCCGAACGCGGAACCGCACTCGCCGCGATTGCCGCGCTTGGACCCATGGGCGCTGCTGGTTGAGTTACCTCCTCACCGAATATTACCGTTGCATTCGCATCGACGGCATTCGGTTGCTTTATAGGGAAGACAACGGTTGCCGTCGTGTCGCCCGGTTGCGAAGAATCAGGCTCGTCGGGCCACGCGATAATGCTTCCGCACTGTGGGCATCGTCCCTCTTGCAAAGTTATCTCACCATAATCGAACTCGCAGAAAGCGCATTTTTGCATTCAACAATCTCCATTTCAACTGCGAGGACTGACATTTCGTTTGAGCCAATGCTCAATGCAACTTCCATCAACTAGCTCGAAATCGCCTAGCCGCCTTGCGCCAAGAATGCATCGCTGGGGCGGATGCAACAATCGCCACGGTCGCGTTGGTCACCAGCGTTTTCTCATCGTTGTTTCGCATGTTGCTGTCCTCATTCGCTCCCGCCACCGCAGTATCCAATGTTTCAGTCGACACAGAAGCCGATTCGTCAAGCACTCGTTCCTCCGCCGGCAATGTCTCCGGTACAGGCACATCGTCGATTTCGCTCGGACGATGATTACGCAGATAGAAATCCTTAAGCATCATTTGACCGCCGTCTGCCCAGATCAAATAGATACGGTATCGATCACCAACAAGCCGTCG
>Ga0105046_10005749_pt1 | contig 19599 bp, 16 predicted proteins | sample MAT03_FD_78385 | JGI IMG/M metagenome (GOLD analysis project Ga0105046, IMG submission 78385) | Freshwater microbial communities from Lake Fryxell liftoff mats and glacier meltwater in Antarctica - MAT-03 (megahit assembly) | ecosystem: Environmental > Aquatic > Freshwater > Ice > Liftoff... | reverse complement strand
GGTCATTGTATTCCGATTGACCCGCACTATCTTTCCTGGAAGCTACGCACGCTGCACTACAATGCGCGCTTTATTGAGTTAGCGAGCGAGATCAATACCTCGATGCCACGCTACTGGGTGCAGCAGGTACAAGACAAGCTCAACGATGCCGGCAAAGCCGTCAAGGGCAGCCAGATTCTGGTGCTCGGCGTCGCCTATAAGAAGGATGTCAGCGATATCCGCGAATCACCGGCGCTGGACATTATTCACCTGCTGGAAGAGAAAGGCGCACAGGTGCAATACCACGATCCCCATGTGCCGGCCTTTCAACATGAAGGGATGGAGATGGTGGGAGTGACCAATTTGGATCTGGCGTTGCGCTTGGCGGATTGTGTGGTGATTGTGACTGATCACTCGGCATACGACTGGGCTATACTGCCACGTCACACTAATTGCATCGTTGATACACGGCATATTATCGGTCATCAGCCAACTCCGTCAGCCGAAGCTCTGCGGAGAATTGATCCGAAGGCTAGCCAATCCGCACAATCCGATAGCGGACCGCACGGCCTTGACCAATGCGTTCCACTTTTTGCAAGTCAAGGAGTTTATTGATCACTTGGCTAACCGTGGGCCGGGCAACGTGCGCCTGTTGGGCAATCTCCAGCGGTGACGCTTCGGCAACGGTTTGCAGATAACGCCAGACGGCCAGTTGATTGGGTGATAGGGTCTTTTCAAAATTGGCATCGGAGAGCAGCGCAACAGCGGTTTGGGCCTGCGAGCGCAGGACTTTCAAGAAAAAGGTAAGCCAAGGAACAATATCCTCCTGGGCAGAACCAAGGGTCTTTTGGCTAGTCCGCAGTGCCAAATAATAGTCCGGCTTATTGTCTTCAACAAGTTTTTCATGGGAGACATAGGGCATATAGCGATAGCCGGCTTGTAGCAACAGTAAATTTGTCAAGATGCGTGAGAGGCGACCATTGCCATCCTGAAAGGGATGAATCTGCAAAAATTCAACCAAAAAATTGCCAATGATAAGGAGTGGATGATATTCACCGGCTTGCAGGGCGATCGTTGTCCATTCCACCAACTCTTGCATAGCACCAGGGGTTAAATACGCCGGTGTCGTATCAAATAAGATGCCGATAGCGCCCAAAGGGCTCCCGCCGGCAGCGTCGACCATATGCACTTTATTGTCAATCTTTTTATAATCGCCACGGTGCAACGTATCCTTTTCAACATATTTGAGCAGTTCTTTGTGAAAATGTTTGATTGTGCTTTCACGCAGAGGCAATTCCGGCCAACTTTCAAAGAGATTTTGTAACAACTCAAAATAACCGGTCACTTCCTGAATATCGCGGTCGGCAAAGCGTTGGATGGCAATGCCACGCATTAGCTTTTCAATCTCATCATCGGTCAGTTGGGCACCCTCAATCCGTGTAGAAGCGCCGGTTGAGGTGACTAATACGGACTGTTTGAGACGGGCTAAAGTCTGTGGATTGAGTTGTGCCCCACCAACCCAACGTCCCTTCAGTTCATCAATCTCCGCAATCGCGGTCAAGATGGTGGGGGGCAGGTGTTGCAGACGTTGCGCGAACCGGTGCATTGCTCATTCCTTTTGCTCATATAGTGAATGTAGTAGATTGTATGAGAATATATGAGATTATAACGGCTTATCTGAATTTTTGACAAAATCCAGCACGACATGCCTGCGATTGAGTGTAGTCGTTGCAGGACAAGCTCAACGATGCCGGCAAAGCCGTCAAGGGCAGCCAGATTCTGGTGCTCGGCGTCGCCTATAAGAAGGATGTCAGCGATATCCGCGAATCGCCGGCGCTCGATATTATCCACCTGCTGGAAGAGAAAGGCGCCACCGTCAGTTACCACGACCCCCATGTGCCGGCCTTTCAACACGAGGGGATGGAGATGGTGGGGGTGACGGATTTAGATCTGGCGTTGCGGTTGGCGGATTGTGTGGTGATTGTGACGGATCACTCGGTAACTTTCTGGCCGGAGGTTGTAGTGAATTCAAAGTTAGTTGTTGACACTAGAAACGTGGTCTAGAACAGTTAACTAGAACTAACAGCACCCTTCGTGTCTATCCTAATAGTTCAAGGACGGATAGTCCCCCGTAAAAGAGTTGGTGAGTGCATTTACCAGAGAGCCAAGTGATAGAATTTACTCTGAACAACTCCTTAGAGGGACACTATCCAAGGACGATTTTTAGAATAAATTGCGGCAAAAATCATTGAAACTTTGCACAATTGCCAGCTAGATTTTGCTATAGTGTTGCCTGAATTCTGCAAAAGCTAAAGCGCATCTGGCGAATTCCGTAAATCAATGAGCCGATTTCCCATCTGAAATTGTGCAATTTGGAATAACTTCTGTATTGGTCAACAGGATATGAACACAATTGACTCTCACAAAGGCGCGAAGCTCGCCAAGAACGCTAACCTCTATGCATCTTTACGGGCTTTATGAGGGTTCAACATCTTGTTGACCAATACAAATTCAGATAGCTTCACACCATTGGGACTGTCCAAAAAATAGCATAGACGACTTTGCGGCCATAAACCCAGAAACTCATCTAGGTTATGCCACGCAAACCATTCAATCCATCTTTAAACATCACTGCTGCACCACCTAGAAGATTAACTGGTTGAAACAATGGCACTAAATAAATTAATAAAGGAGGCGACTTGGAGTTTGGGGGGGCAGTTTGCGCTTGTCTTTCTAACTGCTAGCTTTCAGTTCCTGCTAGCACGTTTGTATGGGGCAACGGTTGTTGGTATTTTGGCTGTTTCACTTTCATCATTATCAATAGCAACTCTTTTGTCCACATTTGGTCTGCATACCGCTGCCTTAAAAGGTGTAGCCTATTACTTAGGACAAGGGGATAATGAACGTGCGTATAGCACGGCACTACTAGGCGGAATCCTCACCATTGTTATAAGTACTATTGCAGCTGTAGTTTTCTATTTATTTAGCCACTTTTTGATAAGATTGTTATTTTTAGAAATAACAATCTCTATTGTTGCAAAGACCTTATCAGTATCAATTCCACTATCGGCACTCACCTTATATATAATTTCAGTTTTACAATCAGCAGGTAACCTAAGGTATCGAGTAATAATAGAACAAATAGCATTACCATGTCTCAAAATTATCCTGTTGCTAGTATTTGCAATCTCGATAGGTAGAACAGCATTAGGCGTTTCATATGCGTTAATAACTGCATCAGTAATTGGATTAATACTTTCTTTACTATTTTTTATAAAAGCAGACATTTTTAACAGTCAAAATGTATTTATTCAAGATATTTCTGCATGGAAAATGTTGGTACATGCTTTACCTTTATTACTTACAGATGTTTCATATAGAACACTTCAAGAGTCACAAATACTAATATTAGGTACATTAGTAGAACCCCAACAGCTAGGTATATATTTTGTATGTCTTCGTGCGAGCTCAATTTTGGGTCTTTTTCTGACAGCATCTAACATGATCTTCGCTCCGAAGATTTCATTGTTACATAGTCACAATAATTTTCAAAAAATTCGAGAACTATTTACTGTAGCGACTAGATGGGGTGTAATGTTATGCATACCATTTGCAATTATGGCTTTTGTTTTTGCAGAAAAAATATTAATACTTTTTGGTGAAGATTATACAACTGGAACCACTGTATTCAGAATACTAGTAATAAGTCAATTCCTTAATGTAGCAACTGGTGGACTAGGTTGGTTGCTAATCATGACAGGACAGACATATAAAAATCTGGTGGTTTCTTTGTTTTCCATCTTAACAAATATAGTTTCAATCCTAATTTTTGTGCCTTCATATGGCATATTAGGGGCGGCAGTAAGCAGTTTACTAGCTATTATGGTAATTAATGGCATAACCTTGATTATTGTATCTAAAACGCTTAATATGCAGCCATTTAACTCACTGTATTGGAAACTAACACTTTGTGGCTCCGCTACTGCTCTTATGATGTGGTTCTACATTAACTATGTTGCTAGCAGTAGCATCCTTCTCCAAATCTTAAGTGGATTAGTTATAGTTTTTCCGATATATATTTTATTAACATGGATATGGGCTCTGAGCGAAACAGATAAACATGTTTTCAATATACTTATAGGCCGCGGTAGCTTAGCTAGTTCAAAGTGAATGACCACGACTGCGATGACACAATTGAGGAATAAGAAACACATGTTAGATTCTGTATCTTCATTGAACCAGAGTAAATGGAAAATTTTTTGGGTAATTAGTACAATAATTATTGTTGTTGCTACCGCAAATATTGGTGTTTTTTTTGACATAACTTTACAAATCTTCTTGCTTCTATCCGCGATAATAGTTGCCACTACAATATTATTATGGACAAATCAGAAGTCACTTCGTTATGCTGGAATTTTACTTTTAATAGCACCATATCAAGGTGTCTTAGGATTATTTAGCAGTCTACTACCGAATATTATTACAATTATCATTGTTGGACTATATTTTATTAAGTATTCGAAAACAGATATTTTTCGCCAACTTAGTAAGACACCTATTGTAACATTAACTAAGACTTTTATCTTTGCTGTAATAATTTCATATATTTGGTCATTAAGGTATTCGGTTGACGCTTTAGGATTAATTGATGTAGGCCAGAAAGTTACACTTCTTTTACTATTACTGATATTTGCTGCTGCTCTAGATGAAAAGCAAAACATTACAAAACTATTTGGATTCTATGCATTTGGAATTGGCACATTCACAATTTTATCTGCCGTAGATTTTTACCTAGGACTAAATCTACTGGGAAAGTATGCACAGATTGATCCTGCGAATGTACTGATAGACTGGGGAAGCATCGACAGCACTCGAATTGGGCTATATCGTTTACGGGGAATTGGTTTTTCTATGGCTATAAACCGTATGGCTCTTTGGATAGGTTTTGCAGCAATTTGGAGCTTTGGATGTGGGCAAATAAGTACTAGAACCAAAGCGATGCTATATTATTTGTTGGGACTGGCTTTTATGCTTTCGTTATTGGCAACGGGGTCGCGTTCTGGAATTATAGGAAGCATTCTAGGAATTGTTGTTCTTTTACTGCATAAACTAAGTTTCAAACGAGCTGTAGTAGTGTTCTTAATTACAGGGGCTATTTTTGTGGTCTCAGCATTTATTATTCCTGGTGATTTTCTACGAGCACGATTTAACTTGAGTGAACTTTCTGAAGGTGGAGGAAGAGTTCTACCCTGGAAAGTTGCAATACAAATCTTTTTAGAAAATCCAGTGTTTGGTGTTGGTCCATTAGGATATAGTAGAACGTTTACAAATCTTGATTTTTCTCAGTACTTTACAGCATCGGCTGATCCTCACAATGCATTACTAGAATTGTTATCTCAAAAAGGTTTAGTTGGCACAATTCCCTTTGTTCTTTTGGTCCTATATGGCTTTTACTACATCTTTATTGTTAAGATTAAAGAGCAAGATCTAAAACCTTGGATTGGTACAATTCGCGGTCTAAGTATATCTGCTGTGTTTATTTGCTCGTTCAATACATATCAATATGAAAGAATTATTTGGTTCTTACTTGCTTGGATTGTCATAGTTGGGAAGCAGACAAAGAAAAATCCGATTCCAACCTCAAGGAGTACTAATGGTACCTACTATTCTCAAGTATGGCTTCAATCCAGAAAACTATAGCAATTACTTATTTGCGCTGGAAGTTGCGCATGAGATTCCCTCAAATTCTATCGTCTTAGATGCTGGCGCAGGGAGTTGTCCATATGCACATCTGCATAGAGAACACAATTACATAACGACAGATTTTGGTGGCGATCATACGGTTAGAGATGCTGTAAATCATGATTTCTTTTCTGATGTTAGTCACCTGCCAATGAGCGATGATTCATTTGATGCTGTAATTTGTTATCAGGTGTTGGAGCATGTTCCCTATCCAGCACAAGTTGTCGCAGAGTTATATCGAAACTTACGACCTGGGGGATGGTTATATGTAACGGTTCCACAAGGTTGGGGTTTACATCATGAACCTTATCATTTTTTCAATCATACAAGATATGGGCTTGAACTTTTATTTAAAGATGCGGGGTTTGAACATATTTCGATAGAAGAACGTGGCGGTATTTTTTGGCTGTTAAGCCATCGTTTGAATTTGCTTTCCTATTATATTCTCTTCCAGTACTTATACCCGATTATTAAACCAAAAAAGGCAAAGGAAATTGGATTACAAACTTCCCTTGCACGAAACCTTTTAAGTTTTATGTTTATTTTACCTTTTTATATTATCTTTTGGCCACTCACAACACTTGTAATTCCCATTTTGTTTTTTGTTATGGATCCCTTTGATCAACGTCGTTTATATACTTTAGGGTATAAGTGTAAATGCCAAAAAGGCTCTAAAGGTTAATTATGTGTGGGATTGTAGGTCTAGTTGATTTCAAAAATTTGGTAGTGCAGGATGAAATAGACGCTCTGCGCGATTCTTTAGCTCATCGTGGGCCGGATGCAGCTGGGACATATGTGGATACTAATGGTCACATTGGCTTAGGTCATAGACGCCTGTCAGTGATTGACCTCTCTAATTCTGGTAATCAACCATTAAGCAATGAAGATGGCACTGTATGGATAGTATTCAATGGGGAAATTTATAATTTTAAATTGTTGCACGAGGAACTCTGCCAAAAAGGTCATGTATTTGCCTCAAATAGTGATACCGAAGTCATTGTCCACGCGTATGAAGAATGGGGCGATGATTTTATAAAAAGGTTAGCAGGCATGTTCGCTTTTGCACTGCTTGATTTGCGTGGCGCAGAGGCGCGAATTTTGTTGGTCAGGGATAGACTGGGTGTCAAGCCTCTCTATTACCTCTTGCAACATCAGCAATCTCGATTAATCTTTGCCTCTGAAGCACACTCTTTATATAAATATGCTTCCATTGATTATGACAGTATTAATCGCTCTGCACTAGAATTTTATCTAGCTTTTGGTTGGATTCCCCCTGACCAAACAATTATTTCTGGTATAAGTAAGTTACCACCCGCCACAATACTAGGGTTAACTTCTAATTCCTTACAGATGTGGAAATATTGGCAGATACCATCCACAATAGCACCAACCTTAGCTGATACTAGTTATACTCTAGATACAATTGACGCTCTGCTTCATCAAGCCGTCGAACGTCGATTAATAAGTGATGTTCCCTTGGGCTCTTTTTTGAGTGGAGGAATAGATTCAGGCTTAGTTACTGCAATTGCGGCCATTCAAAGTCAAGAACCACTTAGAACTTTTTCGGTGGGCTTTGATGATGTCAACGACGAGCGACCACTAGCAAAAATGGTAGCAAAGAGATATGGTACAAAGCATACAGAACTATTGGTTCAAAATGATGTTGCTTCAGCTTTGCCACAGTTAATCTGGAATTGTGCAGAACCATTTGCAGACTTCTCAATTTTGCCTACATATGCCATTTCCCAAGCGGCGCGCCAACATATCACTGTTGCATTAACAGGTGATGGCGGTGATGAATCGTTTGCTGGTTATCTTAACATCCGCGCAGCCTATCATTCAGAGAAGTTGCGCCGAACGATATCACCATTACTGCTTAAGTTCCTGTGGGAGGTAACGCAACGATTCCGCAATCAATCTGTTCCTATACGCCAAATTCATACATTGCTAAACTACGCTCATGTACCAGTTAGGGATCTCTATGATCTATCAACACTTTGGCATAGGAGTCTACGCCATTCCCTGATAGAACCGACTTGGAACAAAGGGTATGCAGTTAACGACCCACTAAAATATATAGATGAATTGTTAGAACAAGCAATCAATCTACCGCGCGTTGAACAGCAGCTTTTTATTGATTTACATATGCGTTTACCTGGCGATTATCTACCAAAGGTAGATATTGCCAGCAGTGCAGTAGCTTTGGAAATACGTTCACCATTTCTCGACCATGAACTTGTTGAATTCGCAGCCGGCTTGCCCATCCATATTAGAATGACTAATGGAATGCAAAAAGGTCTACTACGTCAGCTCGCATTGAAATATTTGCCGGAAGAATTGATAAGACAACCAAAACGTGGCTTTGGTACTGATGTTAGCCAGTGGTTTAAACAGCAGTGGTGGCCCTTAATTGAGCAAATGGTTGTTAATGGTATTGCTAAGCGAAGTAACATATTTGCACCAAACACTGTACTTCGAATTGTACAGGAGCATCGGCAGGGGAAGTACAATCACAGCCAACGTATCTGGACCTTAATTTGTCTCGAATTATGGCTACGCTTGTTTGTTGACAAAAGCTTAGATCCACAAGATAAATTGATTTAATGTCAGTTGCAATTTTCTATGGTCAGTAAGCGAGAGATATGAAACCCTATATCCTTGGTGTGTCACCAATTTATCCAACCTCTTCTCGACCTGAGTTAGGCACATTTGTCCGAAGTATTATGGAAGGTATGGTTCTTAACGGAGCAAAAGTAAACGTTGTAGCGCCTCTATCCTATTCACAGTCTATGCTAAGCTATTTCAAGTCAGGGCCTAGAAAATATCCGTATGTGGACCAATCTCAAGTCAGACGAGATAAATATATTAGCGTTTCAATCGGTTTTTTCCCTTGGAAAAGAATCGGTTTCACACTAAACAATATCTCTTTTCAACGTGTTATTGAAAAATATACTAATGAATGCAACCAAAAATTTGATTTTGTCTATGCTCATTTCTTTTTTTCTGGCTTGGCATGCCTTCGTTCTTGTCAGCACAAAGGGCTACCTCTTATCGTGGGACTAGGTGAGTCTGATTTGGCACAAATTGAGCAACTTGCTGGCAAAAAAGCATTTTCTTCAGCTCTTCAGAATTTCTCAGGAATAATTGCCGTTTCTAAACAAAATGAAGATTTTTGCCGATCTAGAGTTCCACAGATAGGAAAAAAGCTTATTCACCTTCCCAATGGCGTAGACATCGATAAATTCAAGGTTGTAGATCAGACCCTCGCAAGGCAGCAATTGGGGCTTCCACTTAAGGAACGGATCGTTATATTTGTGGGACATTTTATCCCGCGCAAAGGCGCAACAAAAGTACAAGAAGCATTACAGCAGCTAGATAATGTCAAGGGCATCTTTTTAGGGCATGGTGGCCATCCACCAAGCGGCCAATCTGTGTTAAAGGCGGGTGTGGTGCCACATTCAGATCTGCCACTATGGTTGTCAGCAGCAGATGCGTTCGTATTGCCAAGCCTTGCCGAAGGAATGAGTAATGCTATACTAGAGGCTTTGGCCTGTGGGCTTCCCGTCATTGTATCTGATCGTGCTTTTAATAGAGAGTATCTAACAGAGGATTGTGCGGAATTTGTTGAGCCAGAATCCATCCAAAGTATTGCAAAAGGAATTAAGTCTGTCATTGAAAACGAAGATAGAAGGTTTCATATGATCCGGGCGGCTCGTCAGCTTGCAGAGAAATATAGCCTAAAAGAACGCACACGTATGATTATTGAATTTGGAATGAATCTTGGCGAGGCCCAAAGTTCTTTCAAACAGAAGATAGGATGAATCTCATGCCACATATTCTACATGTAATTGGCGCTCGTCCGAATTTTATGAAGGTGGCACCTGTAATAAGTGCCTTGCAAGAGTATCATGACTTTAATCAGACGCTTATCCATACGGGACAGCACTATGATGCGAACATGTCAGACATCTTCTTTGATCAGTTAGGGCTGCCAAAACCAGATATAAATCTGAATGTTGGTTCAGCTTCACATGCAGTGCAAACTGCTGAAATAATGGTCAAATGTGAGAGAACATTTCTCGAACAGAAACCAGACATGGTATTGGTCTATGGTGACATCAATTCTACAGTAGCCGCGGCTTTAGTCTGCGCCAAGCTACAAATATCAGTAAGCCACGTAGAAGCTGGACTTCGCTCATTTGATCGAACAATGCCCGAGGAAGTCAATCGGCTTATCACAGATCAATTGTCGGATCTTTTATTTACGCCATCCGAAGATGCAAATGAAAATTTACGAAATGAAGGCATAGCAGCCCACAAAATTCATCTTGTAGGCAACGTTATGATTGACACACTTGTGCGCCTTCTACCACAAGCCCATGATCATTGGAACAAATATTGGGGACACTTAGGCGCAAAGCAATATGGCTTAGTTACACTTCATCGTCCCTCTAACGTAGACGAGCCAAACCAACTAAAAGACTTATTAACTGTATTGAATAAAATAAATAAAATGATACCGTTAATTTTTCCTGTGCATCCACGCACACGAAAGTATATAAATGATTACAATCTGGGACACCTTGTACGCAATCTCCAACTCATTGACCCTTTAGGATACATTGAATTTTTGGCACTAGAGCAGTATGCAGCAATTGTCGTAACTGACTCTGGGGGCGTCCAAGAAGAAACGACTTATCTTGGCGTTCCATGCTTAACGATGCGTGAAAATACAGAACGCCCTGTCACGGTAAAGCTTGGAACTAATAAATTGATTGGCAAAGATATCGGCTTATTGGAAGATCAGATTACACAGATACTGGCAGCACCTCAGCATCAAAGTACAAAACCTCCTTTATGGGATGGCCAGGCTAGCAAAAGAATTGCGGCTGTAGTTGTAAACATGCATTTATAGTGTCACTGTCTAAACTTGATCTGTTAGCAGAGAACGTATAAAAAAGTTCTCTGCTAACAGATCAAGTTTAGACAGTGAGATGAGGAAAGAGAAAATCCGATGGCGCGTATTTGTATGTTAGTGACTAGTGAATATCATCGTGATCCACGGGTTCAAAAAGAAGCAAAATTAGCTCACGAGGCTGGACACGAAGTAACAGTAATTTGTCGCTCTTATGAAGGCGAAACTATGCCCTATAGAGTAGTAACATTTGATACACAGCGAAGATCAAATCGTGGGTTCAAATATCTGGAAAGAGTTTCATCTATTGTTTTATTAGTTCATCACACACTTGCAAATCATCCAGATATTATTCATGCAAACGACTTAGATACTTTACCGGCTGGATATATTGCTAGCCGCCTGTGTGGTGCGAAACTACTTTATGATTCCCATGAACTTTGGACCGAAATGGCAGATATCGGGTCTGTTGGGAAAAAAGTGGCTCTATTTATCGAGAAATTTATCTGCAGACGCGCAGATATCGTCGTAGCAGTTAATCGATATCGGGCACAGATCATGGCACAACTTCATGATATACCAGAACCTCTAGTTGTTATGAATACACCTTTCTATGTGGCACCAGATTTACTCATGCCAGGTGACTGGACAACTCCTTTCAAACAATGCGGTAAACGCATTGTTCTCTATCAAGGAGGATATTCTAAATCTATGGGCTTATCTGAGGCAATTATGGCAGCTAATTATCTTCCAGAAAATATTGTTTTGGTGTTTAGGGGGTTTGGTCCAGCCGAAGATGAGATGAAAAGCTTAATAAAAAGTGAAGGTCTATCAGAGCGTGTTGTGATCATCCCTCCGGTATCAATGAACGCGATGGTAATTTCGGCGGTGGGTGCAGATTTAGGTTTAGCATTATACAAACCAGTTAACCAAAACAATCTGTATGCGGCTCCGAATAAAGTATTTGAATACATGATGGCGGGTGTTCCCTGTGTTGGTAGCGATCTACCTTATATACGTGAGATATTGTGCAGTTGCGGTGTGGGTGAAGTCTTTCGTCCTGGTGACTCACAAGACATGGCACGTGTAATATGCGAACTTCTGGATACACCAGAAAAGTTAGAAGTAATGAAAAAACGATGCTTAGATCAAGCTAGCCAATTTTGCTGGGAAGCCGAAGGAGCAAAGCTACTAAAGGCGTATGATCAAATCTTTAATGACAGCAGTAAAACCCATACTCAAGTCGGCAAGAATGAAAGTATTACTCTCAACTAAATACCAACTCAAGCAGGCAGGAAAGGGATTCTATTGTGGCAACAATCTAAATATTCTGCCTAACTGTCTTACGGTTGGTGACTACGTTTTTATCGGTCATTACTGTCTCATTGCACCAAAAACTGTCATCGGAAATTTCACAATGCTAGCCTCTTATGTATCAATCGTTGGGGGGGATCATCGGATAGATATAGCTGGCACTCCCATGATATTCAGCGGTAGAGATCAAAATAGAACTGTAGAAATTGGAGATGATGTTTGGATTGGTCATGGTACCATCATTATGCATGGCATAACGGTTGGTGAAGGTTCTATTATCGCTGCAGGTTCTGTAGTTACAAAAGATGTTGCACCTTATACGATTGTAGGTGGTGTACCAGCAAAGCCATTACGTAAACGTTTTACAACAGAAGAACAGGCACAGCATAGAATGATCTTAGAACAATACCGACAAACTGGACAAATAAAAAAGAGTTGGAAACATGCAGGTCCAATTCAATGATCTACTTCCAAAAATATGAATCCCTATTAACTAAGTGCCAGGAATATGATTATGTTTAGTGAAAAAACATTACTAATCACAGGCGGGACAGGTACTTTTGGGAATGCAGTGCTTCGTCGATTTCTCAAAACTGACATTGCTGAAATTCGTATCTTTAGTCGTGATGAGAAAAAACAGCATGACATGCGATTAGAGTATCGCAATGCAAAGCTCAAATTTTACATTGGCGACGTTCGGAGACAAGAGAGTCTATTAGATGCCATGACCGGTGTGGACTATGTGTTTCATGCCGCTGCCCTCAAACAGGTTCCTTCGTGCGAGTTTTACCCAATGGAAGCGCTGCAAACGAATTCGCTTGGTGCTGAAAATGTTATGAACGCTGCGATTGTAGCCGGCGTCAAAAATGTAGTTGTGTTAAGCACCGACAAAGCGGCCTACCCCATCAACGCCATGGGGATTTCCAAAGCAATGATGGAAAAGTTAGCCGTTGCCAAATCACGTGTGGCCGCGGCACGGGGTTGCACGATTGCCATCACCCGTTATGGCAATGTGATGGCCTCACGCGGGTCAGTCATTCCACTCTTTGTTGATCAGATTAGAGCCGGTAAGCCACTCACCGTCACCGATCCCTTTATGACCCGCTTTATGATGAGCATTGACGACGCCGTTGATCTGGTGCTCTATGCCTTTCAACATGCGGAACCGGGCGATCTCTTTGTGCAAAAAGCGCCGGCAGCCACAATTGAGACACTGGCCTTGGCCGTCAATCAAGTCTTTGGTGTGGACAATCCAGTACGCGTCATCGGTACACGTCATGGGGAGAAGGAATTTGAAACGTTACTTACACGCGAGGAGATGTTGCGCGCCACGGATCTAGGTGGCTACTATCGCGTGCCTGCCGATAACCGCGACCTCAACTATGATGCCTACTTCACGGAAGGCAGTGCTCATCTATCGGAACTGATTGATTACAACTCGCACAATACCCAGCGCTTAGATGTGGCCGGTATGGCGGAAGTGCTGCTCAAGTTGGACTTTGTTCAACAGGAATTGGCCCACTGGCAACCAAAGGAGCGCGCACACGCATGAAGATTGTCGTGACCGGTGCAGAGGGATTTATCGGGAAGAATTTGGTTGCCTGGCTGAGCCAGCAAGCTGATCATTACCTGCTTTGTTTTGGCCGCCAAGAACCCTGGTCGGCCTTGGCGGCAGGGTTGGCCCAAGCTGACCTTGTCTTCCATTTGGCTGGTGTCAACCGCCCCCCATCAGCGGCCGAGTTTCGCACGGGGAATGTTGATTTCACGCAGCAGATTTGTGATCAGCTCGCCGCAACGGGGCGTTCCGTGCCCCTTGTCTTTGCGTCCTCCATGCAGGCGACCCTCGATAATCCCTATGGCATCAGTAAGCGCCAGGCTGAGGAAGTTGTCCGTGCCTATGCTGCGCAGAACCAGGCCCATGTCGCGATCTATCGTCTACCCGGCGTCTTTGGCAAATGGTGCCGACCCAACTATAACTCGGTCGTGGCGACTTTTTGTTATAACATCGCCCATGATCTGCCGATCACCGTTAATGACCCGACGCGGCTGTTGGAATTGGTCTATATCGATGATGTCATCACCCATTTTCTGCAACAGCTCACTGACACTGCAACAGGAGTGACAATGCCAATGGTTGAGCCAGTGCAGCAGATTACTCTTAGCGCGTTGGCCGATCAGATCCAAAAGTTTCGCCAAAGTCGCCAGACTTTGCAGGCACCAGGCTTTACAGATCCCTTTGTCCACAAACTCTATGCCACCTATCTCTCCTATCTGGCGGCGGATGATTTTGGTTATCAACTGGAAAAGCGCAGTGATCAGCGCGGTAGTTTGGCTGAGTTTATCAAATTGCCCGCCTTTGGGCAGATCTTTGTTTCGCGCACAAAGCCGGGTGTTACGCGTGGGAATCACTACCACCACACCAAGACTGAAAAGTTTTTAGTGCTGGAAGGAGATGCGATTGTCCGCTTTCGTGCTCTGGATGCCAGCGCAACGATCACCTATCCTGTGAAGGGGAGTGAGTATCAAGTGGTCGATATCCCGCCGGGCTATACGCACTCGATTGAGAATGTGGGCAACAGCGAGTTGGTTACGCTCTTTTGGGCCAGTGAGCTCTTTGATCCGCAACATCCTGATACTTACTATATTCCTGTACTTGAGACAGAGGAGCAGAAGCCAGGATGAAAGTTGCAACAATTGTTGGCACACGCCCAGAGATCATTCGTCTGTCACGGGTCATGGCCGCGCTCGATCACTATACAGCGCATACAATTATTCATACCGGCCAGAATTACGACTATGAACTCAACCAAATCTTCTTTGAAGATCTGGCGCTGCGCAAGCCCGATTACTTTTTAGAGGCGGTCGGTGCAACGGCGGCGGAAACGATTGGCCTAATCATCGCCAAAGCCGATGCGGCTTTACGTGAGATCGAACCGGATGCGGTTTTGATCCTTGGTGACACCAATAGCTGTCTGGCCGCGATTGCGGCCAAACGGCAAAAGATCCCGATCTTTCACATGGAGGCGGGCAACCGCTGTTTTGACCAGCGCGTACCAGAAGAGATTAATCGACGGATCGTCGATCATATCAGTGATATCAACCTGCCCTACTCCGCCATCTCGCGTGAGTATCTGTTGCGCGAAGGCTTGCCACCGGATCGGATCATTAAGACTGGTAGCCCGATGTATGAGGTGCTACATCACTATTTATCCCAAATTGAGGACTCTGATGTACTGAGCCGCTTGGATTTACACGCCGGTGAATACTTTGTGGTCAGTGCCCATCGGGAAGAAAATGTCGATGCCCCCCCACAATTTGAGCGGCTGATCGCACTTTTAGAAGGTTTAGCCAGTACGTATCAGCGCCGGATCATTGTTTCAACCCACCCACGCACTCGCAAGCGTTTAGAAGCGGCCGGGGTGACGCTACCGGACGCGGTTGAGTTGATGAAACCTTTCGGCTTTTTTGATTATGTCAACTTGCAAAGGCAGGCAAAGGCTGTGCTCTCCGACAGCGGCACGATCTCCGAAGAATCATCGATCCTTAATTTCCCGGCCCTCAACATTCGTCAAGCGCATGAACGGCCCGAAGGGATGGAAGAAGGGGCCGTGATGATGGTGGGGCTGGAATGGCCACGGGTGCAGGAAGCATTACAGATCCTAGAATCCCAGCCCCGTGGCGACAAACGCATGCTGCGCATGGTTGAAGATTACGCGGTCCCCAATGTTTCAGAGAAGATTGTGCGGATTATTCAGAGCTATACTGATTACATTAATCGGGTTGTATGGCAAAAGCATTTGACATAGGGTAGCTGTAGAACAATGATGCGTATCGTAATCTTGACCCAGTGGTATCCACCAGAACCGGCATTGCTCATCCAAGAATTAGCCCAAACGCTGCAAACATTTGGCCATCGCGTCACTGTTTTAACGGGCTTTCCCAACTATCCCGCGGGGCAACTTTACCCTGGCTATCGTCTGCGGCTCTATCAGCGGGAAACTATTGCTGGGATAGAAGTTGTACGGGTACCGCTCTTGCCTGAGCACAGTCGGTCCGGCCTGTTGCGTGCCTTAAATTATCTTTCCTTTGCCTTATCTAGCGCATTACTTGGCTGTTGGCTGGTTGCACGACCCGATGCAATGTTTGTCTACCATCCGCCGTTGACGGTTGGCTTCCCGGCCTTTGTGCTGAGCCGCTTGTGGCGCATTCCCTTTGTCTATCAGATTCAGGATATGTGGCCGGAGACGTTGCGTGCCACGGGTATGCTTCATAATGAGACCGTTCTTAGTTGGATTGCAAAGTTCGCACAGTGGGTCTATGCACGGGCCACGGCGATCTGTGTCATCTCGCCTGGGTTTCACCGCAACCTGGTCGAAAAAGGGGTGGCAGCGGAGAAACTTCATACAATTTCCAATTGGGTGGATACCACGGTCTATTATCCAGCACAACCGGATTTAGAGCGAGCGCAAACGGTAGGGATGGCAGAACGCTTTAATGTCATGTTCGCTGGTAATATTGGCGAAGCGCAGGGTCTAGAGACTGTACTTGCGGCGGCCGCCCTGCTACACGATTTGCCACTGGTTCAATTTGTCATCGTGGGGGATGGCATTGCTTTGCCGGCTTTACAACGCCAAGTCGAAGATCGCAAGTTGCAAAATGTGAAATTCTTAGGCCGTTATCCTGCAACTGAAATGCCCATACTCTATGCCTTAGCGGATGTATTGCTGGTCCATCTACGCGATGAGCCACTATTTCGGATTACGATTCCCCATAAAACCTTTGCCTATATGGCAAGTGGTAAACCTATTTTGGCGGCAGTGTCTGGGGATGTTGCCAATGTGATCACGGATACCGCAAGCGGACTTGCCTGTCCACCTGAAGATCCGGCAGCACTAGCGCAGACGGTGCGCCGGTTCTATACAATGACCAGGGAAGAACGTCAAAGGATGGGCGAAAATGGTCTGCATGCGGTCAAGACTGCCTTTAACCGTAAGACCTTAATTGCCCAAATTGAAGAAGTTTTGTTGGGGATTACCCAAATCGAAAGAAAAGCATCGCTTGTAAAACATATCTAAATAAACGCGTCACAGCGGTCGGCAAACCACTGTGACGCCCACAACAAAAGATCCACCACCACCCTTCTCTTGAGTCTGGACAACGGAGGAGAAGAGCGGCTTGCGCACGTCTGTGAAGATCACAGTCGCCAGGATCGTTTTGTCTTTTTTAGGATAGCATGAGCACCATGATGAGACAATTTTCTCAAATCGACCATTTCGTCAGTTCGTTACCGAAAGTCAGTCGAAACCGCCCGTCAATGTCGCTCATTGAAGCTGCAATGCTCCCTTTCGCACAGCGCACTCCGGTTTTCGCTAAAACCCTGGGAGCAAACACATGTATCACGTTTTAGGCAAACGCGTCTTTGATCTAACCCTCACCGGCTTACTCTTACCGGTGCTCTTGCCACTCATGGCCCTTGTGGCCTTGTTGGTGCGCTTGAAATTGGGCGGCCCCGTGCTCTTTGCACAGGAACGTCCAGGCTTGCATGGCAAGCCCTTTCTCATGCGCAAGTTTCGCACGATGACCGATGCGCGTGATGCGGCGGGCAAGCTGTTGCCCGATAGTGAACGGCTGCCCCCGTTTGGTGCGTTCCTGCGTAGCACCAGTTTGGATGAATTACCCGAACTCTTCAACGTCCTAAATGGTGAGATGAGTTTGGTGGGGCCGCGGCCCTTGCTCATGGAATATCTGGAACGGTACACGCCGGAGCAAGCCCGTCGGCACGAAGTGAAACCAGGTATTACAGGGTGGGCACAGATATGTGGTCGTAATACGATTACATGGGAAGAAAAGTTTGCGCTAGATGTATGGTATGTTGACAACATTACCCTGCGACTTGATCTAAGAATATTGATTATAACCTTGTGGAAGGTACTTCAACGTCAGGGAATCAGTCAGTCAGGTCAAGCTACAGTTGAGTACTTCCAAGGCTCATTGAAGAACTACTCTTGACTGTTAATCTGATTATTAATTATGGAGCTAATGGACAAACCATTTAAAAGTCATACTAATAAACTCGATAATACAGGAGACGCTATCTATGACTTTTAAGGGTTTTATCTATAAGACGGTCTAGCAGTTGTGATGGGAATGCAGGAATGTCATCGTCCCTAGTAAAAATAAATGTAGAATCGCTCTGTGGTTTAAGTTTATCTTCTGCTATTTCGAATTGCACAAACCAATGATCATAGTGAACCACCAAAGAAAAGAGAATTTCTTTAAGATCATCGGCAATAGCCCCAGTAAGAATTAGGCTAGAGATGATTTTCATTACATCTTTATTTGCTCGTTCGATAACTTTGGCGCGGATGTATATTTGCTTGTGCATGTACAGATCATAATGGAATCTTACTCTAATTAAGTGAAAATATAATGCTCTTAGTAAAGTAAACTGTTCAGTAGTCATTATCATACCTACATTGTGTTGTTAATGTTTGAACTATGCTTATTATTTACCACGAAAACTTGAAAACCACAACTAATGTAAGCTTGTGTTCACATTGAATTAATATTATTTTTGAAAAGAAACTGTCATGGAGCCAATTCGTTTTGCATTTGCGGGTGATCGTGATATTGCGGTACGAGTATTAGAATATATTAATCAAAGTGATGTAAAGCCTCTAGCTTTACTGTTATCATCTTCTAAACAGGCCAGTCACGCACATGAACTGAGAGATTTGTGTCCACATCTCGGCAATGACGCAATCTTTCAAGGCACTACATTTCGCAGACCTAATGGCATCAACTACCTAAGGCAATTGAAATTAGATTACATTATAGCAGTCCACTTCCCTTACATTTTTACTAATGAAATTCTAGATATCCCAAAGGTGGGTATAATTAATTTACATCCAGCCTTTCTGCCATTTAACCGAGGATGGCACACACCCTCTTGGAGCATTCTGGAAAATACATCTGCAGGTGCGACTTGTCATTTTATGGACAATTCTATAGATACAGGTGATATCATCGGGCAAGAGAAATTAGAGGTCGCCCTTCATGATACAGCAAATTCACTCTACCAACGTATTAAGGAGCTAGAATTTGAGGTTTTCACGAAATGTTGGCCCCAGATACTACATAATTCATTTAAACGGAAGCAGCAAAATGTATCAACAGGAACAACACACGCTCGTAGTGATTTATTTACGCCAAAAGTACAAAAAATTGATTTAGAGGAACTGGTACGGACCGGTGATTTGCTCCAAAAGTTAAGGGGTCTCACCACGAATAATATAAAAGAATCAGCTTACTTTGAATACAATGGTAAGCGCTATCATGTACAGGTGCAAATCTATCAAGAGTCGATAGATGATCCTACTGAATGTTGATCATTTTCCCATAGAGGTATTGAAACATGACATCTATTACTACACCTATGTATCATTTGGCTTACGGGAAGCAGCTTCAAAAGCAAGTTAAAAGAACCCGAAAACAACAACGCCCTAAACAACGCATCTATCTCTCCTCGCCCCACATGTCTGGCCAGGAAGAACGCTTCGTAGCGGAAGCGTTTGCCACCAACTGGATCGCGCCTGTGGGACCGCATGTGACAGCCTTTGAAGAAGAATTTGCCGAGATGGTGGGTACCC
>Ga0105046_10005748_pt1 | contig 19601 bp, 17 predicted proteins | sample MAT03_FD_78385 | JGI IMG/M metagenome (GOLD analysis project Ga0105046, IMG submission 78385) | Freshwater microbial communities from Lake Fryxell liftoff mats and glacier meltwater in Antarctica - MAT-03 (megahit assembly) | ecosystem: Environmental > Aquatic > Freshwater > Ice > Liftoff... | reverse complement strand
GGCACGAACTAGCGGCCGGTCGAGTGGTTCGCTAGTTGGGCGACGGCCCGCCCACCACGAGCGGCACCTCGTTCGAGAGCACACCCACGCCGCAGCTGCCGCGCGCGGCCATGCGCACGAAGTAGGTGCCAGCGGCCACCGGGCCGCTCACTGACGTGGCCGGCGAGCCCAAGTCGAGCACGGCCACGTTCGACAGACCCGATGCCGAGCCCGCCACGAGCACGTAGGAGAGCGGCGTCACGCCCTCGCTCGGCGGCGTCCACGACAGCGTCACCATGGCGCCGGTCACGTCCGGCGCGTGCTGCACGGGCGCCGCCGGCAGGCCCACGCAGCCGCCGCTCGGCCTCACGACCAACGCGAGGTCAGCGGTGGCGGGTCCAGTGCCGGCGCTGTTGGCCGCGCGCAGACGCAGCCAGAAGGTGCCATCGGGCACGCCGTCGACGGCAAACGACGTGGCCGTGCCCAGGTCGAGCCGGCCGTAGTCGGCCAGGCCGTGCGCGCTGCCGCCTTCGAGCATGTAGTTGGTAACGGGATCGCCAGTGGCCGGCGCGCCCCAGCTCAGCGTGACGCTGCGGCCCGAGAAGACCGCCCCAAACTGCGCCGGCCGGCCCGGCTCGAGGATCGTGACGGTGATGACCGCCTCGGGCGAGGCCGCGCTCGTGCCGTAGCCGTTCACCGCGCGGACGCGCGCGTAGTAGGTGGCGCCGGGGCTCACGGGCACGGCGATCGTCGTGGCGCTCGTGGTCTGCTCCGGCAGAGTCGTGGCGCCAGGTGCGTTGCCCACCGACACGACGTAGCTCGCGGCGGGCGTGCCGGTCGTGGCGGCGATCCAGGAGAGCTGCAGCGCGCTGCCGCTTACTGTCGCCGTGAGCGTCACGGGCGCATCAGGAGGCGCGGGCGTGGAGCTCACCGACAGAGTCACCGTGCGCGTGGTCGTGGCCGTACCGTCGCCCGCCGTGAGCGTCACGCCACCCGTGCCCGACGCGGCCGGTGCTGGCGTGAGGGTGACGGTGAAGGTGCGGCTCGTGGCCGTCGACGATTGCGGCACGACGGCGATGCCGCCACTCGGCAGCAGCGACGCATTGGTGGTGACGGCGGTGAGGGTCAGCGCCGCGCCGGCCGTGTCGGGGTCGGTCACGGTCACCGGGAACGACGTGGCGGTGCTGACGAGCGTGGACACGCTCACGGGCACACCTGCGGCGAACGCCGGCGGGTCGCTCACCGCGGTCACCGTCAGCGCAAACGACCGCGAGGTCGTGGTGGTGCCGTCGCTCACGCCGACGGTGATCGTGGCCGTGCCCGATTGATCGGCGGCGGGCGTGATCGTGACCGTGCGCGCGCCGCCGCTGCCGCCCATCGCGAATCCGCCGGCGCCGACGAGCGCCGTGTCGAGAGAGGCGGCCTGCACGGTGAGAGAGCTGAGCGGCGTATCGGCGTCGCCCACCGTGAGGTTCACCGTGACAGGCGTGTCTTCCGCCGTGGTCTGCGCGGCAAGGGCCGCGAGCGTGGGCGCGTCGGCGACGCTCGTGACCGTGAGCGTGAAGGCGCGCGACGCGGTCTGCGCGCCGTCGCTCACCGTCAGCGTGATCGTGGCGGATCCGAACTGATTCGCGGTCGGCGTCACCACCAGCGTGCGGTTGGCGCCGGAGCCGCCGAGCGCCAGCGCGCCGGCGGTGTTGGGCACGAGCGCCGTGGCGTTCGACGAGGCGGTGACCGTGAGGCTTGCTGCCGGCGTCTGGGCGTCGCCGATCGTGAACGCGATGGGCGCCGACGACGTGTCTTCCGCGATCGTCGCATCCCCCACCGCCGAAATCGTGGGCGCCGTGCCGCCGCCCACCGCCTGCCGCCAGTTGGCGATGGTGTTGGCGGCGTTGTTGATCGATCGCGCGTTGTCGTGCTGCACCGCGGTGCCGGTGGGCGCGCCGCCGTAGGCCACATTCGGATTCGAGAAGTGAAGCACGCGCGGGCAGCCGCCGCCCCCGCAGTTGTAGGCCATCACCGTGCGGAACAGATTCGACGGGTGCTTGTAGCCGAAGGAATATGGATAGAGCGAGGCTTGACCGGCGCCGTCCTCGGGCGCGTGCGCCGAGCCCATGTTGTGGCCGAGTTCGTGGGCGAAGGTGTAGTTCGGGCTGATGCAGGAGTAGGCGGTGATGGTGAAGGCATATGCCGCAAACGACGACGAGAGCCCCGTCATCACGTAGCCGATGCCGCAGGCGCCGCCGGCCGTGGCGCCCACGACCAGCATCACCAGGTCGGCGCCGAGCTGATTGCGCCGCGTGTGCACGGCGTCGATGAACCCGTCCGAGGGATTCTGGAATCGACCCAGGTCGACGCCGAGGTCGCCAGATTCGGTGTAGTCGAGCAGTTCTGCACCCACCAGACGGAGCCGGGGGGTGATGCCGCTGTTGGCGTAGGCGGTGTTCGTTTCCGAGACACCGAGGGCGATTCTTGTCTGCGCCGCGCCGTCGCTGCCGGCCGCGTCGCGGGCCGCCGCCGTGTAGAACACCACGATGTCGAAGGTGCTGGCGTCGTCGCCCGCCACGGGCGGCTCGTCGCTGGCCGGCGATTCGAGTGCGCTCGGGACGATCGGGTCGAGGCCCACGCCCGTGGCGTCTGGGTCGACCTGACGCACCACGTGAAACGCGCTGCCCGGCGCTGGCTCGATTGAATAGGCGGCGGTGAGCGTGCGGATTGAGCCCTGCAGCAGGCCATTCATCTCCACCACCGTGACCGTGCTGAGCGACTCGCCCACGACGTGTCCGGCCCAGGCGCGGGCGCCGGTGCGGTGGCCGTCACGCCGGTCGAGGCGCGCACGCAGCGACCGGCCGGGGCTGACCTCGACGTCGAACTCGTCGGCGGTCAGGGCTGACACGTTGGCGCGTGCGGCCCGGGAGTCGAGGGTGTCGAGACGGCCGCTGAGCGCGGTGGGCACGCGCGCGCCGGCGTCGGCCGGCACGAGCAGCGACGGCACACCCGAGGTCTGGGCGAGACCGCTAGCGACCGTCAGAACGGTGAGCACGCCGACGACGAGCAGGCGGGTGGCCCGATGGGAGGAGCGATGGGCGATGCGCACGCGAACGGGGCGGTGCAAAATCGACGCCGAACTGGAGTGGCTGATCGGAGTGCACACGGCTGCGCGGTCCAATCAGTGCGTCAGCGCGTCAGTGCGTCAGTGCGTGAGGTTGTAGAGCACCACGTTGATGCCGAGGGCGTAGCCATCGGGTGAGAACTGCAAGAAGAACTCGCGATCCTCGCCCTCGCGTTCCCACGAGTCGCCGATGTCGGTGTTGTGCGTCATGAGCACCATGATGCGGCCGGCCTTGTCGGTCATCATGCGCAGATTGGCCTTGGGGCTTTCCAGGCCGCGCTCCGACGTGTCGCCGCCGCTCTCGCGCCAGAAGTTGATGCTCGTCACTTGCGGCGCGGCCTTCAGGTCGAACATCGTGTGCAGAATCGGATGCTCCGGCGGTACATCCGCGATCGCAAACTCCGGCATGACCCGCTGCAGTTGCGCGGTCCACTGCGCCCAGGCGCGCGGTCCCCAGAAGTCGTCCACCCATAGGAAGCCGCCCTTGAGCAGGTAGGCGCGCAGGCCGTCTACTTCGGCGTCCGAGAACTCGAGCGTGCCCACGTCGGTGGCCATCGCGAAGGGACAACTGAAGAGCGCCTCGTCGGTGAGCCGCACGACCCAGTAATTGGGCTCGCCCTCATCGCCCATGCTCACGCGCGTCTTGGTGAGTTCCTGCACGCGCGTGAGCAGGTTGATGGCCGCATACGGGTAGTCGGTGGCCCAGCCCATGCCGTTGCGTTCGCGGCGCACGCTCGTGTACATCACCTTGCAGTGCGTGAAGCCGCCGTCGTGAAACGCCGGTGTGGGGAAACGGGGCGGCACCCAGGGACCTTCGGGCAGACGGTAGCGTTGCGCCGAGGCCGACGCCGCGACCAGGCACGTCAGCGCCGCGGCCGCCCACACCCGGGTGCGTGTCGTCATGCTCAGGCTCCTACCGCGCCGACCACTCCACGAGGCCCGTCTGCGCGGTGACGAGCACGGCGATCCCGAAGGCGATGCGATACCAGGCGAAGACGGTGAAGTCGTGGCGGCTCACGAAGCGAATGAGCCAGCGCACGCAGACGAACGCCGCCAGGAACGCCGCCACGCCGCCCGCCGTGAACCAGCTGAGGTCGGCGGCCGAGAGCAGGCCGCGTTCCTTGAGCAGTTGATAGCCGCCGGCGGCCATCAACGTGGGCACGGCGAGGAAGAACGAGAACTCGGTGGCGGCCGTGCGCGACAAACCCGAGAGCAGCCCGCCGATGATCGTCGAGCCCGCGCGCGACATGCCGGGCACGAGCGCGAGACACTGCGCGCAGCCGACCTTCAGAGCGTCGCTCGCCGACATGCTGTCCACGTCGGGCACGGTCACCACGTGGCGCCGCCGCTCGGCCCAGAGAATCACCACGCCGCCCACGATGAAGGCGGTGGCTACCGGAATGGGGCTGAAGAGATGCGTGGTGATGAACGTGCCGAAGGCCAGACCCAGCACGGCGGCGGGGACGAAGGCGATGAGCAGGTTCACGACCAGGCGCCGCGACGGGCCGATCGCGCCGAGGCCGGCAAGCGTGCGGATGAACCGCGCGCGGTATTCCAGCACGATCGCCAGCATGGCGCCGGTCTGGATCACCACTTCGAACACTTTGCCTTGCGGCGTGTTGAAGCCAAGCAGATCGCCGGCCAGGATCAAGTGTCCAGTGGAGGAAATGGGCAGGAACTCCGTAAGTCCTTCGATGAGGCCGAGAATCACGGCCTTCGCGAGCAGCGGCAGTTCCATTGCGCCGAATCGTACCACGCGACCAGCGTCCCGTTGCCGTCCGGACGCCGGGGGCCTTCTCGGCTAAACCTCGCCCCGCCGGCCACCCACACCTTCCGCCGACCGGTCCGACATACGAACGACGCCCGCTACGGCGTGAACGGGCGCGCCGCGCGGGTCAGGATGAAAGGCGGCTCAGGAAGTCGCGCGGCGTGACGATGTCGATGCCGCAGTATTGGCGGAGGACGAGAAGGTCCAGGTCGCCGGTCACGACGACCGTCGCGTTGGCGGCGACGGCGGTGGCCAGTACCACATCATCGTCGGCATCACGCGACACGGGCGCCGCGAGTGGCGTCGGCACGACCAGGTGCACCCGCACACGAAGCTGCTCAAGGAACGCCGTCGCAGCAGGCCCGAGCGTGAACTTGGCGCGCAAGGTTTGCTCGAGCTCATCGAGCAAGGCCGTAGACGTGACCACGGTGCTGGAACCCAGGGCCCGCACCACGACTTCGTGACACAGCCCCTTCGCGACCAGCGCCGCGACGATGACGTTGGTGTCGAGGACGACGGTCACGAGACGATCGCGAAGACGTCCTCGTCCGAGTAGATGCCCTGAGCGCGTGCCTGTGGCAGAAGTTCAGCGCGAGCCGACGCGAGGCTCGTGAGCAGCTCATCCTGTTCGAGCGCGCGTCGCACCAGCTGACTCACCGAGAGCTTCTGCGCCTTGGCGCGCCGCTCCAAGCGACGCCGCGTGCCCTTCGGAAGGCGGATGGTCAGCACTTCTTCCATGTGTATGACTGTGTCATACGGGCGAGAGAACGTCAAACGGCCACTCAACAATGGGTGGGCAACGTCAGCAATCGCGCTGCCAGCCAGGGCGCCGCGCTTGAGATTGGGGAATGAGTGCGAGCTGCGCGCTAGCTGTGTTGCTGGAGTGGTGAATTGAGGGCGTCTGCCCACCAGGCCCGCCCCGAGGGCTGCTATGCCGTCCTGCGACGGCGGCAGGCGCTGAAGTGCGAACTTCTCGGCGCCAACCTGCGCGGCAACCGTCCTTGACCTGCTCGATCAGGGCGTTTCCGTGCCGGTATTCGCGGTGCCACTTGTTCATGCTGGCCGACTCCATCAGAGGTTGTGTCCGCGTAGGCCGGAATGGAAAACGGGCCCGGGAATCCCCAGGTGAGGCCCCCGAAACCAGATGAGACTACCGAGGTCGACGAACGATTGGGCGAGCTCTTGTGCTGCCGTAGTGTCGCGCCGCTCCCCGCGTCTGCCCGGACTCCTGTGCGAGCCGTCCAGGCGTCGGGGACTCGTCGAGGCGAAATCGGAGCCCTCGCCGGGGCGTTCTCTGACGCCCCACTCGCACCGTGAGTCCGAGTGACACCGATCGGGTGCTCGGACCAGGCGGTTCGATGCCGTTCTGCGAGGGCGGCCGTCATCGAACACCTCGAAGGACCACTGCTGGCGCGATTGATGACGGGCGGCGCCTCTACCGAGGGCTTGATCTGCTGGACGTCGCTGCCGTCAGCCCGCATCACGAAGATCTCGCCATAGGGCTGCGGGGCATCGGTGTAGACCGCTTCGTCCTTGAACCCCATGCGCGTCGACGCGAACACGGTGCGGCTGCCGTCCGGCGACCATGCCATGTGCGCGTCGTTGCCCGGGCTGTTCGTGAGTCGGCGCAGCCCCGTCCCGTCAGGCCTGACCGTGTAGATCTCGTAATCGCCGTCCACGAGCCGTGAAAACAGGATCAGATCACTGCGCGGCGACCACAGCGGGAAATTGTCGTAGCCGCTCACCAGCAGGGTGGCCCGGCCGGTGCTGACATCCATGATCCGGAGGCCGTCACCCTCCGGGCCGAAGCTCCGATAGACGAACCGCGTGTCGTCGGGAGCGAACGACGGAAAGCCGTTGTTGTTCGGGCCCTTCGTGACCTCGCGGTAGCCGCCACCATCATCATCGACCATCGCGATCTGCGCGCCGCCCTCGGCACGGTCTTCGGCTTCCATGAATTCGCTGTGGAACCCGTTGAAGAACGCGGCGAATTCGCCGATGCCGACACCTGCACCTTTGCCGTTCTGACCCGCGGCAACGAACGCGTAGCGATCGCCAGACGGGCTGAAGGCGGGACCGCCGCCGGTCAGAATGAGGCGGTATTGCGGATTGCGGCTCCAGGTCTGCAGCCAGGGCTTGCGCGTGAACGCCACGCGCTTGTGACACACGACCTGGCGTCCATCCGGCGACCATGAGGCTGAACGCAGCTGTCCTCGCGGGCCGGCGCTGCCGTTCGCACACTGCACGCCGCCGTTGTCGCCGTCCTTGCGCAGCCACGCGAGGTCAGTGCCGCGCACCAGCGATGGGTTGAACTTGACCCCGGGTGCGTTCGAGAGGTCGGTCATCGCCCCGTCCGCCAGGTTGATCGACACGGTCCGCGTCGGCTGCGTGTGCCCGGTGCTGGACCGGCGAATATCGAGTGTCTCCTGGGCGACGACGCAGTAGGCGAGGATGCGTGCGCTGTCGGGATACCACCGCGGACTGCCGCAGAAGTCGCCGTGTTCCGTCAGCTGCCGCAGCCCGGTGCCGTCAGGGTGCACGACGTAGATGTCGGCGAGCTGGAGATGCTCCCAGCGTCCGCGGGAGAAGGGCAGGTTGCTCAGGCAATCGGACGAGAAGGCGATCCAGCGCCCGTCTGGCGACCAGGACGGCCTGAAATCGCCGCCGTGCCTCGACGTGAGCGCCTTCGCTTTGCGAGAGCCGAGGTCGAGCGTCCACAGATCGGCCGTGCCGCCGGCGCGCGTGGGGGCGAAGACCAGCGACCGCCCGTCGGGCGAGAACGACGCCTGGTCGTCATGCGCTGGGCAGGATGAGCACGACAATCGACACCCCGATGCTCATAGGTTGAGTGCACAGGACATCGCCATCGGCTCGGCGAAGAGTGATGTGGCCGTCCGCATCCTGACGCACCTGCCCTGCCGACGCCCCCGCGGCCACAGCGTCTCCCGGCGGTCACGCCGGAGGTGTGTCTTCAGCCTCTTGGGGAGGGCCGCGTCCACGGGACGACCGATGTCCGAGGGCGTGTCCGCCGTCGTCCGGCCAGGCCATCCGCCCCGTGGGCGGGCGAAGTCGGATAATGTCGGTTCCGTCAACCACCGCGAATAGTTACTATCGTCTACGAGACGGGGCCCACCGATCTGCGCATCTTGACGGCGTGGCGACGGTGTTGCTCGCGGTGGCGGCGCTGGCCATGCTGATCCCTGCGCGTCGAGCCACAGGGGTCGATCCCGCCCTCGTCTTGCGGGATCAATAGATTCGGAATCTCGGAGGGCAGTGTCGGCTGCGGCGTGACCCTTGGTGGCTTCATCACCTTTGCCGGGTGACGATAGTAATTAACAGGAGTCCAAGAGATCAAGATGCTGATCGATGACATCAAGTTCGGGTGGCGCCAGTTGATCAAGGCGCCCGGCTTCTCAATCACCGCCATCCTCACGCTCGGCCTAGCCATCGGCGCCCACACGGCAGTGTTCTCGCTGGTGGATGCCGTCATGTTGCGCCCGCTGCCGTATCCCCAGCCCGATCGGCTCGCGCTGTTGTCCCTCGAGATCCACCGCACAGGCGCGAAGACCGGGGAGAACACCTCACACACGGGCGCCGTGTGGGAAGCCATTCGCGATCAGGCCACGACGGTTGATGCCGCGGTGATCTCTGGACTGTCCGCACAAGTCAGCCTCGCCGTCGGCAAACATGCCGTGCCTGTGATTCCTCAGCGTGTCAGCGCCGGGTACTTCCACGTGCTGGGTGTGGCGCCGGCCATGGGCCGCGAGTTCGCGCGCGAAGAAGACCGGGTGGACGGCGCGGCCGTGGTGTTGCTCAGCGATCATCTGTGGCGATCGGCGTTTGGGGCGAATCCCGGCGTGGTCGGACAGACCATTCGCTTGAAGGGCGAGCCATCCACCGTGGTGGGCGTAATGCCGGCGGCGTTCAAGACCGATGCCGAGGCTGACCTGTGGACGCCGGTGCGCGCGAGCGTGACCGGTGAAGGCGCCGGCCAGAACTACGGCATCGTCATGCGCCTGAAGGGCGGCGTGAGCCTGGCCCAGGCGCGCGGTGAGGTGGCGGCGGTCGCCGATCCGGCGTTGACGCAGCGATCCTCGGACCAGGGCATCACGGCGACACATGGCTTGATCGGTTTGCAAGAAAGCCTGACCGCCGATGTCCGGTTGCCGCTGCTGATGTTGTCGGGCGCCGTGGCCGTCGTGCTGCTGGTGGCCTGCGTCAATCTCGCAGGACTCTTGCTGGCACGCGCTGGTCGCCGCACGCGCGAGATCGCCACGCGCTTGGCCATCGGCGGCGATCGCCGCGCGGTCGTGCGCCAGTTGCTGGTGGAAAGCCTGGTGCTGGCCGTGTGCGGCGGAGTCCTCGGTGTGATGATTGGCGCCGCGGCCATCGAAGGCCTGAAAGCGTCGGCGAGCGAACTGCTGCTCACGCCGTGGGGCGAGGTCGGCATGAACTACCGCACGTTGGGTGTGACGCTGGGCCTCACGCTGCTCACCACCCTGGTCTTCGGCCTGGTGCCGGCGTGGCACGCCACGCGGCTCGACGTGCAGGCGGCACTGGCCGAGGGCGGCACGCGATCGGTGGCGGGTGGTTCGCGGGGCTGGTTGCGCCGACTTCTGGTCGTCGCCGAAGTGGCCCTTGGCGTGGTGCTGCTGGTCGGCGCCGGCCTGTTGATCCGCACGTTCGTGCACTTGCAAACGCAGTCACCCGGCTTTGACACGCGGCAGGTGATCACGGCCTCGGCGTCTCTGGAAGACGCGCGCTACGAGACCCACGAGGCCGTCGAGCAGTTATTCGACCGCAGCCTGGCGCGCCTCGCCGCTGTGCCGGGTGTCGAGTCCGCGGCGGTCTCGCTCGGCCTGCCGTACGAGCGCATCCTGAACATGGGCGCGCGGGTGATGGAAGGCGGCACCACCGATTCGGTGTTCTCAACGGCCACCTACGTCTCGCCCGGTTACTTCGAGACGCTGCGCCTGCCGCTCCTGCGCGGCCGCACGCTGGCCCGGACCGACAGCGATACGGCGCCGCCCGCGGTGGTGATCAACTCAGCATTTGCCCGCCGGTATCTCAAAGATCTCGACGCCGTCGGCAGTCATGTCCGAATCGCCGGCGTCGTCCGCGAGATCGTCGGCGTGGTCGGCGACGTGCAGCAGCGTGCCGGCTTCAACGGCTTCGGTCCGCTCGATGCGCTACCGAGCATCTACATGCCGTTCGCGCAGTTCCCCGACAACGGCCTGCGCACTTTCCATGGCTGGTTCTCGACGGCGTGGATTGTTCGCGAGGCGCAGGCCGGGGCCGTGACCGAGCCCGTGCTGCGGCGCAGCATGGCCGAAGTGGATCCCTTGCTCGCCGTGTCGGCGGTGCGCGGCGTGGATGAAGTCCGCAGCGCCGCGTTGGCGCGCCAACGCATGCTGATGACGCTGGTTGCGGCGCTTGGCGGCGTGGCGCTGCTGCTGGCGGCCATCGGCATCCACGGATTGATCGCCAGTGGCGTCACCGAGCGGACGCGCGAGTTTGGCATCCGCATGGCGATGGGCGCGACCGCGGCTCAGACCGTTCGCGCTGCCGCGCTGCCGGGGGTGTGGATGGCGTTGGTCGGCCTCGTGGTCGGATGCGGTGTGGCGTTTGGCGTGTCCGGCCTCATCCGCAGCCTGCTGTGGGGCGTGCAGGCCAACGATCCGCTCACGTTCGCGGCCGTGGTCCTCACCCTGCTGGCCGTCGCGGTCGCTGCCAGCGTGCTGCCGGCGCTCAGAGTGAGGCGGCTCGATCCGGTGTCGCTGCTGCGCTCGGAATAGGCGGAAACGGCGCCCGACGGACGGCCAGGCAATCGGACGAGAAAGCGATCCAGCGCCCGTCTGGCGACCAGGACGGCCTGAAATCGCTGCCGTGCCTCGACGTGAGCGCCTTCGCTTTGCGAGAGCCGAGGTCGAGCGTCCACAGATCGGCCGTGCCGCCGGCGCGCGTGGGGACGAAGACCGGCGACCGCCCGTCGGGCGAGAACGACGCCTGGTCGTCATGCACCATCGGCTCGGCGAAGAGTGATGTGGCCGTCCGCATCCTGACGCACCTGGCCCGACGACCGGTGTCCGAGGGCGTGTCCGCCGTCGTCCTGGCGGCCAATCCGCTCCGTCCGGCCAGGCCATTCGCCCCGTGGGCGGGCGAAGTCGGATAATGTCGGTTCCGTCAACCACCGCGAATAGTTACTATCGTCCGCTGCTTCCGGAGAGATCAATGACCGATACCACCGCCGCGATCAACGCAACGAACCTGGGCTGTTCGATCACCTGCAAGGATTTAGAGGCGTCGATTCGTTTCTACCGTGAGGCCATCGGCTTCGCGGTGGCGCAAACCTACCAGCACGAAGGGAAGGTGGTCGCCGCCGTGGTCGGCGCGGGCGACTGCCACATCGTTCTCAATCAAGACGACGGCAAGCTCGGATGGGATCGGATCAAGGGGCAGGGCTTTTACCTGCAGATCAACGTGGCGGGCGCTGCGGATGTCGACGCCGCGGCTGCGCGGATCACGGCAGCGGGCGGGGCGCTGCTGAGCGAGCCGGCGGACCGTACGTGGGGTGTGCGGATGTTCCAGTTCAGTGATCTGGACGGGTTCAAGCTCGGCGTGTCCACGCCGCTCGTGGGATAACACCCGCAGCGCGCTCATCCCGCTCTCGCAGTCGGCTTCACGAGGTGCGCAGGGCAGGTCCGAGTGTGCCTGGTGGCAGGCTCCTCGGTGGCTAGGTGTCGGAACGATGCCACTCACATGGTCACTCTCGAGACGCTGACCCGGTTCGTCTTCGGCGCGGCCTTCGTGGTCGCCGGGCTCAATCACTTCCGCAACCCGGGCTTCTACGTCGGCATCATGCCCACTTACCTGCCGTGGCCGCTCGCGCTCGTCTACATCAGCGGGGTCGCCGAGGCCGTGCTCGGCGCCCTGCTGCTGTTCCCGACGTGGACGGTGCTGGCGGCATGGGGGCTCATCGCCTTGCTGATCGCCGTGTTCCCCGCCAACGTCCACATGGCGATGCATCCAGACTTGTATCCGTCGGTCCCGCCGACCTGGCTGCTCATCCGCTTGCCGGTACAAGGCCTCTTGATCGCGTGGGCCTACTGGTACACGCGGCGGCCGTGAGGCGAGCACACTACGTGGCGCGCTTGAGCACCTTCACCTCGAACAGCTCGCCGCGAATCGTCTTGCCCTTCATGGCCTTCACCACCGTGGCGGCCACGGGACCGGCCACTTCGACCATCGACGCGCTCGGCGTGATGTTGATGGCGCCGAGTTCACGCGACGTGATGCCCGACTCGTTGGTGATCGCGCCCACGAGATCGCCGGGTCGCACGCCGCTGTTGCGGCCGATGTTGAAGGCCAGCATCACGGCCTCGGCCTGATCGAAGCCCGCGCCTTCGGGGCCGCTCGCGCGGGGCGGCCGCTTCTCGCGCGCGGCGTAGGGCTCCTTGGCGACGTAGGATCCGGCGGGCTTGGCGGCACGGGCCGGACGCCGCTCGAAGTCGCCGTCGAAGCGGCCGGGCCGCGGGGCGTCGCCGCGATCGTCGCGCCGCGGGGGGCGCCGGTCGTCGTAGGACGGCCGGGCCGAACGTTCCGGCGGCGCGACCACGTCGGGCGCGTTGTCGGCGGCCGTCTCGCCGGCGGCCTGAAAGAGCGCCACGGCCGCGGCGGCGATGTCGGTCATGTCGAAGTCGGCAGCCAGCGCCAGTACCACCGCGCGGGTTTCGTCGAGGTCGCCGGCCGCGATGCGGGTGGTCAGCGCGCCGCGCATGGCATCGAGCCGCTTGGCCTTGAGGGCCGACAGGGTCGGCAGCGTGGCGATCTCGATCTTCTGCTTGGTGAGCCCTTCGATGAAGCGCAGGGTGCGCTGCTCGCGTGGGTCGATGAGCGTGATGGCCACGCCCTCGCGGCCGATCCGTCCCGTGCGGCCGATGCGGTGCACGTAGACCTCGGGCGCGGTCGGGATGTCGTAGTTGATCACGTGCGACACGTGGTCGATGTCGAGCCCGCGCGCGGCCACGTCGGTGGCCACGAGCACGTCGGCCTTGCCCGTGCGGAAGAGTTGCATCACGCGGTCGCGCTGCCGCTGGTCGAGCCCGCCGTGCAGCGCCTGCGCGCCGTAGCCGTGCGACTTGAGCGTGTCGGTCAGCTCGTCCACTTCGATGCGCGTGCGGCAGAAGACGATGGCGGAGGTGGGATCCTCGAATTCCAGGATGCGGCCGAGCGCGAAGCCCTTCTGGCTGCGCGACACGATATAGGCCGCCTGGCGGATGAGCGGCATCTTGCCGGCCGCGAGCTTCTCGGCCTTCACCGTGATGCGTTGCGGCGCGCGCAGGTGGCGCTCCGCAATCGAGGAGATGCGCGGCGCCATGGTGGCGGCAAAGAGCGCGGTCTGGCGCGTATCGGGGGTGGAGGTGAGAATCGCCTCGAGGTCATCGGCAAAGCCCATGTCGAGCATCTCGTCGGCTTCGTCGAGCACGAGCACCTCGAGGGCCGTGAGGTCGAGCGTCTTGCGGCGCAGATGATCGAGCGCGCGGCCCGGCGTGGCCACCACGATCTCGACGCCGCGGCGCAGCGCGCGAATCTGCTGGTCCATCGGCGCGCCGCCGTAGACGGGGACGACGGTGAGCGTGGTCTTCTTGGCGTACTTGTGGATGGCTTCGGCCACCTGCATGGCGAGCTCGCGGGTGGGCACGAGCACCAAGGCGCGGGGCACGCCCTTCCTGGCGCCGGTCGACTCGAGCAGCCGGTGCAGCATCGGCAGCGCGAACGCCGCCGTCTTGCCAGTGCCGGTGCCGGCCTGGCCGATGATGTCGGCGCCGGTCAGCAGTACCGGGATGGCCGCGCGTTGGATGGGAGTGGCTTCTTCGTAACCCAGGGCCAGCACGGACTTGACGATAGCGTCGTCCAGGCCCAGGGCGGCGAACCCGAGTGGTGTAAGGGCGTCAGTGGTGGTGTTCAACAGCTGATTGTACCCCGGGCAGGGTCAGCGCGCCGGCCTCCTGGCTTTTCCCCGCCCCAGCTTCACGACCACGTCGTACTCGGCCTTGGTGACTGGCTGAATCGACAGCCGGCTGCCCTTCTGGATGACCAGCATCTGCTCGAGCCCCGTGGTGGTCTTGAGCGTCTCGAGCGGCACCAGCTCGGGAAAGCGCTCGGCAAACGCCACGTCGACCATGTACCAAATCGGCTTGTCCTTGGGGCTGGCCGCGTCGAAGTAGAGGTGGCCCTTCTTCCAGGCCAGACTATCGGGGTAGCCGGCGCGCGCGATGGTGGCCAGGCCGGTGACGCCCGACGGGTCGGCGTTCGACGCGTAGAAGAGCACGCCGTCGCCCTGCCGCATGTCGTCGCGCATGAAATTGCGTGCCTGGTAGTTGCGCACGCCCTCCCAGCTCGTGACCCCATCGCGTTCGAGCGCGTCGATCGCATAGGCGCTCGGCTCGCACTTCATCAACCAATGGCGTTTCGGCACGGCTCTATTGTGCCGGAAGACGCGCACGGCCGGGCGATGGCGCGGCGACGGCGCTCAGCGCGTGGCGCGCAAGGTGGCGCGGTAATCGCCCGCCGCGATGGTGCGCGAGCTGAAGGGATACGGCATAAGCTCCACGAGCGCGAGCGTGAGGCCGTTGTGCGTGACCGGCGCCATGCTGCCGGTGTGCAGCTCGTAGTCGCGCCGGGTGCCCTCGGCCGTGACCGACACGTGCACGACGGCGTCGCCGCCCTGGATGCAGACGGCATCGGCGGGACAGCGCGAGTCGCCCGCGACGCCGTGGAACTGCACCCGTGCCGCCGTGTCTTCGAGGCTCACGATGTCGCCGGGCGCCATCGTGAAGGTCTTGTCGAGCGGCACGCTCGGCCCCGTGATCGACTCGTCGCACGCCGCCAGCGCGCTCATGAACACGCCGAGAGCCATCCACCGCCACCTTGTCATCCCAGCCTCCGCTCACGGTTAGACGCCGCCGATGTGGAATTGGCTCATTCCCAGGTCTTCGCTACACTCATGCCCGACCGTCATGCCCCGTCAGGTAACCGTTGGCGTCCTGCTCGGCGCCGCCCTCGTGCTGGCGATTCCGGCTCACGAGCTCATGCACGAGTCGTTCCGGCCGTTGGCCGTGCGAGTCACGCTCCAGGGGCAGGCTCAGGTCCATGCCTTCGACCTGCCGGCGCGCGAGTCGCTCTTCCTCGAGTACGAGCTGGTCGTGCGCGTCACTGGCGCAGAGCGCCCGCGCCTGATGGTGACCCTCAACGGCACGCCGGCTGCGACCGTGCTGAGCCGGTCGGCTTTCTCGACCGGGCGCGGGCGGGTGCTGCTGCCCTTCGAGGCCGTTCGTGCCGGCGAGAACCTGCTGCAGGTGGCGCTCGAACCGGCCTCTCTGGCCACCTTCGACCTGCGTGCCCGGGTGCACAACTACTATGGCATCGCTCCCGATTTTCCACAGGCCGCCGTCGTGGCCGACGAGGCGGTGCGACACCAGGTGGCGCACCGGTCGATCGGGGCTCGCGTCGCCCGGGCAGGCGTCGTGTGGCTGGCGTCGTTCGGGCTACTGGCGCTGCTGTCGCGCACCGGCCCGTTGCGTGCGCGTGTGCCGCTCCTGTTCGTGCCGTCGGCCGTGCCGTGGGCGGCGTTCGGGTACAGCCTGGCGACCCCGCTGCATCTCTGGCTCTCGCTGCCGGCGCTCGTCGTGGTGACGCTCGTGCCCTGGGCCCTCGCCCGGCTCGGCCTGTTGGCGGCCGCTCACCGCGCGGCCGTCGGCCAGGCCGCGGCGGTGGCGGCGGTCACCCTCGTGGCGCTCGAGGGCGCGCTGCGGCTCTTCAATCACGTGAGCCCCACGTTTCTCTTCTATTCCGACTCGCACAACCGCTATCGCGGCCAGCCCGGCGCCCGCCACTACGATGAGCAGCTGAACTCGCGCGGCTTCAACGACCGCGAGCGGCAGGTCGTGCGTCCGTCCGAGGTGCGCGGCCGGATTGTCGCGATCGGCGACTCGTTCGCGGTCGGCGTCGTGCCCCGCCGGCACAACTTCCTGTCGCTCATCGAGGCCGAACTGAGCGCTGACGAGCCGGTGGAAGTGATCAACCTGGGTGTCTCGGGCACCGAACCCAGGGACTACCTGTCGATGCTCGTGGACGAAGGGCTCGCCTTCGGGCCCGACCTCGTGTTGGCCGGCTTCTACGTCGGCAACGACTTCGAGACGCGCGCGCGTCGGCTCCACGAGCACTCGCTCGTGCTCACGCTGGGGCGGGCCCTGTGGCGTTTCCGTTCTGCTGGATCGATCGTGGCGCCCCCGGGTGAGGCGGCGGCCGTCTACGATGACCGCCAGCCCTCGCTACCGAAAGAACGTTTCCTCGAGATTCAGGTCGATCGCGCCAACCTCTACGATCGGCATGCGTCGGCCCTGCCGGCGGCCGCCGCCCGCGCCGCGGGCTATCTGCAGGAGATGCACGAGTTGTCGCGTCGCGCCGGCGCGGACCTGCTCGTGGCGCTGATTCCCGACGAGATCCAGATCGACCCGGCGCTACAAGCCGAGGTGGCGCAGGCGCTCGGTCGCACCACTGGAGATTTCGACCTCGCTCGCCCGAATCGCGAGATGGCGCAGGCGCTCACTGCGGCGGGCGTGGCGTATGTCGATCTGCTGCCCTCGTTGGTCGACGCTGCTGCGCACGAGCGGGTCTACAAGCCGCAGGACACGCACTGGAACGTGGCGGGCAATCGCGTAGCGGCCTCGGTGCTGGTGGCCGCGCTCCGCCAGCGCCTGGCCATGCGCGGACCGGCGGTGCGGTTCAGGCCGTCGGCGCAACGGTGATCGGACGCGTCGGCTAGAGCTAGAGGCGCATGCGGCACACGACGCCGACGTCGTCGCAGTACCACAGCGTGCCTTCCCAGATCGTGAGGCCGTGGGCGAGCGGGTCGCTGTCGGCCAACTGGATCTTCTCGACGATCTGGCCGGTGGTGAGGTCGAACTTCATGAAGGCGTTCAAGTCGCCATCGCCGTGCCACAGGTAGGGACCCTCCCACGCCAGGCCGTGGGGCCGCGGGCCTGGCACCGAGAGCTGTTGCTCGACCACCCACGTCTTGGGATCGAGCCGGTAGATCGACCGCGCGCTGGTGGAGGTGGTCCACAGCTTGCCGTCGCGCCATTCCTGTCCATGCGCGCCCTGGAACCTGAGGTGCGGCGTCTGCGTGAGGCGCACGGCCGATGGCGCAGGGGCCGGCGTGGCCGGAGGCGCGGAGGCGGCTGGCGGCGGTGCGGGCGGTGGCGCGGGCGGTGGGGCAAGAGGACTGCGACGCGGCCGCGGATCGCCGGCCATCGTGTAGGTGGTGCAGCCCGGCGTGGGGCGGCGTTCGAGCACCGCGCCGGTCGTGGCGTCGCAGCGGACGTTCTCGTAGCTGAAGGTCGAGCCGATCCAGAGCGCCTCGCCGTCGAAGGTGATGCCGCTCGGCCGCACGGTGTCGGTCTCGAACGACCGGATCACCTGGCCATCCGAGTAGCGCACGAGCGACGCGCGGCTGCCGGCACTCTGGTCGATGATCCACAGCCCTTGCGGCGTGGCCTGCAGGCCGTTGGGGCGTCCGGGCGACTTGAAGGCGATCTCCACCTTGCCCGTCCGTCGCGTCGGCGCCGAGGCGAACGACGATTCGTCGGTGCGAGGGACACCGGCCTGCGCTGGCACGGCCGCGAGCGCGGGCGCGGTGCCGGCAAGACGGAGGAAGGCACGACGGCTGACCGTGGAATCCATGGAACTCCCTTTCACTTCACGTCGAAGCGCACTTCAAGATAGGTGAGCGGCTGACCGATGCGGCTGTACCAATGCGGCGTGTTGACCGGCACAAGCACGATGTCGCCGGCGTGCACCGTGCGCGTCTGGCCATCGCGGATCGTGGCGGCCGCCGACGTCGGGCCGGTGGCCGTGGAGGCGCCGGCCGCGCGCACGATCGTGCCGCCTGTCACGAGCGTAGCCGTGCCCTCGATGATGTAGTGCACCTCGGTGCCGACGGCATGCGCGATGGCGCCTTGCGGGGCCGTGCGCTTCACCACGTTCACGCGGTAGCTGTCGGTGTTGGTCATGCGCGCCACCATCATCTCTGGTGATGTCCTGGCCGCCTGCTCCAACTGGGCGAGTACCTCGGCTCCGCCGAGCACCGAAGCCGGCGCGGTCTGGGCCGACAACGAGGGCCCCGCCACCACGAGCGCGAGCGCAGCGAGTGTCGTGCGGATCATCGGGCTATTCTGCCCTGGATGAGGCGCTGGGCGCGGGAGAGTTCGCGCCGCCTGGCACGCCAATCAAGAGCCGGTTCTTCGGCGTGATGGCGGCGGGAATGGTCTGCGTCCACACGCGGTAGCCGCCCAGTTCGAGCCGCCCGGCGCGGCGCAGGTCGATGGCGAGCGGCACATCGACCCAGCCCGTGAGGGTGCCGGCGTCGCAGGTGTCGGCGTCGTGGCAGCAAGGGAGCACCGCCACGCGCGCCCGTGCGGCCATCGCCGCAGCGAGCACGCGATCGGTGAGGGCGCCGCAGGCGTGACTCGACACAACCAAGTCGTCAGGCGCGAGGGTGAAGGCGGCGAGGGGCTCTGCCTGCACGTGCACGCGGCCGGCGAGCCTGGGCCACACCCGGGTCAGCGCCGTGCGCAGAGCCTGCGCGGATAGCGGCGAGGAGGGATCCACGACGTGCGCCTCGCGGGACGTGTCGTCGAGCACCAGCATCACGTAAGCCAGCAGGCCGTGTCCGCCGGCCACATCTACCACGCGTCCGCCGCGACACAGCCGCCGGGTGCGGCGCGCCACTTCCCACGCTTCGTAGAGCTCCTTGCGCGGCAGCACTTCGGCCTCGCAGACGGCGCGGGCCAGGCGATGGAACAGGGTGTCGCCGGGGAAGCGGCCCAGGTCGTGACGGGTGAGGCGGCTCTTGGCGGAAGGAGAAAACGGCACCGCCCGCATCGTAGCGCGACGACGCTGCGGTGGGCCGAATCCGGCACCGGTGGGCCGTGTCGCTGAACACGACATCACGGAGGCCTCGCATGACCCGCACGCGTGTCGCCGTCCCCGTTGCACTCGCACTCGCGGCCGTCGTCAGGGCCGCAGCGCGTCGGCGCAGGACCCACCGGCCACCCGCGCGCCGGCCGGTTCGCTCACGGATCTGACCGGCGTGTGGACGATGCTCGTGGAGGGTCATCAGTGCGGCCTGCTACGTCGATGGCGTGCTCACGCTGAAGGGCGAGCGCCCCGAAGACGGCGCTGGTTTCTCGCACGGCGACCAGCCGGCTCAGGCCGGGCCGATCATCGCCACCATGAAGGACGACGGCACGCTCGAGGGCGAGCTCTCGACCAACCGGGAGCGCACGAAGTGGACGGGCGAGCGTCTCGAGGCGCGGTAGGCGCGGCCGTCACCGCGCGGAAGGTCAGCACCAGCGCGCCGCTCAGCGCCATCCAGGTGTCGTTGGCCTGCCCGAGCATGACGAGCGAATCGCCGACCACGATCTCGGCGTGCATCACCGTGCCGTCGGGACGCCGGTTCACGGATTTCTCGGTGGCGCCGAAGGCGGCGGTGGCTGGCGTGTGACGAACGTCATGCGAGATGCGCGAGGCGCGGTCAGCGCACGAACGGGCGCACCGTGGTGACCACGAACCGCGCGCCGTCGCGGGCCGAGACGGCATCGGGCTCCTTGTAGAAATCTGACGGCGTCAGATCCTCCGCGCCGTAGAACGCCAGCTCGCGATCGCGCCGCAACGTGCGCG
>Ga0105046_10005747_pt1 | contig 19602 bp, 17 predicted proteins | sample MAT03_FD_78385 | JGI IMG/M metagenome (GOLD analysis project Ga0105046, IMG submission 78385) | Freshwater microbial communities from Lake Fryxell liftoff mats and glacier meltwater in Antarctica - MAT-03 (megahit assembly) | ecosystem: Environmental > Aquatic > Freshwater > Ice > Liftoff... | reverse complement strand
TGCCTTCACCTGCCGGGCACCGTCGACCTCGATCTCGAGCACGGCGTCACGACCGGGAACCGGGTCCGGGGTGGGCGTCCCGTAGTAGTTGCCGAGGAAGTCGGTCCATTCGAGGAAACCGCCGATCTCGATGCGCCGCTCGAAGGCGTCACGCGAGGTGAACACGTATGCATCGTCGGCCTCGCCCGGTCGCTGATCACGCGTGGTCCAACTGCGGCTGAGCCACAGGACGGGGTCACGCTCGACCAGCACCCTCACGATGGTGCCTTTCCCGACGCCACCGGGACCGGAGACGATGAAGATCAGCGGCGGGGCGCCTGCAGGCGGCGAGGCCTCCATGTGTACTGGCGGCCTCGTCGGATCACTTGCCGAGTTGGTCGAGCAGGGACGCCTTCTGCTGCTGGCCGAGGCCCTGTACGCGACGGTTGTCGGCGATGCCGATCTCGTCCATGATCTTGCGCGCCTTGACCTTGCCGACGCCCGGGAGCGACTCGAGCAGGGACACGACCTTCAGCTTGCCGATGGTGCTGTCGGTGGATGCGAGCGCCTCGGCGAGGCTGAGCGAACCGATCTTGAGCTTGTTCTTGACCTCGGCGCGAGCGGTGCGGGCTTCAGCGGCCTTGGCGAGCGCGGAGGCGCGCTGTTCGGGGGTGAGTTGAGGGGGTGTTGCCATGACGTCCACCCTAGTCACACGGCTGGCGTGAGTCGCGGACACCACGAGGACGCGTTCCCCATGGTTGCGAGCTGCAGGGAACCGTTCCGATGAATCCGCTCGCCGAGGTCAGCTGCGGTGGAGGGCGTTGGTGAGGGTTGACACCGTGGGGTGACCATGCTCGCGGGCCCATGCGATCAGCTCGTCCGAGATCGTCGCCGCGGCCCGTGGGTCGGCGAAGGTGGCGGTGCCGACCTGGACGGCCGACGCACCGACGAGCATCAGCTCGATCGCATCCCAGCCGGTGCTGATGCCACCGACGCCCACGATCGGCAGATCAGGCAGTGCGGCACGCACGTCGTGCACCACCCGCACGGCAACGGGGTGGATGCCCCGCCCGGACAACCCACCCCCGCGGGCCGCCAGCGCCGGCTGCAACGTGTGAGGGTCGATCACCATGCCGAGCAGGGTGTTCACGAGCGTGACGGCGTCGGCACCCGCTTCGTGCACCGCAGCGGCGACCTCGACCACTCGGTCGGTGTTCGGGCTCAGCTTGGCCCACCGTGGACGACCACAGGCCTCGGTCGCGCGCATCACGTCGGCCGACACCTCCGGATCGTGGGCGAAGATGCCGCGGCGCCCCTCGAGGTTCGGGCACGACAGGTTCACCTCGACCGCGATCACGCCGTCCGGAGCGGCCGCCATCTGCTCTGCAGCTCGCCGGTAGTCGTCGAGGGTGCGCCCCCAGATGCTCGCCACGACGCGAGCTCCGGTTCGGAGCAGCACCGGCAGCTCGTGCGCCAGCCAGTGCTCGACGCCTGGCCCCTGCAGCCCGACCGCGTTGATCATGCCGACACCGGCCGGACTGAGCCTCGGCGCGGGGTTCCCGGCCCACTCGTACGCTGCGAGCGACTTCGTCACCACCGCCCCCAGCGATGCGAGATCGATGAACTCGGCGAGCTCGGCTCCGTATCCGGCGGTACCCGAGGCGACGAGCACCGGGCTGGGCATTTCCACTGAGCCGACACGCACTCGCGTGTCCACCGTGATCGACGCCTCTGAGGCGCCGTGACGTCTCCCGCCGGCGCGACGCCTATCGCGCATGGAACTCCTGCAACGACCGGACGGTCAGGTGATCGGTGCCCTGCTCGGCCATCCCCTGCACTGCGGCGAGCGCAGCCTCGACCGTGGTGACCGAGCTGACCCGGTTGCTGTTGGCCGCTTTGCGGATCTGTTCGCCATCGGTGCGACCGCCGCGACCCTGCGGGGTGTTGATGACGAACACGATCTTGCCGTCGGCGATGAGCTGCACTGCGGTGAGCTCGGCACCCTCGCTCACCTTGCCGACCACGAGATCGACCGGCTGGTCGAACCGGGCGAGGTACTCGGCGGTGCCCTTGGTGGCGGCGATGCCGAGGCCGAGCTCGCGGAGCCGCTTGGCGACGACGAGCCCGGCGGGCTTGTCGCCGTCGGCGAGTGACAGGAACACGGTGCCTTCACTCGGCAACAGGGTGCCGGCTGCGAGCTCGGCCTTGAAGAAGGCCTTGCCGAACGTGACGTCGATGCCCATCACCTCGCCGGTCGAACGCATCTCCGGGCCGAGCGCAGTGTCGACCTCGGGGAAGCGACTGAACGGCAGCACCGCCTCCTTCACGGCCACATGACCGTGATCGGACGGCGGGATGAGCAGCCCCTCGACGCGCAGCTCGGCCAACGTGGCACCGAGCATCACCCGGGTGGCCACCTTGGCCAGCGGCACACCTGTTGCTTTTGCAACGAACGGGACCGTACGGCTCGCACGAGGGTTGGCCTCGATGACGTACACCGTGGTGCCCGACACTGCGTACTGCACGTTGATGAGACCACGCACGTCGAGCGCGTTCGCGATCGAGCGGGTGTACGCCTCGATCACCTCGACCACCCAGCTGGGCAGGGTCTGCGGCGGGATGGCGCACGCCGAGTCGCCGGAGTGCACGCCTGCTTCCTCGACGTGTTCCATCACGCCACCGATCAGCACCTCACCGGTGTGGTCGCGGATGGCGTCGACATCGACCTCGGTGGCATCCTCGAGGAACCGGTCGACCAGCACCGGCCGCTCGGCCGACAGGCCGCCCTCCTTGCCGAGGCTGCCGAATCCGGCCAGCTCGGCCATCGCCCGTGCGAGATGGTTGCGATCGTGCACGATCTGCATCGCCCGTCCGCCGAGGACGTACGACGGACGCACGAGCACGGGGAATCCAACGGTGTCGACGATCTGGAGCGCCTGCTCGAGATCGACCGCCGTGCCCCCGGGGGGTTGCGGGATGTGCAGTTCGTCGCAGAGCGCATTCCACTTCTCACGGTCCTCGGCAAGATCGATCGAGGCGGGCGACGTGCCGGCGATCATGCTCACCGGGAGCAGTCCGGCCAACTTCAGCGGGGTCTGGCCGCCGAGGGACACGATCACCTTCGGCGACACTCCCCCGCTGGCGGCCGTCTCGGCTGCGATGACGTTGAGCACGTCCTCTCGCGTGAGCGGCTCGAAGTACAGCCGGTCGCTGGTGTCGTAGTCGGTACTCACCGTCTCGGGATTGCAATTCACCATCACCGTCTCGAAGCCTGCGTCGCGCAGGGCGAACGACGCGTGCACACAGCAGTAGTCGAACTCGATCCCCTGACCGATGCGGTTGGGACCGCTGCCGAGGATCACCACGCGGGGCCGGTCGCTCGGACGCACCTCGTCCTCGTCCTCGTAGGTGCTGTAGTGATACGGCGTGAGCGCCTCGAACTCGGCGGCGCACGTGTCGACGGTCTTGTAGGTCGGCATCACGCCAGCTGCTTCGCGCGCGGCCCGGACGACCAGTTCGTCCACGCCCCACAGGTAGCCGAGCTGAGCATCACCGAAGCCGAGACGTTTGGCACGACGCCATGCCGCCCGGTCCATGCCGGCGAAGCCGATCTCGGCGAGGGCGTGGCGCTCGTCGGTGATCATGCTCATCTGGTCGAGGAACCACAGATCGATCTTCGTGCTGTCGTGCACGTCGTCGATCGTGATGCCGCGACGGAGCAGTTCGCCCACCTGCTGGATGCGATCGGGCGTCGGGATCGCCGCCTGTGCAAGCAACTGCTCGTCGCTCATCGACGCCAGTTGCTCCTCGGCCGGATCGCAGCCGAGCCCCAGTCGGCCCTGCTCGAGCGAACGGAGGCCCTTCTGCAGGCTCTCGGGGAACGTCCGCCCGATGCTCATCGCCTCACCGACGGACTGCATCTGCGGGCCGAGCACACCGCTGGTACCGGGCAGCTTCTCGAACGCCCAGCGCGGGATCTTGGTGACGATGTAGTCGATGCTCGGCTCGAAGCTGGCCGGCGTCATCTTCGTGATGTCGTTCGGAATCTCGTCGAGGGTGTAGCCGACGGCGAGCTTGGCTGCGATCTTCGCGATCGGGAAGCCGGTGGCCTTCGACGCGAGCGCCGAGCTGCGCGACACGCGTGGGTTCATCTCGATCACGACCTGTTTGCCCGTCGCCGGGTCGACCGCGAACTGCACGTTGCTACCACCGGTCTCGACACCGACACGGCGGATACAGGCGAACGCCGCGTCACGCATCTGCTGGTACTCGACATCGGTGAGCGTCTGCGCAGGTGCCACGGTGATCGAGTCGCCGGTGTGCACACCCATCGGGTCGACGTTCTCGATCGAGCAGATGATCACGCAGTTGTCCATGCGGTCACGCATCACCTCGAGCTCGTACTCCTTCCACCCGGCGATCGAGGTCTCGATCAGGATCTCGCTGATCGGGCTGGCGGCCAGGCCGTTGGCCGCCACCACCTCGAACTCCTCGAGCGTTGCGGCCATCCCGGTGCCCCGACCGCCGAGGATGTAGGCGGGGCGGATGATGATCGGCAGGCCGATCTCCTCCAGCACTGTGCGGGCCTGCTCCATGGTGTGAGCCGTGCCGCTGCGAGGCACGCTGAGGCCGATCTCGATCATGGCCTGCTTGAACTTCTCGCGGTCCTCGGCGGTGGCGATCGCCTCGGCGTTGGCACCGATCATCTCGGGTGTGCCAGCAACGCCGATGATGCCGCGCTCGAAGAGCTCCATCGCGATGTTCAGACCGGTCTGGCCGCCCATGGTGGGCAGCACCGCGTCGGGGCGTTCGCGTTCGATGATCTTGGCGACCACCTCCCACGTGATCGGCTCGATGTAGGTGACGTCGGCGAAGTCGGGGTCGGTCATGATCGTCGCCGGATTCGAGTTGACGAGAATGACCTTGAAGCCCTCCTCGCGAAGGACACGGCACGCCTGGGTGCCCGAGTAGTCGAACTCACATGCCTGGCCGATGACGATCGGTCCGGAGCCGATGATCAGGATCGAGTGGATGTCGGTGCGCTTGGGCATCAGGCCACCCCGAGCTCGGGTGCCGGCAGGCCGGGTGTCTCGTAGCCAGACATGTTCTGTCCGACGGCGACACCGATCGGTCGACCTTCGAGCCACGCCGCAGGGTCGCTGATCATCGCCGCGAACATCGCGAACAGATACTTCGAATCGTGTGGGCCGGGCCCGGCCTCGGGGTGGTACTGCACGCTGAATGCCGGCACGCCCCGGACACGCAGGCCCTCGACCGTGCGGTCGTTGAGGTTCAGGTGGGTCACGTCGGCCTTCCCGGCGATCGACTCGGGGTCGACGCAGAAGTTGTGGTTCTGGCTGGTGATCTCGATCTTGCCCGTCGCCTCGTGGCGCACCGGGTGGTTGCCACCGTGGTGACCGAATGGCAGCTTGAAGGTCTCGCCGCCGATGGCCCGGCTGAGGAGCTGGTGGCCGAGGCAGATGCCGAACACCGGCACCTCACCGAGCAGCCCCTGGATCGCGTCGACTGCGTAGCCCACCTCGGCGGGGTCGCCCGGTCCATTCGAGAGGAAGACACCCGACGGCGACATCGCGAGCACCTCAGCGGCGGTGGTGCTCGCCGGCACCACCTGCACCCGGCCGAGGCCAGCGAGGTCGCGCAGGATCGAGTGCTTGATGCCGAAGTCGTACGCGACGATCAGTCGCTCGCCCGCACCCACGGTGTATGGATGGGTGGTGGTGACCTGGGCGACGAGGTCGACACCGTCCGTCCCGGGCTCAGCTGCCGCGGCTGCCCGCAACCTCGCGAGGTCGGTATCGCTCACACACGGGCCGAACGCTCCGGGCATCGCCCCGGTGTCGCGCAACACGCGGGTGAGTCGGCGGGTGTCGATGCCACCGATGCCGGCGATGCCGTACCGGGCCAGCATCGCATCGAGCGACGCCTCGGCGCGCTGGTTGCTGTGCCGGCGCGCCATCTCACGCACGATCACGCCTCGGCAGAACGGCCGTCGACTCTCGAAATCGGTGGCGTTCACGCCGTGGTTGCCGATGTGGGTGGCAGTGAAGGTGATGATCTGCCCGGCGTAGCTCGGGTCGGTGATCACCTCCTGATAGCCGCCGAGGACGGTGTTGAACACCACTTCGCCGCTCCAGATGCCGCTCCCGGCATCACCGGAAGCGCTGTCGGAGGGCACCGCACCGAGATGCTCGCCCTCGAACACGCTGCCATCGGATAGGACGAGTGCGGCTGGTGTCAGGGCCTTCTGGGCGCGGATCATGCCGACCACCCTAACTGGATGATCATGCACTCGACTGCATGAAATTGCAGGAATGCCGTTCGGGGCGAGGCCGACACCCCATGCAGGGTCGTCGGTGACGGATCGATGTTCACGTTGTTCTCCTGCCGTCTGGGCCTCACGGGACCCGCTTCACGGCGATGCCGACCCTAACATCCCTGCGCCACTGACGCCTCGGGCTCCGGCCCGGTATCAGCCAGACGTGCACGCGCCGAGCAACGGCGCGTCCCCCTCGGTCACGGACGACAACGTGGTCGCGGCACCGACGGACGAGAGCGTGACCTGCTGGACAGAGGCCAACGAAATCGCCCCCACCACGACCTCGCCCACCATCAGGATCGCCGACGAAGTGCCGACGACGAGCGTGACGCGAGCACCGCCCGAGACCTCCACGGCGGTATCGAGGAACACGACGTTCGGACTGCGCGACACCGCCTGGTCGCCGTCGATGAACATCTCGAGCGACTCGGTACCCCCGGTGGGGTCGTCGAAGTGGAGTGCGACACCACCCTCGTCGATCTGCGCGCTCCACGTGCGGCACCGCAGGTCGCCGAGTTGCAGTCGCAGCGCATCGGGATCGCCGCCGTCACCATCGAACGTCACCGTGCCGGCAGCGGCAGTCCACCCCTGGTCGATCGTCACCGCGGAGCGCCACGGACGGTCGTCGGCCGGGTCGATCAGTCGTTGCACGATGTCGCGCCGCAGCGCGAGCGTCAGCGTCGGCGTCACCAGCGCCGTCTGGAACTCATTGGCGAGCAGATCCGCCACCGGGGTACCAGCAGGAACGGCGAACACCTCGTCGAGCACGAACGCGACGGGCTGGGTCTCGTCGACGTCGCGTCGCCACCTGTCCCAACTCCCGGGGATGACGAAATCAGCAGAGGTTCGGCCGAGATAGACCTCGCCCATCAAGAAGCTCTTCCAGATGAACCGAGTTGCCGACACCCGGTGGAAGTCGAGATATGGCCACGGCAGGTTTGTCCAGGCGAGCATCGGGTCCGCCGGGCGCGAGACGGCGTCGAGCAGCGCCTGCACTGCTCGAGCGTTGCCGTCACGTCCCTGCGCGCGTGAGCGTGCGAGCGGGGCGACACCATCGAACTCGCTCGCTCGTTCGATGCCGTCGACGAGCGGGCCGGTGCCCGACCAGGTGATCGACCCGGTGACGATCGCGGCGGCCAGCACGAACCCGGCCAAAGAGCGTGGTCCGGGCACCCGGCCACCCCCTCGGCGGGTCAAATCGATCACGTGGCTCGCCGCGCCGGCGATCATCATCGCTGTCGGCACCGTCGTGACGACGAAGTAGTGCGACGAGTACCGCTGAGTCAGGATGATCTCGAACCACGCGGCGATCCACCATGCGGGCAGCGCCACCTGGAGGGCCCGCATTCGACGATCGAGGTGGGGCCAGCGCGCGATCCCCAGGATCACGAAGAGGCCGACGGCGATCGTGGCTGGCGCATGACTGTTGGCGTAGAGGTAGAACTCGTGCCATCCGAGACCCAGTTGGTCGAACAAGCTTCGATCGGTGGCAGAGGTCATGTAGCGGCCGTACACCCACCAACCGTCCCAGAAGTCGCGCCACGGGCCGACAGTCGCGTAATACAGCGGAGCCGAGAGGAACACCGAGCCAGCCGCACCGATGAACCACACCCGCTCGCGAACGGTGCGGGGCGAACCGTTCAGACGACCGAACAGCGCGAGTGCCACCAACACGAGCCCGGTCAGGGCAGCAGTCTGCAGCGTCTGCACCGCGAGTCCGATCGAAGCGCCGGCAGCGACGAGCGCTCCCACTCGCATCTGCGGCGAGCGATCGTCCCGGCGGGGGTCGATCGCCAAGAACGCGAAGCACAACAGCACCACCGTCATGTTGCGGCTGTAGAGAACGCCCGCATAGTCGGCACCGGACAACGTCAGGTGTACGTACGTCGCGCCGACAGCGCCCAAGCCGAGCCAGGCCGGGCCACCCAAGGAGGCGACGACGCGACGAACAGAGAGGCCGACGACGATCGACGCCAACATGATGAATGTCGCGATCGCGAACCAGAACCCGTCGTAGGACGTGAGGCGGGCGGCGAACGAGTACACGGCCGGTTCGAGCGGCCCCTTGTTGTGGATGCCGTTCTCGTAGTATGAGCCGCCGAAACGGATCGTGCGCTCCACGATGTTGCGGGCGTACTGCGGATCCCAATCGGGAGCCCGCACCTCGACTCTGAACAGTGAGGCGAGCGCGAGCAGGGTGGACGCGACAGCGACGATCGTGTGCAGGGCGATCCGGCGCAACCCAGGAGCCGACTGCGCGGGCACGTCAGGGATCGGCTCCTCGGTGTTTGCGCTCATCTCGTGGTCCAGAACCTCAGTTCCGGCTGGCATCCCGGATGGCATTCTGGCGGGCGGCGGGCCGGGTGTCGGATCGCACGGCCGCCCGCTCTCGCCTGCCGACGCTGGCTCGGTCATGGCGCGACCCGATCAACGTTCGTCTCCCCGAGCACCCGGTGCGACATGTCGCCGGGCCCAGTGTCGCCGGGCCCAGTGTCGCCGGGCCCAGTGTCGCCGGGCCCGAGATGTCGTTGAACCTCCACCGAATCGCCCAGCCACGACGCGTACATCTCGATCGCGACGCTCGCGAGAACAACCATCAACACCACCGATCGGCGGCGCCGACCGCGCGCGATCGATGCCGCCAGCCCAGCGGCGCCGACCAGCGCCCAACACGCCAGTTGCGTCGCGTCGCGGGGTCCGTCGAGGCCGAGCGGCAGGTCGCCCGGCAGCCGGTCACTCACACCGAACAGATCATCCGAGCGATGGTCGGTCGACAGGTTCGACGGCAGGTCAGCCCACACATCGCTCACGAATCGAGGGGCGAATCGAACCATCGCCGACAGGTGCACGATCTGACCACGGGTCTCGGCCCAGTCCCGCAGCGCGGTGAGCGTTGGATCGGTGAGGAACGCCGAGCCGTCATCCCACGAGTTCTTCCCGACCCGGCCGACGACAGCATCGTCGATCGGCATGCCCCATTGCTCGTCGTCGGTCGTCACATCGTCGTCGAGCAGGACACGTTGGCCGATCACGTTGAGCGTCGGATATCGGTTCCGATCAGACGAGGCCTGCGCAGCCACGACGTACAACCCGACGACCAACATGCCGACGACGCCGCGGCGAAGGGCCACACGAACGGCGGGCGATGCGGACCGCCACCATCGAGAGGCGGCCAAGGCAGTGGGGACCGCACACAGACCGACCACCAACAAGTTCGAGTCTCGGGTCATGGTCCAGATCGCGGTGAGTAGCCAGCAGAGAACGAGGTGCGACCCCGTCGGGCGATCTGCGAACCACAGCCACGCTGCGATCACCGCGATACCGAGCGACATGCGAGCGACTCAGAGAGGACGTGTGTGTGCCACAGAGCGAACCGCGGCTGCACCGCGGGGCCGGCCACCCCGACGACCGCCAACGTCCGGGCGATCCACGTCGACACGCTCCGCCACACGACGAACACGAGGAACCAGCACGCCCCCACATACACGACGACCTGCGTCAGGACGATCAGACGAACGTTGCGGGCGAGCACCCAGAGAACGAGCGGCGTCACCACCGGACGATCCCCGAACCAGAACGACGAACGAAACGGCCCGAGCCCCGCAACGTGCAGGTACGAAGACGACTCCAGGAAGAAGATCGGGTACCCCGACCGCCAGCCGGCCCCGACGACGCGCACGACGAACAGCGTCGTCAGCGCCGCAGCGATCCACACACCGACCAGGACCGCGTGTCGCGACGATCGCACCCGCGCGAACAGCGCCGGCATTTCTCGTCGCGCTGCACTCACGGTTGGATCTTTCTGCGGAACAGACGCCACCAGTCGTTCTGATCGACCAGGACGAACTCACCGCGGACCATGAGCCAGTCGCGCAGCAACATCGGCTCCAACGTCGCAGGCAGGACGACGTAGTCGACATCGTCTGCCGCCGGCAGCCTCGTGCCGGACAACGAGTCGTCAGCGCCGTACAGAGTGGTGACGAACGGTGTGGGGAACATGTAGATCTCGGTCCGGTGGGCCAGGTGAGCCGTCATCGCATGAAACGCTGACACCGAAGCGTCCGCCGGAATGCTCTCGATGATATCCCGCCCGTCCTCTGCCACCGGATGGCTCGGTGGCCAGGTGTAGGGAAGATCGCGGCTGAACGGCATCGCGCCCCACGCCCAACTCGACGTTGCTGCGCTGATCGCCACGACGGCGAGCAAGATCGCTCGCGATCGCTCGCCGACCTTCGACAGTGCCCACACCGTGCCCATCACGATCGCCGGAACGGCGACGAGCGAGTAGTGATACTCGATCTGGTACTGAAACCAGAACGTGCTCAGCATGTTCGTGGAGATCACCAACAAGCTGATGAGCGCAACGCTCGGCGCCCGCAGGAAGACCCAGGCCATCGGTGCGGTCATCTGCACGAAGTAGAACGGTCGGTTGTCGCTCCAGAAGTGTCGGACGACGTCGAGCGGATGGCTGAACAAACTGCGCAGGAATCCGGTCGGCCCACCGAACGGCACTCGCCACGCATTCCGCGTCGGGATGCCGATCAGGCTTCGCATCACGCCGAACATCGCGACGAACATGAACGTGATCGAGGCGACGATCGACGCGACCCCGATTCGCCACGACCGCGTGCACGCGACCCAGACCCCGATCGGGACCAGGACGAGCGAGGCGTCTTCCTTGACCAGCAGCGCCAGGGCCACGAAGAGGGCGTACATGCGCCATCGCCGGCCGAGAGCGGCCCAGATCGCGAATCCGAGGAACACGCCCAGGAACGAGTCCGGGTGGAAGTTCTCCCGATTCGTCCACCCGACCGCCGGGTGGAGCAGGTAGCAGGCGGCGAGCACCAGGGCGACTGGTTCGCGCTCGAGCAACCGACGGGCGAGCATGAACACCGGGACGGCGCCCAGCGCAATCACCAACGACTGGACGAACAACAGCGTGCCCGCGCCCGGGAACACCCAGTACAGCGGAACGACCGTGAGCAGGATGAACGACGAGTGGTCGCCGAACAGGTTCCGACCCATCAGCGTCACGAACGGCGCCTGGAACCGTGAGAGCAACCAGACGCCCTGGTCGTACAGACCGAAGTCGTAGGCAGACGTGCCCAGGCCGTCGTGGACGTCGACGGTGACCCTCGTGAAGTACGAGGTGTAGCCGACGATCAATGCCACGAGGCCCCATTGACAGAGCGTCATGCTCGCAATGGCTCGGAGCGGCCGTCGCGCCCACCGTCGCAACCGTCGCACATCGAGAGGCTCGACTGCGACGGCTGCGGCGAGTTCGTCAGTCGTCGTCGCGTCCACGGGGCGGCGTCGGTGGTCGCAGCACGGGGACCAGCGCCGACAGGACGCCGTTGACGAACCGTCCGGAGTCGTCGGTGGAGAACCGCTTCGCCAGCTCGACGGCCTCGTCGAGCACGACGGCCACGGGCACATCCGGCTTGCCGAGCAGCTCGTATGCAGCGATGCGCATCACGGTGAGGTCGATCAGCGGCATCCGCTGCAGGGTCCACCCCTTGGCGTGCGAGGCGATCTCGCTGTCGATCCGCTCCTGATGCTCTGCGAACCCGATGACCAGCTCACGGGTGAGCAGGTCGGGGCGCATCACCTGGGCGTCGATGGTCTCGGACGGGCTGACACCCTTCGAGGCCGATTCGTACAGCAGCAACAGGGCCCGTTCCCGTGCGTCGGTTCGCTCGTCACCCTCGAGGCCGACCGGGTGTGGGCGACGTCGCCCCTCTGAAGTCATCGGTGTCCGATCAGACCCGGGCGATGTAGTCGCCCGAGCGGGTGTCGACCCGGATCCGGTCGCCGATGTTGATGTGGAGCGGCACCTGGACGAGCTTGCCGGTCTCGAGGGTGGCGCCCTTCTTCGCGCCACTGACCCGGTCGCCCTGAATGCCGGGCTCGGTGTCGGTGATCGTGAGCTCGACCGCGGCCGGGATCTCGACCGTGACGATGTCGCCGTTGTAGTAGGCGATCTGGGCGATGGCCTGCTCGACCAGGTAGTCGGCGGCATCGCCGAGGGCCGCGGGTACGACGTTGGTCTGGTCGTAGCTCTCGGTGTCCATGAACACGTACTCGTCGCCGTCGCGGTAGAGGAACTGCATGTCCTTCTTGTCGAGCAGCGCCTGCTCGACACGCACGCCGGCGTTGAAGGTGCGCTCGAGGATGTTGCCGGTCTTCAGGTTCCGGAGCTTGGAACGCACGAAGGCACTGCCCTTGCCGGGCTTGACGTGCTGGAACTCCACCACCTGGAACAGGCCGTTGTCGAGCTCGAGCGTGATCCCGTTCTTCAGGTCGTTGGTGCTGATGGCAGGCATGGAGTGTCCTTGGGCGATCTGGTGAGTGCACGACCCCCGGTGCTGGTCACCTCGACCAGATCTTCCACCCGGACGCCGCCGAAGTCACCACGATAGACGCCGGGTTCCACTGTTACGACGTCTCCCTCCTGCAAAACCCACCCTCCGGCGCTGTTGACGAAGGGGTCCTCGTGGATCAGCAGCCCCACACCGTGTCCGGTGCCATGGCTGAACCACGGCCCGAACCCGGCATCGGTGAGGATGCCGCGGCACACTCCGTCGAGCTCGGCGGTGGTGATGCCGGGCCGAACGGCCGCGACGCCTGCGACCTGCGCCGCGAGCACTGCGTCGTACACCTGCTGTTGCAGGTCGGTCGGTCGGCCCACCACGAATGTGCGGGTCATGTCGCTGTGATACCCACCGACCAGCGCACCGACATCGATGATGACGGTGTGTCCTGTCTCGATCGGGGTGTCGGTCGGGCGATGATGAGGCATCGGAGCGTTCACCGGGCCGGTCGCGACGATGGTCTCGTAGCTCGGCCCCGATGCTCCGAGCTCTCGCATCAGCCGTTCGAGGTCGTTGCGCACCTCGGCCTCGGTTCGACCCGGCAGCAGCGAGGGAGCGACCTGCGCGAGCGCCGCATCGGCAACGGCGCAGGCACGTTCGATGAGGGCGATCTCGGCGGCATCCTTGGTGCGCCGGCCGACCTCGACCACCCCGGTGGTGGGCACCAGCTCGTTGGGTAGGGCAGCGGCGAGCTGCACCCAACGTGCGTGGCTCGTGTGCGCACTCTCGAACCCGAGTCGTCCGGTGTGGGCGACCACCTCGGCGAGCAGTGCGAGCTGCTCGCCGGCCGTGCGCCCTACTCGCACCGAGCCGCCGCATCCGGCGGCTGCGAGCTGGCGCTCGGCCTGCTCGCCGTAGCGACCGTCGGTGATCAGCACGATCTCGTCGGGCAACACCACGACGGTGCCGGCCGATCCGGTGAACCCGGTGAGCCACCGGATGTTCGTCAGGTCACCGACCACCAGCGCGTCGACCTCGCCCCACGAGGTGCGCACTCGCGGTGCCCGAGCGGCCACCGAGATCGTCAGGCCGTTCGACAAGACGTCGGTCATGGCGCGAGCTTCCTCGCGATCGCGTCGATCGCCAACTCGTAGCCGTGCATCCCGAAGCCGATGATGCTGCCGGTCGCGACCGGAGCGACAACGCTCGTGTGTCGCCACGGTTCGCGAGCGTTCGGGTTGGAGATGTGCACCTCGACCACCGGGCCGTCGAAGGCGGCGAGCGCGTCGTGCAGGCTCCACGCATAGTGCGTGAACGCGCCCGGGTTGATCACGATCGCAGCCGAGCGACCGCGGGCCGCGTGGATCGCGTCGACGAGCGCACCCTCGTGGTTGGTCTGGAACGTCTCGAGCTCGTGTCCGTGCGCACGTGCGGCGGCCTCGGCCGTTCGGACGTAGTCGTCGAGCGTGGCGGTGCCGTAGATCTGCGGCTCTCGCTGACCGAGCAGGTTGAGGTTGGGGCCGTGGAGCAGGGAGATGATCGCCACGGCGACATCGTGGCACGTCGTGCGCGACTCGCCCGTCACCCTTGCGGGCGATCCCCCTGCGCACCGTCGGCGGCGAGCCCGGCCCGACCGATGCGGTAGAGCACGTGACGCTGCTCGGTCCAGTCGGGCAGGAGCGGGTGGTCGAAATCGTCGGCAGGGTCGTGGCGCATGCCCAGCTTCTCCATCACCCGCCGCGACTTCGTGTTCGCAACCGTGGTGAAGCTGACGAACTCACCTCGTGGTGGATCGAGGTGGTCGGCGCCCCACGCCAGGGCGGCCTTCGCCGCCTCCGGCGCGTACCCGTACCCCCACGCCTCCTTCGCCAGCCGCCACCCCACCTCGATGCACGGTGTGAACGGCATCTCCCAGGTGGGAGACGACAGTCCGACGAACCCGATGAACCGGCCCGAATCGAGCACCTCCACCGCCCACAGCCCGTAGCCGCGCTGTGCCCACCCGTCCACGAACAGATCGACCATCTCGCCGCTCTGCGCTGCGGTGAGCGTGGCCGGGAAGTGCTCCATCACGTCAGGGTCGGCGTTCAGCGCGGCGTAGATCGGTTTGTCGTCGTCGCGCCACCCTCGCAGCAACAGCCGCTCGGTCTGCAGCTGCGGCGTCACCGCGGTCATCGTCCGCTGGCCGCCATCACTGCCAGCGCCTCGAGGACCGACTCGGCGGCGACGTCGGGAACGACCTCGACCCCGTTCGGTCCATCGAGCACGAACGTCAGGCTGGTGAGCGCCTTCTTGTCTCGGCCCATCAGCGCCAGCAGTCGGGAGTGATCGACCCCGTCGGGCAGCGACGTGTCGAGCTCGTAGGCGCCACCCACCACGTCGAGGTGTTGTTGCACACGAGCGTCGTCGATACGTCCGAGCACCCGCGCGAGGTGGGCGGCATAGATCAACCCGACCGCGACCGCCTCGCCATGGGCGAGGTGGTACGCAGTCTCGATCTCGAGTGCGTGGGCGAGGGTGTGACCGTAGTTGAGCAGCGCCCGCCGACCGCCCTCTCGCTCGTCGCTGGCGACCACGTCGGCCTTGATCTGCACACAGCGGGCCACCCGCTCGGTCTCATCCATCGCGAGGAGGTCGTCGCCGGTGAGGAAGTGGTACTTCGCCATCTCGCCATAGCCGCAGCGGCGCTCGCGCAGCGGCAGCGTGGCCAGCAGGTCGAGGTCGCACACCACTCCACTCGGTTGCCAGAACGTGCCGACCAGGTTCTTGCCGCCATTGCCGTTGCCGCCGGGGAGGTTCACCCCGGTCTTGCCACCGACCGCCGCATCGATCATGCCGAGCAGCGTGGTCGCCACGTGCACCACGGGGATGCCGCGGTGCCACACCGATGCGGCGAAACCGGCCACATCGGTGACCATGCCACCGCCCACGCCGATCACCACGTCGTTGCGGGTCAGCCCGACACGGGCGAACGAACGACACAGCGATTCGATGGTGCCCAGGTGCTTGTGATCCTCGCCGGTACCGATCTGGAACACGTCGAACGGGATGCCCGGATCGATCTCGATCGGGATGCCCGGTTGGGTGATGACCGCAGCCCGGCGAGCCGCCGCCGGCAGCAGCGACGCGAGCTCGTGGCGGGCGCCGTTGCCGACGAGGACGTCGTACGCTCGGTCACCGAGCGGCACCCGCACGGTGCGTAGTCCGCTGCCGCTCATCGCAGGATCGCTTCCACCACGTCGGACGCGCTCCGACCATCGACGCTGACGATCAGGTCGGCCACCTCGCGGTACAGCGACTCCCGTGTCTCGTGCATGCGCCGCAACGTACCCGCTGGATCGTCGTCGAGCGCGGGTCGATGCGCGCCGGAACGCACCCGTTCGACCAGCACTGCAGGATCGGCCGCGAGCCACACCACGCGTACGTCGGGCCGACGCAGGGCAGCGCGGTTCTCCTCGCGCAGCACGACACCGCCTGCAGCAGCGATCACGAGGGGCTCGGCATCGGCGAGGGCCTCGAGCAGTGCGGCCGTCTCGAGCGTTCGGAACGCCGGCTCGCCATCGTGCTCGAAGATCTCCCGCACGGTCCGGCCAGTCTGCGCTTCGATGACCGCGTCACTGTCGACCACGCGACGACCGAGCCGCTCACCGAGCAACCTCCCGACCGTGGACTTGCCGGCACCCATGAGACCGACGAGCACCAGATGCTGACCAGCGGCGATCACGACGATCGGAGCGAGGCCTCGAACGACTGCGCGTTGCGCACGAACTCGCGCACGCTGTCGCCCCCGAACTTGCGTTGGGCTTCTGCGGCCAGCACGAGCGCCACCATCGTCTCGGCCACCACACCCATCGCCGGAACCGCGGTGACGTCGGTGCGTTCCTTGAAGCTCACCGTCTCTTGCTTGGTGACCACGTCGACGGTCTTCAGCGTCGGGCGGTTGAGGGTGGCGAGTGGCTTCATCGCAGCCCGCACCACCAACAGTTCGCCGGTGCTCATGCCGCCCTCGGTGCCGCCGGCGAGCGCGGTCTCGCGCCGGTAGTCCTTGGCCTCGGAGTCCCACACGATCGCATCGTGAGCCCGGCTGCCGCGTCGGCCCGCCACCTCGAAGCCGTCACCGATCTCGACGCCCTTCACCGCCTGAATGCTCATGATCGCCTGTGCGAGCGCAGCATCGAGCTTGCGATCCCAGTGCACATGGCTGCCGAGTCCGACCGGCACGTTGTAGCCGAGCACCTCGACGATGCCGCCGAGCGAGTCGCCCTCCTTGGCTGCATCCTTGACCTCGTCGATCATGGCCTGCTCGGCGGCAGCATCGAAGCAGCGCACCGGCGATTCGTCGACCCGATCGAGGTCCGCGTACGTGGGGCGCTCGACCGCCTTCGATCTGGCCGCGCCCATCTGGATCACGTGCGACAGGATGTGCACGTCGAGTTCGCCCAGCAGCTTCTTGGCGAGTGCACCGGCGGCCACACGAGCCGCGGTCTCACGGGCGCTGGCACGCTCGAGCACATCACGAGCGTCGGTGAAGCCGTACTTCTGCATGCCCACCAGGTCGGCGTGACCGGGCCGCACCTGCGTGAGCGGATCATTCGTCCGACCGGGCGCCGGCGACATCTCGGCATGCCACTTGTCGCTGCGGAACCATTCGCTGTTCTTGATCTCGATCGCGACCGGCGACCCGAGCGTACGCCCGTGGCGGACACCACCGAGCAGGGTGAGCTCGTCCTGCTCGAAGCGCTGACGGGGCCCACGTCCATACCCGAGGCGACGACGGGCCATCTCGACCTGGATCTCCTCCACGGTGATCTCGAGCCCGGCAGGAAGTCCCTCGACGATGACGACGAGGGCTTGGCCGTGCGATTCGCCGGCGGTGAGGTAGCGCAACACGCCCGCCAGGTTACCCGGCCCGCGCAGCCAGCTCCCGGAGTGCTGCCGCGCGCATCACCGCTGTGTCGGGCTTCACGCCGAGCCACAGCTCCTGCTGCAGGGCTGCCTGGTGCACCAGCATGCCGAGGCCGTCGACCGCGATCGCCCCGCCAGCACGGGCGGCGGCGAGCAGCGCCGTTTCGAGCGGGTGGTAGACGAGATCGGCCACCACCTGGCCGGAGCGCAACATGGCCGCATCGAGCGGCAGGTCGTCGCTCGCCATCCCGACCGACGTCGCGTTCACCACGACATCGGCGGCCGTCACGTCGTCGACGACGCCCACGCGCCCCGCAGAACCGGCGAGCGCTGCGGCCTCCTGGGCTCGATCGACCGATCGATTCACCACCGTCACCGTGGTCGCGCCCGCTCGGGCCAGGGCATCGATGACCGCCCGCGCTGCGGCGCCGGCGCCCAGCACGACCACCGAGCGACCGACCACCTCGACGCCAGCCTCGGCGAGCGACGCGACGAAACCGGCGCCGTCGGTGCTGTAGCCCTTGAGCGCACCCTGCGGGGTACGCACGACGGTGTTCACGCTGCGCAGCGCGGCCGCTGCCGGATCGAGTTCGTCGACGTTGGCAGCGACCATCTCCTTGTGTGGCATGGTGACCGACATGCCACCGATCCCGAGGGCACGCATCGCGTCGAGCGCGTGCGACGCGTCGCCGTGAGCCACGTCGAACGCCACGTACACCCACGGGACACCCGCCGCCTCGAACGCCGCGTTGTGCAGCGCAGGCGACAGGCTGTGTCGAACCGGGGAACCGATCACCGCCGCCACCGTGGTGGCGCCGGTGATCACAGCAAACCCGCCTCGAGGGCCGCCTGCACATTGGCCTCGTGCTGTTCGAGCGTGACGGCGAAGGCGTGTCCGCCGTCTTCGTCGGCGAGCACGTAGTACGTCCACATGCACTGATCCTTGCGAACCTCGTCGGGCAGCACTGCGCACTCGGCACCACCCTCCGGCGGGTTCGGCGCCGGGTTGAGGACGGCTTGGATTGAGGCCCGACCAGGATTCGCGATCGGCGTCGGGGGCAGCCCCGAGTACAGGTACGTGTTGTAGGGCGAGTCGAGCTGCTTCAGCTCGGAGAACGGACGGCTCGAGTCCTGCTGGTAGAACAGCGTTGCGTCGATCTGCAGCGGCATGTCGATGCCCAGCCGGTTGAGGATCACCCGCGCGATCATCGGCCGGTCGGCCTCGATCTTCGCCTCGCGTTCCACCATCGACGCGACGATCAGCACCTGGTACGCCTGGAGCGCCTGCTCGTAGCCCTTCTCGACGATCTGTTCCTGGCGGCCCACACGTTCCATCAGCGCCACCATGCGCTGGATCACCTGGGCCGACGACTCGCCGTTCGACACCTGGTACGTGTCGGGGAACAGCAGACCCTCGAGGCTGGTGATCCCTTCGGGCTGCCACTCGGACCGGACGCTGCCGTCGTTGGATGCGGCGAGGAAGTCCGTGATCAACAGGCGCGGCACGCGATCGGTGAGCCGGGAAGCCATCTTGTCGACGGTGAAGCCCTCCGGGAAGGTGACCGAGGTGTAGGTCTGCTCTGGCGGAGTGCTGAGGACCTGCATCAGGTTGCCCATGTGGTCCATCGGCCTGAGCCGGTAGAAGCCGGGCGTGAGCTCGAGGCCGCCCTGACGCTCGACGTACCAGCGGAACACACCGGCGTTGGTGACGAAGCCCTCGTTCTGCAGGCGCACGCTGAGTGTCTCGACCGTCTCGCCCTCCTCGACGGTGAAGTTGACCGCCGGTTCCGGGTCACCGGACGGGTTGATCTGCTGTAGGTACCACCAGCCGACGGAACCTGCGACGAGCACGCCTGCGAGACTGATCGCGAGCAACGCATAGGCGAACCACTTGAACGGCCACCGGTTCTTGCGAGCTCGCTCGACCACGATCGCGCCGGTGACGTCGGGGTCGTCCCACGGGTCGTGCTGCCAATCGGCGGCACGCTTCTCGCGCTGGTCGTCGATCCTCATCCCCATGTGAGCGTCCTCATGCCAGGTGTCATGCCAGGTGTCATGCAAGGTGTCATG
>Ga0105046_10005745_pt1 | contig 19605 bp, 17 predicted proteins | sample MAT03_FD_78385 | JGI IMG/M metagenome (GOLD analysis project Ga0105046, IMG submission 78385) | Freshwater microbial communities from Lake Fryxell liftoff mats and glacier meltwater in Antarctica - MAT-03 (megahit assembly) | ecosystem: Environmental > Aquatic > Freshwater > Ice > Liftoff... | reverse complement strand
GCGCGAGGAATCACAGAATCGGCGCTCGCGCAAAGACGCGGAGACGCAAAGGGTAATGCGAGAAGAGTGAATGTCTTGGTACCGATTTTTAAAACTTGGCGTCATTGCGTCTTTGCGCGAGGCCTTGCAGAATCGAAGCTGGGCGAAGACACGGAGACGCAAAAGGTTTTAAGGGGAGCGAAACAGTGACGGAGAATGAGATTGCTTCGATTGTTGTGGATGCGTCGTTGAAGGTGCATCGGAGGTTTGGGCCCGGGCTACTCGAGTCGGCCTACGAGACCGTGCTGGCGCGAGAATTGCGAAAACGTGGCCTAAACGTCGAGCGACAGGTACTGGTACCGATCGTTTGGGATGGCGAGACGATCGACGAGGGCTTCCGCGCCGATCTGCTTGTCGAAGACAAGCTCATCATCGAACTGAAATCAGTCGAGAACCTTGCAAAGGTTCATTTCCGGCAACTATTGACTTACTTACGACTGACAGACTGCAAACTGGGCTTGTTGATCAACTTCAACGAAGTGCTCGTCAAGGACGGCATCCACCGAGTCGTCAACGCCTTGGAAGAATGACGAATTGACGATAAACCCAGGATGGACCCTTGAAACGTGGACATAACAAGTAAATGATTTTCAGCTCGCAGCATTCGCGAGCATCTGGTATGAAGGCTGAATGCCTCGTTCAGAAACGAAAAAGACGTTACTAGCCTTTCTTGAGAAAATTTGGGCCATCCGGGTTTATCGTGGGTAGGTGCAGGCGAGGGATTTTCAAGGCATAGCTCGGCGTCCAATAATGCCCGCCTCGCGAGAGTAGAAATCGAGTCGGCGTCATTGCACTTTGGGATCTACGTGGCAAACTTCTTGGTCGTCCAGTTTACGAACTGCTCGGAGGACTTACACGAGAGCAAAGGCATTGTCATGTGTGGGATGCGGAAAAAGCGTTCGTTACGGTTTAGTTATTGGCATTGCTAAGAGCGACGAAACAAACGGCGACAAGTAAGATCAGAGCCGCATCGACGAATAGTAGGGTGATGTTGATGACCCACATTGTGAATAAAAATGTTCGAGCGCCCGATCGCCAGTGTGCGCTGTGCCGTCTTTGTTGGATTCGGGAGTAAACAACCCAGGCGATCCGCAGCGGCGGAATCATGAGGGTGCAGATCATCGCCAAAACGCCAGTCTGTGTGATGAAAAAACTGGCGACGATTCCCGTTGCTAGCACCACGCCTATCCAAGCTAATAGAATAGGCCCCGGAAATCCTTGCGGCCCTGACTCTTCGATGACGGAAACGGGCGTCGGGTTAGCGACTGGGGCTTGGTAAGGATTCGGATCGTTTATCATGTCCTCAACGTTCTGCCGTTCGTGCTATTAGGGAGATTCGGAAATGGGGCCTCTTGTCGGCTTGATGATATCCTTTTTCATGGTGACATGTGTTTGTGGGCAAGGTGTTGATGAGCAGCCGGTCTCTTCGTTACCCGGACCTACGGAACTGCGAGAGTTGACTGGCGCGGCGTTGAAGGTCGAGGCGCTGGCCAAGTCCGAGGAGCGTAAAACCGACGCCGTCGTGAGGCTTTGCGATCTGTTTGCGGTCATTCGGCTGCATCCTGCGTATGATCAAAGCGCGATGCTAAAATCAGACAGTGCGCGAATTCGCCGAAGGTTGATAACAACCAAGGAACAATGGATCAGTCAACTCAAAGCGAGAAGAGTTGTCCGGCCTCACGATTTAACAAGCCGAGTCAACAAAGCGTTGGAGTCGGCATCAAGCGACTCGAAGCCCGTGCAAGCGAGAGGCGGAGGTGCGTTCCAAGATCAAGGTTGGGAACTGGTAGAACTGATCCAACAGACGATTCGGCCCGATTTTTGGGACGTGGCTGGCGGTCCCGGTACGATCCGCTATTTTGCCATGAGGAGAGTGCTTGTCGTTCGCGCGACTACCGAAGTTCATGAAGACTTGGCGGCTCTGCTGCGAAAATTGTAATTCACCAAATCACCGACCGATAAAGAGCGATTCGATGAAAAAACTTCCACCCACCGCACGTAGTCGCCAAGCATTGACATGCTCGACATGCGGGCGTCGGTTTTTCTTGGACGAGACGGCAACACCACCGTTTTGCAGCGAACGATGTCAATTGATTGACCTGGGCCACTGGCTTGATGAGGAAATCGGCGTTCCGTTCGAAGGTGATGCAGAAAACACACCTGTCGAACGTCGAGATTTTTCAAGCGGTGATGATGAATAGTGCTTCGTCAAAGCTTAATTTTAGGGTCGAGCGGGAAATAAGTGTCCGGTACCATTTGCCAGGAACTGGCCCTTCGGGTGCTTCGCACAAATGGTACCGGACACTTATTTCCCGCTCATTGCTTAGGGTAGCCGATCTTACCAGAGATTGGATCAGTTCGGCGATAAGCCTCAAAAGTCTGGCGCCTTCGGCTACAGACAACTCGCTACATGCCAAGATCACCGAACAGTGGTGTGCTGAGATACCTTTCGCCGAGGCTGCACATGATGGTCACGATCCGCTTGCCCTTCATGTCTGGTCGTGCGGCAACTTGAGCGGCGGCCCACATGTTCGCGCCGCTGCTAATGCCGGCGACGATGCCTTCTTCCTTTGCGAGTCGTCGACCCCATGCGAATGCATCCTCGTCGTCAACTTGAATCACTTCATCGATGATTGACCGGTCAAGGTTGCCGGGAATGAAGCCAGCGCCGATCCCTTGAATGCGGTGCTTGCCAGGTGCCCCGCCGCTGATTACCGGTGAATGCTTGGGTTCGACGGCGATCGCCTTGAAGTTTGGATTCATCTTCTTTAAATATCGCGATACGCCGGTGATCGTTCCGCCGGTGCCGACACCCGCGACGAAGACGTCGATATTGTGTCCGCTGTCTTCCCAAATTTCGGGGCCGGTGGTTGCTTCGTGAATCGCAGGGTTAGCGGGATTCTCGAATTGCTGTGGCATGTAAGCTTTCGGATCTTGCGAAACCATTTCGCTTGCTTTGCCGATGGCACCCTTCATGCCTTCGCCGGCCGGCGTCAAGACAAGGTTGGCACCCATTGCACGAAGCAACGCGCGGCGCTCGACCGACATCGATTCTGGCATCGTCAGTGTTAGCTTATAACCTTTGGCGGCGCAAACAAATGCGAGAGCGATTCCCGTATTGCCGCTGGTGGGTTCGATGATGTGTGTGCTCGCGTTGATCTTGCCAGCTTTCTCGCCCGCCGCGATCATCGCAGCGCCGATTCGGTCTTTGACGCTGTTGAGCGGCTGAAAAAATTCACACTTTGCAAAAACAATTCCCTGGCCCGATGGCACCAATCGATTGATGCGGATCATCGGTGTGTCGCCGATGCAGACGGCTGCATTGTCGTAGGTTTTACCACGTGGCATGATATTGATCCGGTTTAGAAAAGAGAAATAAAATAGGGCGTACAAATCTTATAAAACATATTCGAATAAGCGAGCGCGTAGCTAACTTACAACCCAGGTGTCACCCGAATTGATCAAAGATTGCAAATCGCCCATGCCACGTTGGGTTTTGGCAAGTTCAACTTGGCGATTAATTTGATCATCGTAAGTCGATACCCCTTGAACGGCGCGAAGAACGCCGATCGGTTCGGGCATGTCTGGATAACGCATTCTTGCCAACATCATTTGAATCGACGGGTTCATTTCTCGCTCGTCGTGAATCAACAGATCGTCGATCGCAGTATCTTTGAGCGAAACGACCTCTAGTTTCGTTCCGATCAAGCGAATGCCCTTGTCACGATCTTTGCCAAAGATCATTGGCTTGCCGTGTTCCAGTTCGATGACGTTTTCGGCACGCTGAGACTTCTCTTGTGCATAAGCCATCGCACCGTCATTGAACACGTTGCAGTTTTGGTAAACTTCGACAAGCGAAGTTCCCTTGTGTTCAGCCGCTCGCTTGAGGACTTCACCCAAGTGGGTCACGTGCGCATCGATACTGCGAGCTACAAACGTCGCTTCTGCCGCAAGTGCGACACTGAGCGGATTAAGCGGATGGTCGATCACTCCCATCGGCGTGCTCTTGGTGATCTGTCCTTCCAAGCTGGTTGGACTGTATTGGCCCTTCGTCAACCCGTAGATACGGTTGTTGAACAGGACAATATTGATGTCCAAGTTTCGACGAAGAACATGGATAAAGTGGTTGCCACCAATCGACAATGCATCACCATCGCCCGTGATCACCCAAACCATCAGCTCGGGTCGAGTCGACTTGAGACCGGTCGCAAAGGTAGGTGCCCGTCCATGGATGCTATGCATTCCATACGTGTTCATGTAATAAGGAAACCGGCTGCTGCAACCGATCCCGCTGACGAAGACGATCTTTTCGCGAGGGACGCCAAGTTCAGGCAGTACCTTTTTCATCTGTGCGAGAATCGAATAATCACCACAGCCGGGGCACCAACGAATGTCTTGGTTACTGGCGAAGTCGGCGGCTTTGAGGACTGGTAGGTTCATGTGCTGGATATGAAAAATTGGAAGGTGAATTGAATCTTGGGTGTCATTAATTGGGTCGTCTAGTCGGTACAGGACGGAGACGACCTATCCGGCTCGTCACTAACCGGCGCGGTGTCGCAGCGATTCTTTAGTCTCGTTGACCGCGACTGGGGCCGAGACGTGCGACTTGATTTCATCGACCAACTCGTGAATGGTGAACGGCTTGCCTTTGACTTTGTTGTAGCCGATGCAGTCGACCAGATACTTCGATCGCATCAGCATCCGCAGTTGGCCGGAATTCAGCTCTGGCACAACGACCGTCTTGAAGGCGCGAAGCAGCTCGCCCAAGTTCGATGGCAGCGGATTCATGTACCGGACGTGAGCGTGGGAGACGGAAAGGCCGTCTTGTTGGCAGCGGCGAACCGCCGTGTGACACGCACCGTAGGTTCCACCCCAGCTAACGACCAGCACGTCGCCAGTGACATCGCCCAACACATCTTGAGGCGGTACTCGATCAGCGATTTCGCTTACCTTGCGAGACCGCGTGTTGGTCATGTGTTGGTGATTATCTGGATCGTAGCTGACGTTGCCCGTACGATCTTCTTTCTCGAGACCACCGACTCGGTGCATTAGTCCTGGCGTGCCAGGGACAGCCCAAGGTCGAGCAAGATTCTCATCGCGTTCATATGGCAAGAACGGTTTGGTGAGATCGTCCGTTCCTTCTGGATGCGAGACGATAATCTTTGGCATCGAGTCGAGATCAGGGATTCGCCATGGCTCGCTGCCGTTGGCAATGTAACCATCGCTTAGGATCATCACGGGGGTCATGCATTCGACCGCGATTCGCCATGCCTCGATCGCGATTGCGAAACAATCTCCTGGGCTTTGTGGAGCAAGGATCGGCAACGGAGCTTCCCCGTTACGGGCGAACATTGCCTGAAGCAGGTCGCTCTGTTCGGTCTTGGTCGGCAATCCAGTGCTCGGCCCACCGCGCTGGACGTTGATGACGATCATCGGCAGCTCCAGCATCACGCCCAAGCCCATCGCTTCGGCTTTCAGCGCAATGCCTGGACCGCTGCTTGCCGTCACGCCCATGCCACCGCCGAACGCCGCACCAATGGTTGCACCGGCGGCCGCGATCTCGTCTTCCGCTTGGAAGGTTCGTACGCCGAAATTTTTGTAACGGGTCAACTCGTGCAGAATGTCACTCGCAGGCGTGATCGGATACGTTCCATAGAACAGATCCTTACCAGAAAGCTTGGACGCCGCGATCAAACCCCAGGCGAGAGCCTGATTGCCCATGATGTTGCGGTACTTGCCTGGAGTCAGCTCAGCCGCTTCAACTTGGTAACTAATTCCGAACGCTTCGGTCGTTTCGCCATACGCCCAACCGGCTCTTAATGCCGCTTCGTTTGCTTTCGCAACTTCGGGAAGCTTCTTGGCGAACTTGTCATTGATGAACCGCAGCGTTGGTTCAAGCGATCGACCGAACATCCAGTAGACCAATCCCATCGCAAAGAAGTTCTTGCATCGCTCCGCTTCTTTGTTTCCAACACCCAAGGCGGCAACTGCGTCGCGGGTCAGCTTCGTCATCGGCACTTTGAAGAGCCGATAGGATTGCTGAATGATGTCGGCTTCGAGCGGATTGGCGTCGACTTTGGCGAGCTTGTATTCCTTCTCGTTAAACCCGTCTTCGTTGGCGATCAGAATCCCGCCTTTGCGAAGGTCTGCGATGTTCGTGACCATCGCTGCAGGATTCATCACGACCAAGGCATCCAGCACGTCGCCAGGCGTGAAGATTTTGTCACTGGCGAACTGAACTTGAAATCCGCTGACGCCCGCGCGTGTTCCGCGCGGCGCGCGAATCTCGGCGGGAAAGTCTGGGAACGTCGCGACGTCATTGCCAGCCAGCGCACTGGTGTTGGTGAGCTGGGTGCCGAGCAATTGCATGCCGTCTCCAGAGTCACCGCAAAGGCGGACAGTAATGCCAGAAACAGTGTGGACGGTTTTGCCGTTTGCGGCTTCCGAAAGAATCTTCGTCACGTTGGTTTTGCGATTTGAGCAACTGGAGGGTTGGACATCGGTCCAAAGACCGATCGACCAGGGGTTAGATGGCAGTTTGTAACGGTTCTATCGATCCAAACGCCTGGGTAGAATGAAGTAAAGTTTAGGAATTAAATCCCAAAAGCACACTCCCCGTTGCCAAATAACCCGGAAAATTTACCGGGCAGTTACCCAACCAACGTTGCTTCTCCCCACAAACTGGGATCTTCGACGACTGGATACTCTTCGCTAAGCGAAAATGTCTGCCAGCCGAGTTCTCGATCGACGATCGCATAATAGAGCCCAAGACGGGGGTATTGCGCGGCGTCGAACCCTGTCATTGCGGCCGCCGCAATTCGCCCAGCCATGCGATAACCGTCATGCCGAGGCTGCACATGAACCTGAATTGAGCCCGCTGGAGGCGATTTCGGGTTCTGACGGGCTCGATTGATCGGCATCAATCCGGTCATCGGCGACTCTTTTCGAGGCCCGCCGCCGCTGGGCATGAACAGGAATCGGTGGCAGTACTGCGTCGCGCGGTGAATCCCAGGGCTGCAACGCGTGTCGATCCACAAATGGAACCCGTCGCTGTCCTCCATTCGCGAATCACGGCACCACGGCAGCGTTTTTTTGCCGGACACTTCAATCGTGAACGCGATCGCCGTTTTGTCCCATGCCATTCTTACGTCGGCAAAATTTCGCTTCCCAGCTAATTCGCCAAACGAAGCAACTCGGCAAGAATCCGGCAAATCAAGGCCTGGCTTAGCTGTCGAAGTGCCAAATGTGCAGTCATGCTGGCGAATAGGCACCTCGAATCGAAACAAAAACGTCGGATCGATCAGCGGCGGAGCGGTGGGCAATGGAGCGGCCAAAATGGTCCCTATTTGAAGAACTGCTATCGCGGGCAAGTCCTGATTACCTTAAACCATTTCATCGATTCAACCAACGCGGCATCGCACTTGAGTTGAATTCAAGTGTCGTGACCAGGTTTCTTTCATGTCGCTGACCCACCATCGCGTTCGATCAATCCTGCTCGCGATCGCAATGCTATATCCGATGATCGGGTCAACGGGGCTGCTGGCTCAAGATCCGTTGTATGAAGCCGACGACGTCACGATCCTCGACTTTCCTGAACCCCCTGAGTTTGGTGCGGTTGGTGAGCCCTACGATCCCGTACCGCTTCACGCTGAACGTCCCCAACCAAGTGACCGATTAGGTCTGTTGACGGCGGCCGAGCGGGCCCCGTTTCGATTCGTCACCAGCTTTGCGCCAGAGCGCTCTGTTCGTGACTCGGCCGACACGCTTTCAATCCATTCGATCGCGGCTCAGATTGGCTTTCCGCTTCAGATCTATGACAACGGGATGTTGATCGGAACGTCGAGTTTCAAGTACACGCGTCTCTCGACCGATGCCGTCTTGCCGCAATCTGGTACTTCGATTCCAGACGAGCTTTGGGACATTCGCGTCGGCTTGTTAACCACTCGCGATTTGAGCAACGGTTGGAAAGTTGGCGGCTTGTTCAACATTGGCTCGGCTAGTGACCAACCGTTCGAAAGCTTCGATGTATTGACCCTCATGTCCCTCGGCTTCCTCAACGTTCCCGCTCGTAACCAAGACTCTTGGAACTTCAGCTTGATCTATTCGCCGACAAGCCAGATCCGATTTCCGATTCCCGCGATCGCATACGTGTGGCGACCGAACGATCAACTCGAAGCCCAAATCGGCTTACCTGCGTCGCTAACCTATGCACCTAACGATTCGTTTTCCTTCCGAGCCCGATACACACCGGTCACCGACGTCTTCGTCGAAGCTCGTCAAATGCTGAGCCGCGATTGGAGTTTGTTTGGCCGATACCAAATTGTCAGCGATACGTACTTTTTAGCCGATCGAGCCGATCGCGAAGCTCGCTTCTTTCAATTCGAGCAACAACTTTCCGCCGGCCTTTCGCGCCAGCTACCCAAAGGCTTTTCGCTCGATCTGAGCGCAGGTTATCTCTTTGATCGGCGTTTGTTTCAATCCGAAGATTTCGACTTGAACAGCAATGACATGATCGATATCGAGTCTGGCGTCGCCTACACGCTACAGCTCATTTGGATTCCATGAGCCGCTCGAAAATTTCGATCGCGTGAACGAATTCTTGATTTATCGGCATTCAAACCCCTGTCGGTCGGTCGCATCGCGACATCAGATTCGTATCATGTGCTTTGTCCATCAACGAACCTGACCCCTGATAGCGACAAATTGCAAATGACACGAACGTTAAAGAAGAAGCCGGCCAAGAAAAAATCTACAAGCGCCGTACAACTCGCGGACTGGTACGACTACCCTCAGTATTTCGATATGGTCTTTCGCGACGAGACGACGATGGAGGTCGAGTTCTTCGAAGAAGCGTTTAAGCGGTTCGCGACCGGCAAAGTTCGCAAGGTTCTCGAGCCTGGTTGTGGAAGTGGTCGGCTGATCACCGAGATGGCTTCAAGAGGATACAAATGCACGGGGATCGATCTCAGCGTGCCGAGCCTGAGATATCTTGAGAAACGACTGGCGCGCCGTGGACTGAAGGCAGACTTGCATAAGACCGACTTTACCAACATCAATCTCAACCAACGCAACGGGAATCCTGAGCAATTCGATGCTGCGTTTTGTACCTTCAACACGTTTCGTCACCTGACGACCGAAGAAGCCGCAGTCAGCCATCTCAACACGGTTGCGAAGCACCTTCGCCCCGGTGGACTTTACATTCTCGGCTTTCACATCATTCCACTTGACGTAGCAGAATCGTGTATCGAGCGTTGGACGGCGACCCATTCACAAACGACGGTCCATGTGACGTTGCGAGTGACCGAGTTCATGCGCCGTAAGCGAATGGAACAGATCCGAGTGACCGTTACCGCGAAGCGTCCTAACGATACGATCAAGCTGAGAACTGAATTTCCGCTTCGGCTCTACACGGCCAAGCAAGCGCTAAAGACGCTCGACAGTGCTCCCGATTTCGAGATCGCCTCGGTCCACGACTTCAACTACGAGATCGATGAACCGGTCGAAGTCAATGAGGACTCGGTTGACACAATCTTCATCCTTCGCAAAAAAGGCTAACACTTGCCCAACGGCGAGTCGCCAGATAACGTGATGGGGCGAGGGCGATTAGCTCAGTTGGTTAGAGCGCAGCTTTCACACGGCTGAGGTCACCGGTTCGAATCCAGTATCGCCCACTCGAGCACGGCAAAAAAGCTAACGCAAACGTGATTATGGTGCGTAGATCAGAGTTGGATTAATGGCTTCACCGGAAACAGAGTTGCCTGTCGATTGATTAGGCACTATTATAATGGACCTCCCGCACTCCCTCCCTTGCCTTGAATCCGTGGCAGTCGTCGACTTGCGATTGTAACAACAGCGATTTTTATGTGAAGTTGATGGGCCATGAATACTCACCAACGAAGACTGGTCCTTATTGCTGTACTCGGCTTGCTAATCCATGTTGCGATTGGCGACCTTCGAGCGGCGAATGAATCACCTCATGACGCGATCGCCTTCTTTGAATCGCGGATACGTCCGGTACTGGTAGCGCATTGCTACGAGTGCCATTCTGCTGACGCAAGAATTGTTCGAGGCGGGTTGCAGTTGGACAGCCGTGAGGCCGTTCGAAAAGGTGGAGAAACAGGTCCGGCAATTGTTGCTGGCAAGCCAGAGGAGAGTTTGCTCGTTGAGGCGTTAAGGCATGAGTCATTAACGATGCCGCCCGAGTCAAAACTCTCCGATCAAATCATTGCGGACTTCGAGCGTTGGATTCGCGAAGGTGCCGTCGACCCTCGTGCGGATGCTAAGCCGAGTCGACTGAAGCCTGTCGACTGGGAAGCTGCCAAGAAGCACTGGGCATTTCAACCGATTGCAGAACCTCGGCCCCCGCAGCTTTCTGATTCCGATTGGGTTCGTTCTCCCATTGATGCGTTTGTATTAAAGCAGTTGCAGGAGAATGGACTGACGCCGGCCCGCGTCGCGGAGAAGCGAACACTGATTCGTCGAGCTGCGTTTGACCTTACCGGCCTACCTCCGACGATAGATGAGGTGAACAACTTCGTAGCCGATGAATCTCCAGGGAGTTTTGAGAAAGTTGTCGACCGATTGCTTGAATCGCCCAATTACGGAGAGCGATGGGGTCGGCACTGGCTCGACTTGGTGCGTTATGCAACGACCAACGGCGCGGACGAGAATCATGGGTTACCCAATGCGTGGCGTTACCGTGATTGGGTTGTCCGAATGATCAATGCCGATCTTCCGATGGATCAGTTCATCGTCCAACAGATTGCTGGCGATCTATTGCCTGCAAGTGGTGATGAACAACGCGACGGTGACCTGCTAACCGCAACTGGCATGCTCGTGATCGGGCCGAAAATGTTGGCGGAGCAGGACAAGGACAAGATGGTGATCGACATCGTCGACGAGCAGGTCGATACGATCAGTCGTACGATGTTGGGATTAACAATCGGATGCGCCAGATGTCATGACCATAAGTTTGATCCGGTCACGGCTAAAGATTATTACTCTCTTGCAGGAATTTTCTTCAGCACCAAGTCGATGGCGGATCGTGCTTTCGTATCGAAGTGGATGGAACGGCCTTTGCCGTCGAAAGAGATTGATGCTCAACGGGCTGAACATCAAAAGAAGATTGATGAGGCGAAGGCGGAACTTGCTCAGCTTGATTCATCAGCAGATGAAGAAGCGAAAAAGTTGAAGAAAACGGTGGTAGAGAAACTAGTCGAAGAGATGCCAACGTTTGAAATGGTGATGGCAACGCAAGAAGGGGACGTGCAGGACCTTCCTATCCATATTCGCGGCAATCATTTGAAACTGGGAGTTGAGAAGATTCCTCGTGGGATGCCGTCCGTTTTGACGAGCGTGACACCGGCTCCGAGTATCGAAACTTCATCGAGCGGTCGATACGAGCTCGCGCGATGGCTCGTGTCACCGCAGAATCCGCTCACTGCACGTGTGATGGCCAATCGCATTTGGATGTGGCATTTTGGTAAGCCGCTGATGCGAACGCCTTCAAACTGGGGTTTGCAAGCCGAACCACCGACGCATCCAGAGTTGCTGGATTGGTTATCCCAGGAGCTGATGCGCAATCAATGGTCGCTGAAGGCGATGCATCGCACGATCATGTTGTCGGCGACATACCAGATGGTCAATCGCAACGACGACGTGAACGCCGAGCGAGATCCGGAGAATCGCTTGCTTTGGAAACAGAATCGTCGACGTCTCGAAGCCGAGGCGATACGTGATTCGATCTTGTTTGTTGGTGGAGGTCTCGATCGAACGATGGGACGAATGGCGGGCGACGTAAACGCAAACCGTCGAGCGATCTACCTACCCGTTAATCGGGCCGCGTTGTACGAGATGTTTTCAACGTTCGACTACGTAGAGACCGCGAATCATATCGAGCAGCGGCCTGTGACGACGGTGCCAAGTCAGGCTTTGTTTTTGATGAATAGCCCGATTGTTCATGATCAAGCCCAAAAATTGATCGATCAACTGCCGTTACCGAGTTCCGAAAATCTTGACTCGCAAATCGATTCAGCAGTCGCGATACTGTTCGAAACGCTTTATTCGCGTGAACCGAGCGAGGAAGAAGTACTTCGCGCAGTCGTATTTCTGGAGCAGTCCGAGAAGGCACTTTCAAGCATCGCGGACGTTTCGCAGCGTCGCGTGCAGGCCTGGTCCGCTTTATGCCGTACTCTTATCGCCTCGAACCAGTTTATCTATGTGGACTGAAAGTGTGAGTATGCGAAATACTGGCATCGACCGCAGACAGCTTCTCCAATCTTGTGGTGCGGGCTTCGGTGCGATTGCGCTCCACGAAATGTTGGCAAGATCCGCAGTCGCGAATGCAGGTTCGAGGAGCGACGGGAGTAAATTATCTCGATATTCGCAGCATTTCCCCGCACGGGCGAAACGAGTCATTTTCTTGTTTATGCATGGCGGTCCGTCGCATGTCGATACATTCGACTATAAGCCGCTGCTTGAAAAGCACCATGGCGAACCACTTCCATTTGACAAGCCACGTATTCAGTTCGCGAAAACAGGGAATCTACTTCGAAGCCCCTGGAGCTTTCGACAGTATGGGGAAAGTGGCGCGTGGGTCAGCGACCTTTTCCCCAACGTCGGTGGCTGCGCAGACGACATCACGTTCATCAAATCAATCCATGGGTCAAATGAGGCTCACGGAGGCGCGATGTTGAAGATGCATACGGGTTCGGACACCTTTGTGCGACCTAGCTTGGGTTCATGGGTTGGTTATGGGCTAGGTACCGAGAATGAGGACTTACCGAGTTTTATTGCGATCAACCCACCGATGGGCCATGGAGGCGTTCGTAACTTTGGATCGGCGTTTCTGCCACCGATTCATCAAGCCACGCGAATCGCAACGTCACGGAACAACGGCGTAACTCACGCAGGCATTGAGAACCTGAATCACCCGCAAGCCTCTGCCGATTTGCAGCGATTGCAGTTGAGTTTGCTTCGAGACCTCGATGGATTACGTGGCGATTCCTCGGTCGACGCAGAGATGAGTGCGAGAATCGAGTCGTTTGAATTGGCGTTTCGAATGCAAACCGAGGCGCCGGAGATTTTTAATGTCGCAAACGAAACGGAGACAACGCGTCGTCTCTACGGGATTGATGCGGAGCCGACGAGTGATTTTGGGACCCAATGTTTACTCGCTCGGCGGTTGTCGGAAGCCGGGGTTCGATTTGTACAGGTCTCGCACAGTTATTGGGACCAGCATTCGAAGTTGAAGGAGGATCATTCGCGACTTGCTGCCCAGGTCGATAAACCGATCGCCGGACTTCTGAACGACCTGAAACAAAGGGGGCTCTTGGAAGACACGCTTGTCGTCTGGGGCGGGGAATTCGGCCGAACACCGACCGCGCAGGGTGACGATGGACGCGATCACAATCCGCATGCGTTCACTTACTGGATGGCGGGTGGCGGAGTGAAGGCGGGGTTTAGCTACGGTGAATCGGACGACTTCGGATTTTATGCGGCGCACAACAAAGTGCATGTCCACGATTTGCACGCGACGATTTTGCATTTACTGGGGATCGATCACGAGCGCCTGACCTTTCGATACGGCGGCAGGGATTTTCGACTTACCGATGTTGAGGGCCGCGTGGTATCCGGAATCTTCGCGTAATTTACAATCGATTGATTTGGCTCGCGATCCTTGTTGCGACTGGTGCAGCCGCGATTATCATGAAAGAGCGACGAAGACGGCAGCGAGGCATTACTGAAATGCGAGAACGCATCGCCGCTGTTGCTCCATTTACGATGTTAAGCCAACCACTACGCCGATAATTGCAATCACCATCAAGAGTTCCACTAACGTGAACCCTACGCGATCGGTTTGAGCTTTTGAATTTGATCGAACGCCCATCATCGCCCGGTCCGAATTTGCCGGACTGCACCAAGAACGCGATTGAGCTCCGATCGATCACGAAGTCATTTCGTCGCTTTCAAGCTCTGCATGACGTCACGGTCGATTTTCCCGTTGGTGTCACCGGTCTGCTTGGACCAAACGGCGCCGGTAAGAGTACCTTGATCAAGATCCTGCTTGGGCTGCTGCGATCGACTTCCGGAACCGGTTTGGTGCTCGGCAAAGAGATCTGGAAACAGAGTCAAGAAATTCGGCAGCTTGTTGGCTACATGCCTGAAGACGATTGCTACTTGCCGTCGCTGTCGGGCGTCGAGTGCGTCCAGTTCGCGGCCAGACTTAACTGCTTGCCGGCAACCGAGGCGCTAAGGCGATCGCATGAGATCCTCGACTTCTGTGGAGCAGGGCAAGAACGGTATCGGACCGTCGAAACCTATTCGACCGGGATGCGCCAGAAGCTGAAGTTTGCGCAGGCACTGGTTCACGATCCGAAACTTCTCATCCTTGACGAACCGACTTCGGGGCTCGATCCCGATGAACGCGACGCGATGCTGAATCGAATTCGTGTTCTTTCGCGTTCCCATCAAAAGAGCATTGTCATTTGCACACATATCCTGCCGGATGTTCAGCAGGTCAGTGACTTTGTCGTGATCCTGTCATCAGGACGCGTCTCAGTCGCTAAGCCGATGACCGAATTATCTCGGCCTCTGGTTCCTGCCCTCCAGGTTCGTACTCTCGGGCCTCCTGATCGGTTGCGAGATTGCCTGCAACTGAAAGGATTTGACGTTAAGCTCAGCTCGACTGGGTTGCTGCTGGTTCAAAGTGATTCGCGAGAATGTTTTAAAACAATTTGGCAAGCCGCTGCCGAACTTGAAATGGTGATAAGGTCGATTACGCCGGCCAGAAACTCGATGGAAACCATTTTTCTGGAAGCGGTCCAGTCCACCACTCAGGCAACTGAAAATGCCGATTCATAGTCCCTCTTATCGATCTTGGGAGGGACACCGGGTAAGTCAGTGGACCCGATGGTCAACCATTTGTTTCACCGGAGTAGAACGAGCGTCGAAGTCGCGGTGGCTACGACGTTTACTGTTTTTCGCACTTTTGCCGCTGCTGCTCTTCGGTACTTTCTTCTTTCTATTTGAACAGTCGGGACGCGATCCACGGATCTGGCGATCATTTTCAGGTTTCGTTAATCGAATGCCCCCAGGCAACCCGCTGGGTGATGCTATCGGTCCGCTGCCGCTGACCGTGACGCCGGAAAAATTTGATGAAGTGCGTCATCCCGTTTGGTCGTTTCTACTACTGACTTTCTTGCGCGTACCTCAGGCGTTTCTGATGGTGACACTGATCGGGATTGTCGCGCCACCTCTTATCTCGCAGGACCTGAGGACGCGTGCTTACCTGATTTATTTTGCCCGCCCCATTTCGCGACTGGAATACGTGGCTGGGAAGTTCGGCGTCGTCGGTTTCTTTCTTCTTTCAATCTCGGCAATGCCAGCGTTATTGCTTTATGGTGTTGCGGTAATGCTTTCGCCATCGGTCGACGTTGTCATGTCGACATGGGATTTACCGATTCGGATTCTGATCGCATCAACCTTCATGTTGATCCCGACGACCCTTGTCGCGTTGGCATTCTCATCATTGACGTTAGAAAGTCGCTACGCGGGTTTTGCTTGGTTTGCGATGTGGATCATTGGTCATGTGACTTACTCGGCACTGATCGCGATTCCATCGATGGAAGCGGCTCAGGACGACCTCGTTTATTCTCCTGGCTGGCTAATCTTGACGTCGCCCTACCAAGTTCTTGGCGTCGTACAGTCGTTTGCGTTTGGTTTCTCGAGTGATCCGTCGGTTGTATTGCCGTCGTTCTTGATGCTTTTTGCAGTGTCAATCATCTCGCTCGTTGTCCTTTTTCGACGCGTCGCCGCGCCGATGCGAGTTTGATCCATCATCATGACGCTCCTTCAGTTAAACCATGTGACGCGGTTGTATGGCACCGTGATCGGTGTCAACGACATTTCGTTATCGCTTGCAAGTGGTGCCCATGGATTGCTGGGACCCAATGGAGCGGGTAAGTCGACATTGCTCAATTTGATCACCGGGCAATTGTCACCCACGATCGGCTCGGTTCGCGTGCTTGGGCTTGCACCGCGATCGAGTCATCAACTGCTTCAGCGAATTGGATACCTGCCGGGAAGCGAAGGAATGTATGCCGACGTGTCCGCGATCGAATGGGTTACCTACTTAACTCGTCTCCAGGGCTTCGGCGCATACGACGCCAAAACGTTGGCACTGCAAGCTTTGGAACGCGTGCAGCTTGCCGAGCACATGCACCGCAAGATTTCAGCTTTTTCGCGTGGGATGCGTCAACGCACCCGACTCGCTCAGGCCATTGCACATGGACCGGAGTTCTTGATACTAGACGAACCGTTCAGCGGTCTCGACCCGATCGCGCGACACACAATGACCACTCTTTTGCAGCAATGGATCAGTGACGGTCGAAGCTTGCTGATCTCCAGTCATGTGCTCTATGAGATCGAGTTGTTGACGCGGTCTTTTTTACTTCTTAGTGGTGGTCGACTTTTGGCCTCCGGTGCAGCCGATGACATTCACACGCTGCTGGCCAACGTACCATCGGAGGTACGGCTTCGAGTCGACAGACCGCGCGAGATGGCGGCAGAAATGCTTCGTGACAATCTGATTGATTCGGTTCGAATCACCGATGACGGCGAGCTTCACGTCACAACAACTCTTTCCGCTCAGCTAAGTCAGTTCATCGGCCAAACCTTTCTCGACGAACGATACTGCGTCACCGAGGTTCGATCTGCGGACGATTCGTTGCAGGACGTCTTCAACTCGTTGATGAAGATCCACCGAGGTATCGCATGAATACGATCCAGCGAATACCGGCGGTGTTTTTCTTCGAGTGGCGTCGCGCGTTGACGGTGCCGCGTCTTGCTTGGATGCTCGCGTTGATGGCGTTCCCACCGGTTTTGCTGTGGCTGGTTCGTGCTACTGCGCGAAGCGAACCGCCGATCGAAATTGCCGCTGTGCTTGTCTATGTGCTATCTCCATGCGTGGCATGCATGATGAGCGTATTTTTATGGGCAACGCCCGCGCTGTCGTCGGAACTCGAAGGTCGTAGTTGGGTCTATCTTGCCGTCCGGCCGCATGGCCCGCTGTCAGTGTTACTTGGCAAGTATTTGGTTGCGGTCAGTTGGTCGATACCCGTTGGCTTGGTGTCGTCGACCGCAGGTGTGTTAGCGTTGCGAGTGGATGAACCGGTGGATTTGATTGTCGTCCAGTGTGCATTGTCTGTTTTGTCGTGTGTAACGTATTCGGCCCTGTTCTTGTTGATCGGCGTACTGGCTCCGAAGCGTGCCATGGTGATGGGCGTACTTTATGCGGTTATCTTTGAAGCCGCACTTGCGCTTGTACCGGCTGCGGTGAACTTGCTTACGGTCCAGTATCGTTTGCGCTGCTTGTTGGTTCGATGGATGGATTTTGATGTATCGATGGTCCGGCGAAGCGATGTCTTGCGCGAATACTTTGGCGACGAAAGCGCGACATGGCACGTCGGTATTTTGCTGGCGATGACGATCAGTTATCTCGTGACTGCCGGTGTCCTGCTTCGATATCGCGAGTTCACAGCAGCCTCAGAAACCGACACCTAAGCTTGCAGAAATGCGATGACTGGTTCTGCGATGGTGGCCAGTCCTTTGTATGACAACGTCTCTCTTGGACAGGTTTGCAATGTTCGTAGCAGACGATGCTTTTGAACGTTCGCTAAGTCACAAAGTCTTGTTTGATGAGTGTGAATGGTGAAGAGTATGTTTCCGGTTTTCGGAAGTCGCGAAAGCGTTTGGCGCTCGACACGAAGAAAGCATCGATCTCCTGCATTTTCGGATGTCACGAGAGATTGTTGCTGCGTCAGAAACTCTCCACGTCGAGGCGATTGATCAAGCTGGCTAGTCGGTCGAATGCCCCAGTTCATTCTCCAAACAGGGCGCTCAACCTTGAGGCGTGCCATCAAGTCCTGCGTCGGTGCGCCGAGGATTGACTTGAACCCCGGCACAGGCCCGTGGACATGCAGGATTCCGCGTCCGAGCTTATCGGGCAACGACCAGCCGCTCGGGAAGCAAACCACACCTGCAATGATCGGAAAATCGTTTTCGGGATCATTTTTCAAGATCACCAAATCTTCCTGGACGTGTACCGCGATCGACAAGAGCGGTGGCAACTGCGTATCAATCGCTTCCTCCGTCAAACGGTTTTTTCCATCGAGCAAGTGCTCACAATAAGGAAGCAAGAACTCAACGGCTTCTGCTTGAACATCATGAAGCGCTGAAGGCACACAAACATATTCCTGCGACGCCGATGTGATCAAGTCACGCTTTTGATCGATCTCGTCACGGTAGTGCTCGGTAATCTCGATTAGCTTTTCGTCGTTACCAATCGCTCGCACGCCCAACGAATGCGCAAACTCACCGCTCGTGAGTGGAAAGTATCTCATCGCATCAACAACCGTTTGCAGTTAACATTGGTATCAGGAAAATCCGATTCTGAAACACCATTATTAGGGGTTTGTGAACGACGATCATGAGAATACTCGCATCATTCTGTCTTGTTTTTGGGTCGGCTCTTTCGGCGCTAGCGCAATCGGGCCCTGAAGTACAATCGGACAATCGCGTGACGTTTCGCTTGAACGCTAATCAAGCCGAAAGCGTAGCGGTTCGCGGTCAGTGGAGCAAAACTCCGATTGAGATGACGAGACCCGACGGCGAGAACGCCGCCTGGACCGTAACCACCGATCCGATTCCGGCAGGAGTTTGGGAGTATCGGTTTGTCGTTGATGAAATGTCAATCATCGATCCTTTCAACCCATCGATCAAGCCGCAGCGAGAGCCGAATACCAGTATTCTTCTAGTTCCTGGCTCGCCGCTGAACCCTTGGGATTTCAAAAGCGTTCCTCATGGTACCGTTCACAATCATAGTTACTTCTGCAAATCGCTTGGTCGACGTCGGGACATGGTTGTCTACACGCCACCGGGATACGAAACCGACAAGAAAGTGTATCCGTTACTTGTTCTGCAGCACGGATCGGGCGACAACCAACAGACGTGGGTCGCACACGGGAAGGCACATTGGATTCTCGATTCATTGCTCGCCGACCAACAGGCAATTCCGATGATTGTGCTGATGATCGACGGTCATCCACAGGGGCAAGTGCAGCGTGACGATTCCGAGGCTCGCGACAAATCGCTGGTAGCGTTTGGGAAAGAGTTGTTCGAAGATGCGATTCCGCTCGTGGAAGCCAACTATCGCGTTGAAACCAAGCGTGAACGGCGCGCAATCGCGGGGCTCAGCATGGGCGGCTGGCAATCGATCAACGTTGGACTTCAAAACCTCGATCGATTCGCATGGATCGGTTCGTTCAGCGGTGCTGCAGATGTTACCACTCTTGGGGCGACGCTGGATGATCCTAAGGCGACCAATGGACAAGCGAAACTGATCTGGATCGCATGTGGCAAGGAAGATTTCTTGCTTGATCGCAATCTAACATTGGTTGATGCGTTCAAGTCACACGGCGTTAAGCACCAGTGGTCGTTGACCGAAGGTGATCACTCGTGGCCTGTATGGCGCACGTATCTGAATGATTTTCTTCCACTATTATTTCG